>Ga0209023_10001617_pt1 | contig 29832 bp, 18 predicted proteins | sample LakOneMetagenome_FD_187468 | JGI IMG/M metagenome (GOLD analysis project Ga0209023, IMG submission 187468) | Freshwater and sediment microbial communities from Lake Erie, Canada (SPAdes) (version 2) | ecosystem: Environmental > Aquatic > Freshwater > Lentic | place: Lake Erie, Canada...
ACGCGCCGGCCGGACTCAACCTGGCGAAGGATCTGCTCGTCGTCGCGACCGACGTCGCCAGCGCGCGCATCGCGATCGCCGAAGGCAATCGCGCCGCCGCGGTCGCTGCGTTGCGCCGTGCGGTCGCGACGGAGGACAGGCTGGCCTACGACGAACCGGCCAACTGGTTCGTGCCGGTGCGCCACCTGCTCGGCGCGCAACTGCTGATGGACGATCGCGCCGCCGAAGCGGAGATCGTCTATCGCGAGGATCTGCAGCGCCATCCGGACAATGGCTGGGCGCTGCATGGGCTCGCGCAGGCGCTGCGGGCGCAACACCGGCAGCGCGAGGCCGAGGATGTCGCGCAGGCGTTCGCGCACGCATGGAAGGACGCAGACGTCGTGCTCGCCGCGTCGGCGTACTGATTCGAAGCCGCAGGCCAGCCTGTGCGCGACGGTTGCGCTGGCACGATCGCGTCCGTGATGCCGCTGGAATGCGATCGCGTGCTAGGCGCCCGGGCAGCCGCGGGGGCCCGATCCGAGTTCCGGGTTCATTGCCTTCTGCGGTTGCAAACGGCGTAGCATCTGTCACATCGACGACGAGATGCCGTGATGCCTGAACGCGAGCCCGGGACTCGAGTGGATCCTGGCGCGGCGGATGCCGCACCGATCGTCTTCGTCGTCGACGACGAAGAGCACATGGGCGCCGCGTTGCGGCGCCTGTTCGTCACCGCAGGACTCTCGACCGAAGTCTACGCGACGGGGGAGGCGTTCCTCGCGCGCCCGTCGCACGACGTGCCCGGCTGCGTCGTGCTGGACGTGGGCATGCCCGGCATGGGAGGACTCGAAGTGCAGGCGCGTCTGCACGCTCGTGCCGCGGATCTGCCGGTCGTATTCCTCACCGGTGCCGCGGAGGTCCCGGTGGCGGTCGCGGCGATGCGCGCGGGTGCCGCCGATTTCGTCGAGAAACCATTCGACAACGACGACCTGCTGCGCCGCGTGCGCGCGGCGATCGAACGACAGGCGATGCAACGCGTCGAGGCGCGGCGACGGCTCGAGTTCGAGCGCCGCCTGCGGACGCTGACGCCGCGCGAAGGAGAGGTGCTGGAATGGATCGTGGCCGGCAAGACGAGCAAGGAGATCGCCCGCACGCTTGGCGGCAGCCATCGCACGATCGAGATCCATCGCGGACGGATCATGGAGAAGACCGCGGCGCAAAGCCTCGCCGACCTGATCCGAATGCGACTGGTGGTCGGTGCGCCGCCGACGCCGGCCCGCAGCGGGGGCCGCGATACGTGAAGATACGTATACGCATTCGCCCTCACTACGACCCTCGGCTGGAGGGACGTAGCATGGTCGCCCATGTCGCAACTGCGCATTCCGCGCAGCGACGGAAGGAGGACGCGATTCGTGTCGACCGCCATCCCTCTCGCGTCAAAACCAGACGCGGCGGTGCCGCCTGTGCGCGGCGCGCCGGCTGCGGCGTGCCCTGACGCGATGGAAGCGACACTGCGCGCGCTCGTCGACGCCGCACCGACGGCCACCCTGTTGTTCGACGCGGCCAGGAACGTGCGCTACGCCAATCCAGCCGCGCGCGTGTTCGCGCGACTGTGCGCGCCGGAGAAGGGCGATCGGCCGCTCGAGACGGTCGACGACTGGCACCCGGAGCTGTTGAGCAGCGTTGCGCTGCACCTGTGCAGCATGCAGGGCAGTTGGAATGGCGAAGTCATCCTCGGCGTCGGGCGCGGCCAGCACAAGATCCTGCTCGTCCACCTGTCGCGCGTCGGCGCCGAACTGTTCGGCATGACGGTGCGCGACATAACGCTGGACAGCGCGCGCGAGTCCGAGCTGCACGCGCGAAACGCCGAACTTGAAGTGGCCTATGCCAGGCTGCAGGGCGCGCAGGAACAGGTGATGCAGTCAGAGAAGCTCGCCTCGATCGGCCAGCTTGCGGCGGGTGTCGCGCACGAGATCAACAACCCGATCGGCTACGTCAACTCGAACCTGAGCACGCTGCAGCGCTACATCTCCCAGCTGTTCTCGGCGATACAGTCCTACGAGGCGGCGCTTGCCGGCGGTGCCGGCGCGGCTGCGGCGGAATCGATCCGGCAGAAGCTCGACCTCGATTTCCTGGCCGGCGACGTGCCGCAACTGCTCAGTGAATCACGCGAAGGCATCGACCGCGTCTGCAAGATCGTGCGCGACCTCAAGGATTTCGCGCGCAAGGAACGCTCGGAGGACTGGATCCTGGCGGATCTTCATCGCGGCCTTGATTCGACCCTCAACATCATCTGGAACGAACTCAAGTACAAGGCGCAGATCGTCAAGACATTCGGCGAGCTGCCACTGGTCGAATGCCTGCCGTCGGAACTCAACCAGGTGTTCATGAACGTGCTCATGAATGCCGGCCAGGCGATCAAGGACCAGGGCATCATCACCGTCACGACCTCGGTCGCGGGCGACCGCGTGCACATCGACGTCGGCGACGACGGCGAAGGCATCCCCGCGGACCTGCTGCCGCGCGTGTTCGATCCGTTCTTCACCACCAAGCCGGTCGGCAGCGGCACTGGTCTCGGCCTCGCGATCTCCTACGGCATCGTCTCCAAGCACCACGGGACGATCGAGATCTCGAGCACGCCGGGGCAGGGCACGCTGCTGCGCATCGACCTGCCGATCGCGCAGCCGCACTGATCAGGCTCCAATCCGAGGCATTCCTTCATGTACCGCATCCTCCTCGTCGACGACGAACCGAACATCCTCAACGCGTTGCGCCGCTGCCTTGCATCGATCGATGTCGGCGAACTTGACGGCGAGGCGCTCAAGGTGGAGGCGTTCACTTCGCCCGAGCAGGCGCTCGAGCGAAGCGAGGAACAGGATTTCGACCTCGTCATCAGCGACTACCGCATGCCGAGCATGGACGGCGTCCAGTTCCTGTCGGCGATGATTGAGTTGCAGCCGGCCGCGCCGCGCATGATCTGCTCGGGCTACGCCGATCGCGACGTGATCATCGCCGCCGTCAACGAGGTCCAGCTCGCCCGATTCATCGGCAAGCCGTGGGTCGATGAAGACCTCGCGTCGGCGGTCGTGACGTTGCTGCAGCCGGGCGGTGCGCGTGCACGCGCGCAGCGCCAGGCGGGCGCGCAGAAGTCGGCGCGCATCCAGGCGGTGCCGGCGCGCGTCACGCATGTCGAGCACGACGACGAGGGAGCGATCGTGTTGCGCAGCGATGATCCGGCGTGAGGTTCCGCGAGCGTCTCGGGCGAGGCAGGTCTTCGACGTAGGCGACCGGACTGGATCGAGACGAAGATTCCGGTGCGAGCGACGGTGACGTTCTGGCAGTTGCGGCGAAGTCAGGACGACGCGCCGTCGCCGGCTGCACGCGGCCGATAGCGCTGGAACGCGTCGCGCACCTGCTCGCGCAGCAGGTCGTCGTCCCAGGGCTTGGTCAGGAAGCGGAATACCGCGCCACGATTGACCGACTCGGTGACGACGTCGATCTCGGTGTAGCCGGACAGGATGATGCGCATCGTCTCGGGGTAGAGGTCCTTGACCTTGCCGAGGAACTCCGTGCCCGACATGCCCGGCATGCGCTGGTCCGAGATGATCACCTGCACGGTGTTGAGGGAAAGCACGTGCAGGCCCTCGTCGCCGCTCGCCGCGGTCAGCACGCGGTAGCCGTCGCTGCGCAGCATGCGCGTCAACGCTGTGCGGATGCCGGGTTCGTCGTCGACCACGAGCACGGTGCGGCGTTCCTCGTCCGCGCGCGGCAGCAGGCGGATGCTTCGGCCGCCGCGCAGGTAATCCTCGAACATTTCGGCGGAAACCGCGGGACTGAAGTAGAAGCCCTGCATCTCGTCGCATCCCTGCATCGACAGGTAGTTGAACTGTCCCTGCGTCTCGACGCCTTCTGCAACGACCTTGAGTCCCATGCGGTGCGCGATCGTGATGATCGCCGAAGCGATCGCGGCGTCCTCCGCGCTGTGCGTGATGTCGGAGATGAAGGTGCGGTCGATCTTCACGCGCGTGAACGGGAAACGCTTGAGGTAGGCGAGCGACGAATGGCCGGTGCCGAAATCGTCGAGGGCGAGGCCGACGCCGAGTTCGCGCAGTCTGCGCAGCACTTCCGCCGCTGCGACTGGGTCCTTCATGACCGAGCTTTCAGTCAGCTCGAGGTGCAGGTGGCGCGCGAACAGGGAATGGCGCGCAAGCGCGTCGCTTACGGTGCGCACGATGTCGCTATGGTCCAGCTGCACCGACGAGACGTTTGCGGCAATCGGCACCATGGCCGCGCCGGCCTTGAGCCACGCCGCCTGATGCGCGCAGATGGCGTCGATCACCCAGGCGCCGATCGGCACGATCAGGCCGGTTTCCTCGGCCAGCGCGATGAAATCCTCCGGTTGCACGAGGCCGTGCTCGGGGTGCTGCCAGCGGATCAGCGCCTCGGCCCCCACGACGAGTCCGCTTACCATGTCCACGCGAGGCTGGAAGTGGAGCACGAATTGCTTCGCCTCGACGGCCGCTCGAAGGGCGGCCTCCGCCTCGAGTCGCGCAGCGATCCGCCGGTTCATCTGCGCCGAGTAGAACATATGGCGGGCGCCACTCGACTTGGCGAGCTTGAGTGCTGCCTCGGCGTGCTTGAACAGCCCGATGTCGTCGTCCGCGTCGTCCGGATAGAGCGCAATGCCTGCCTGGCTGGTGAGTGAAATTGCCTGGCCACCCACTTCTATCGGATCGCGCAGCGCTTCGACCACCTGGTCGAGCAACCGCGTCGCGACGCGATCGCCGCTGCCGGGTCGCGCGATCGCGAAGGTGTCGGCGCCCAAGCGGGCGAGCGCACGGGGCTCCTCGAGGCATCGCTCGAGGCGTTGCGCGACCGCGCGCAGGATCTCGTCGCCGCACTCGCGGCCGAGGCTGTCGTTGAGGCGGGTGAAGTTCTCGAGGTCCATGATCACCACGCACACCTTCTCGTTCGTCGCCTGGGCGGCGGCGACGAACCGAGCCAGCCGGTCGCGGAACAGTGCGGCGTTGGCGAGGCCCGTGAGTGCGTCGAAATAAGCGAGATGCTCGAGTCTCTGCGCGTTCTCGATATGCTCGAGTGCGTACGAGAGGTCGCTGGTCATCCAGCGCAGCAAGCCGATTTCCTCGTCGTCGAAAACGTCGCGTTCGCGCGCGAGCAGTACGAGTGCGGCAACCACTGCGCCGTCGGACGACAGCGGGAACGCGGCGCCGGAACGGCATTCGTGCGCGACCAGTCGATCGCATACCGCTTGGAGCGACGGTTCCTTGGAGAAATCGTTGATGACGACCGGCTCGCGCGTGGCGAGCGCGCGCGCGGCGAAATGGTCCGCACCGAGCAATCGCAGGTTGGTAACGACGAACTCGCGCGCGGCGCCATCCGAAATGGCGAGGATCGCCGGTGTTTCGCCGCCCTCGCGCGGTTCAGCCACCCATGCGATCCGGAAGATGCCCTCGACGGTGGCGACGCTGCAGGCCGCCTGCAGCAGCGAATCGCGATCGGTCTGGCGCAACATCGCCGAGTGGAGTGCGGCGATGACGGCGCGGATGCGCGAAAGGCGCGCAATCCTGCGCTCCTGCTCCTTCGCCGCGGTGATGTCCTCGGCGATGCCCGCGATCTGCTCGAGTTGGCCGTCTTTCCCCCTCACCTGGAAGCTGCGCGAGCGGATCCAGCGGATCGAGCCGTCCGGGCGTGCGATGCGATACTCGAAATCGAGATTTCCCGTCGGGTCCATCGGCTGGCCGTCGCGCAGCATCGGGTTGGGGTCGCCCGGCACGATGGCGTCGAGCCACGAGTTCGGTGCGCGGTACACGCTCTTGCAGCTTCGCCCCCAGATTCGCTCGTACGCGGGACTCACGTACAGGCATTCGCCCGAAGCGACGTCGACGAGAAAGAACACGGCGGGAATGTGCTCGGCGATCTGCCGGAAGCGCTTCTCGCTTTCCTCGAGTGCAGCATGCAGTGCCCGCCGTTCCGTCACGTCCTCGACCATGCCGACGATGTATTGAGGATCGCCGCAGCGGTCGCGCACCAGCGTCGCCGTCAGGAGTCCCCACATTTCGCTGCCGTCCTTGCGGAGGTAGCGTTTTTCCAACCGGTAACGGTCGATCGTGCCCGCGAACAGCTTCTGCGTGAACGCATGCTGCGCGGGCTTGTCCGCGGCATGGGTGACCTCCTCGACGCGCAGGCGGCACAGGTTCTCGGGCGTGTAGCCGAGCATGTCGGCTAGCGCCCGGTTGCAGCGCACGAAGTGGCCGCTGTGCGCGTCTACGAGCGCGATACCCACGCCGGCTCGCTCGAAGATGGCACGGAAGCGGTCTTCGCTGCTGCGCAATTCTTCCTGCTGGCGCCGACGCTCGGTGACGTCGCGCAGCATCCCGAGCAGCTTGCCGTCGGGCATGAGCGTCGCGATTGCTTCCGCCGGGAACGTCGTACCGTCCTTGCGTCGCATGAGCCATTCGCGGTGGTGCACCTCGTTGTTGCGGATCGCCTCGATCACCGGAGGGAGGTTTTCGTGTTCGATCGGCGCGACGATGTCGTTCGCTCCGAGGCCGATGAGTTCGTGCCGCTCGTAGCCAAGCATGCGGCATGCGCTTGCATTGGCTTCGAGGTAGACGCTGTCGGCGTCGGCGACGAGGATGCCGTCGGGCGCGTAGTCGAACAGCGTGCGGAAGCGCCGTTCACTGGCATCGTGCTCGCGCTCCGCACGCACTCGCTCGGAAATGTCGATGCCCACGCCGACGAGGCATCGATGTCCGTCGAACTCGACGCGCTTGCCGATGAAGAAATAGGGGATTTCTCGCCCGTCGCGTGTCAGCAGCGGTGCCTCGAACGAGGACGCGCCGAACGCAAGCACCTCGGCGATGTTGGCTTCCAGCGACAGGCGCTGAGCGGGCGGGAAGAACGCCCGCGGATGCATGCGGGCAATCTCCTCCGCGCCGTAGCCGGAGACCTGTTCGAAGTAATGGTTCCAGCGCAGGAAGCGACCCCGCGCATCGTAGAGATAGAGGATGCCTGGCATGCTCTCGACAAGCGCCTGGGCGAAGCGTTGATCGAGTCGCGTCGACTTGCTTGCCGCGTCCTCGGTGGAACACGCGAGCGGGGTCACGCGCGGCGGCTCGCCGCGCGCCGCCGCGGTCTCGGTGCGCCGTTCGAGATCACGATGCAGGGCGAACTGGCGGCTCGCGAGTTCGCGCATCCCGGCGAGAGCGCGTATCGCGGCCGCCTCGTTGCAGCGGGGATCGAGTACGCCGAGCAATCCGAGCGGATCGTACTCGCCGGCGGGCAGGACGACGGCCGCGATGCGGTGACCGCCGGGCGTGTCGTCCGGCGGGTCGATGATCACGACGCCCTCGGTACCCGGAGCCGCCGCGGGTCCGCTCTGGTTCGGGATGCGCTCGAGCAACAGCGGGATCGCCTCGCGCAGCGGGATTTCCTGCAACCCCTCGACGCTCGCGACGAGGCGGAGCTGCTCCGGCCAGGCGATGAAGCCGAGCACGCCGTCGCAGGCGGCCGCCGCCGCTTCGGCGATCTCGCGCAGCGCCTCGTCGGGGGCCGGCGGCGTCCAGCCGTCCGCTTGGCGATCGCTCGATGTGAACGCCTTGGCCATCGCCGCGATCGCGCTCCCTGTGAGGCTCCGCGGCAGAGTGCGCCGAGATCGGCGCGGCGTCCAGAGTCGCTCGCGCCGCGTTCGGCTTCCCTTCAGACGAGGAAAAGCGTCGCCAGGCCCAGGAAGATGAAGAAGCCGCCGCTGTCGGTGAGCGCGGTGATCATAACGCTCGATCCCATTGCCGGATCGCGGCCGAAGCGCAGCAGGGTCATCGGGATCAAGACGCCCATCAGCGCGGCGAGCAGCAGGTTCAGGGTCATCGCGGCGGTCATCACGAAACCGAGCGCGACGTTGCGGTAGAGCAGCCACGCGACGAGGCCGATCACGCCGCCCCAGATCAGGCCGTTGACGAGCGCGACGCCGAGTTCCTTGCGCAGCAGGCGTTTCGCGCTGGTCGCGCTGATCTGGTCGAGCGCGAGCGCGCGCACGATCATCGTGATGGTCTGGTTGCCGGAGTTGCCGCCGATGCCGGCGACGATCGGCATCAGGGCCGCGAGCGCGACGAGTTTCTGGATCGAGCCTTCGAACAGGCCGATCACGCGCGAGGCGACGAACGCGGTGACGAGGTTGATCGCGAGCCAGGCCCAGCGGTTGCGCAGAGACTTCCACACCGAGGCGAAGATGTCCTCGTCCTCGCGCAGGCCGAAGCGCTCGCGCACTTCCGCGTCGCTCTCCTCGCGGATCACGTCGACCATCGCATCGATCGTGAGGCGGCCGATCAGGTGACCGAGGGTGTCGACGACGGGCGCGGTGACCAGGTCGTAGCGTTCGAACGCCTGCGCCGTGTCGACGACGTCGTCTTCCGGATGGAACGTGTTCGCATCGGCGGCCATCACCGCGCTCACGAGCTTGGCCGGGTCATTGACGAGCAGCCAGCGGATCGGCAGCACGCCGGTCAGCACGGTGTCCTGGTTGACCACGAACAGCTTGTCGGTGTGGTCGGGCAATTCCTTCAGCCTGCGCAGGTAGCGCAGCACGGTCTCGAGCGTGACGTCCTCGCGGATCGTCACCATGTCGAAATCCATGATCGCGCCGACCTGGTCGTCCTCCCAGGCCATCGCAGTCTGCACCTGGCCGCGTTCCTCGGCGTTCAACCGGTGCAGAAGTTCCGCCAGCACGTCGTCGGGCAGGTCTTCGGCGAGATCGGCGATCTCCTCGGCATCCAGCTGTTCGGCGGCTGCGATCAGCTCCGGCTTGTCCATGTCCGCGAGCAGCGACTCGCGCACCGCGTCGGACACTTCGAGCAGGATCTCGCCGTCGCGGTCGGCCTTGACGAGGTTCCACACCTCGAGGCGTTCCTGCGGTGGCAGTGCTTCGAGGATGTAGGCGATGTCGGCCGGGTGCAGGCCGTCGATTTCGCGTTGCAGTTCGGCGAGGTGCTGGCGATGAACCAGTCCCTCGACCAGATCGTGGTGGTCGCCCTGCTGCCGGTGCGCGAGGTCCTCGACCAGATGCTGGCGGCGCAGCAGTTCGCTGACCCGCGCGAGCTGGCCTTGCAACTGGCTGTGCGGATTGCGGGTTTCGACTTCGCTCATTCGGGCCGGGCGCGACGACAGGGGCGCCATCGGCGAACCGGTGGCGCGGAATTCGGGTCTGGATCTGCGCCTATTGTCGCCGTTGCGGGCGCGCGAGGGAAACGGGGGTCCCCGCGGCGAGCCGCGAGAGAACTGACGGTGATCGGTGCCTGCACGCAGGGCGGGTCGAGCCGCCTGGCGGCGAGTCCGCCGTCAGCCCTTCTTCGCGTAATTCGCCTCGCCCTCGCGCAGCGTCCACTCGACCAGTTCCGGCACGATCCGGTTGATCGCGTCCTGGAATGCGCCGAACGCGGTGGCCGCATCGGAGCTGGCGGCGGGTGCCTCGGCCTCGAAGGCCCGCGTGGCGAGCACGCGGTTGGTGGTGTAGTCGAGCAGGCGCAGTTGCAGGCGGATCGTCGCATGCGCGCCGCCATTCATCTCGAGCTGGAAGTCGCGCACCACGACCGCCAGCGCGTAGTCCGCACGCAGGCCCGAAGCCGCGCTGCCGACGCCGACGATGCGTTGCGAATCCTCGAAGCCTTGCACGATCAGGTTGCGCAGCAGCGCCGGCGCGCTGTCGCTCCAGCGTGCGGCCGGAAAGACTTCTATGACGCCCGGACTCGGCATGACGACGATGCGCGTCGTGTCGAGTGCATCGCTGGCGAGCGGCGTCTCGACCGCGAGCTGCCACGCGACGCGCGGTACCGATGCGGTCGCGGCGGGCGCGGAAAGCTTCGGCGAGTAGATCGTGAACGGCGCGCGCTGCACGCTGAGCAGCGAAGAGCATGCGGCGAGTGGCAGAACGAGCAGCAGCGCGGGGAGGAGGCGGATGTTCATCGGGGCTGGAACTCCTTGGGCTGGTCGCGGCCGAGCAGCAGGCTGTCGGAGGCGCCGAGCTTGTCGCTGAGTTGCTTGAGCGAACGCAGCGTCTCGCGCAGCTCGAGCACGGTCGGGCCGATCTGGCGCAGGCCCTGGTTGCTGAACGCGCCGATCGCGGCGCGGTTGTCCTCGACCAGCAGGCCGGCGGAATCGGCCATGCGGTCGACCGATGCGAGCGCGGTGTCGGCGGTCTGCAGCAGCTTGCGCACGTCCTCGCGCACGAGCGTGTTGGTGGTGTTCGCCATCGAATCGACGGTCGCGAGCGTCTTCTTCAAGGTGCTGGTCGCCTCGGCGAGCTGGCGTATCGCGATGCCGATGTCGCCGCGCTGGTCGGCGAGAGCGCCGCTCAGCTGGTCGATGTGCTTGAGCGTGGCGGCGACGCGGTCGACGTTTTCGGCCGACAGCATCTCGTTCATGCGCAACAGGATGTCGTTCGCGGTGACGACGATGTCCGAACCCGAGGCCAGCAGTTTCGACAGCGCCGACTCTTCCGAGGGAATCACCGGTACCGGATGCTCGGGGGTGGGCAGCAGCGGCGGGCTGCCCGGCGCGCCGCCGGAAAGCTGGATGAAGGAGAGGCCGGTCACGCCCTGCATCCCCAGTTTGGCGCGGGTGTCCTGGCGCACGGGAGCGGCGGCGTCGAGGCGCACGCGCGCGATGACCTTGCGCGGGTCGTCGGTCGCGAGGTGCAGTTCGCGCACCTCGCCGACCTTGATGCCGTTGTACTGCACGAGGCCGCCGGTCGACAGTCCGGTTACCGCCTCGCTGAACACGATGTCGTAGTCGGCGAACTGGCTGTCGTGGCCGGACTTGGACATCCACAGCACGAACGCGAGCGCGAGCAGGAACGCGCCGATCGCGAACGCGCCGATGAGGACATGGTGTGCGCGGGTTTCCATGGGTCAGATCCGGGTAGGAGCGGCGCCAGCCGCGATGTTTCTGGAGGTCGACACCGCGCGCCTGGCGGAACGGCCGCGCGGTCCCTGGAAATATTCCTGCACCCACGCGTCGTCGCAACGCTCCACCTTGTCGAGCGTGTCGGCGACCAGCACGCGCTTCTGCGACAGCACGGCGACGCGGTCGCAGATCGTGTACAGCGTGTCGAGGTCGTGCGTGATCAGGAACACGGTCAGGCCGAGGCTCTCGCGAAGGGTCAGGATCAACTGGTCGAACGCGGCGGCGCCGATCGGGTCGAGGCCGGCGGTCGGTTCGTCGAGGAACAGGATGTCGGGATCGAGCGCGAGCGCGCGCGCCAGTGCGGCGCGCTTGACCATGCCGCCGGACAGTTGCGACGGGAACTTCGCGCCAGCCTCGGCGGGCAGGCCGGCGAGCGCGATCTTCAGGGCGACGAAGCGCTGCATCAGCGCGAGCGGGATGTCGTGGTGCTCGCGCATCGGCACCATCACGTTGTCGGCGACGCTGAGCGAAGAGAACAGCGCACCGTTCTGGAACAGCACGCCACAACGGCGTTCGATCTCGGAGCGGCGTGCGTCGGAAACGTTCATCATGTCCTGGTCGAGCAGCCGCACGCTGCCGGCGGCGGGCCGGTTGAGGCCGATGATCGAGCGCATCAGCACCGACTTGCCGCTGCCGGAGCCGCCGACCACGCCGACGATTTCGCCGCGCCAGACGTCGAGGTCGAGGTTGTCGTGCACGACCTGCGCGCCGAACTGGTTGCGCAGGCCGCGTACCTCGATGATCTTTTCGCGCGCGTCGCTCATACGTCGATCTCCATGTAGAAGATCGCGGCGAGCGCGTCGACGAGGATCGCGACGAAGATCGACTGCACCACGCTGGAGGTCGTATGGGTGCCGACCGACTCCGCGCTGCCGGACACCTTGAAGCCCTCGAGGCAACCGATCGAGGCGATCAGGAATGCGAACACCGGCGCCTTGCTCATGCCGACCCAGAAGTGCCTGGTTGCTGCCAGGTCGTGGAAGCGCGTGACGAACATCGTCGGCGAGATGTCCATGCTGAGGGCACAGACCACCGCGCCGCCGATGATGCCCGCGAGCATGGCGAGGAACGTGAGCACGGGCAGGGCGATCAACAGCGCCAGCACGCGCGGCAGCACCAGCACCTCGATCGGATCGAGGCCGAGCGTGCGGATGGCGTCGACTTCCTCGCGCGACTTCATCGAACCGATCTGCGCGGTGAACGCGCTGCCCGAGCGGCCGGCGATCATGATCGCGGCGAGCAGCACGCCGAATTCGCGCAGGAACGAATAGGCGATGAGTTCGACCGTGAAGATCGTCGCGCCGAAATCCTTCAGCACGGTCGCGCCGAGGAACGCGACCACGGCGCCGACAAGGAAATTCAGCAGCACCACGATCGGCACTGCGTCGAGCCCGGTCTGTTCGAGGTGGAACGCGAGCGAGGTGATGCGCCAGCGGCGCGGGTCGACGATGCAGCGCGCCATGGCGGCGAGCACCACGCCGATGAAACCGAGCAGTTGCCAGGCATCGCGCGCGACCTGTTCGGCGGCGGCGCCGGTGCGCCCGAGCAGGGCGATCAGTCCGGTATCCGGTATCGATGCCGGTTTCGCTTCCGCACCCGCGCCTGCAACGGCATCGACGAGGGCCCGGTGGTTCGCGCCGAGACCGTCGATGGATGCCGCGTCGCCAAGATCTAGCAGCAGGCGCGCGCCGGCCGTATCGAGCCGGGCCAGTCCGCTGGCGTCGACGCGCGTGCCCGCGGCGACGCGCTGTTTCAGACCGGCCACGGCAATGGCGAGCGCGGGCGCGACCGCGAGCGTCCAGTCGCCGCTCACCGCGATGACGTCGCCCGCATTGCCGTGCTGGAGTGTGGCGGTCCCTGCGGCGTTCATCGCGCAAGGCTAGCAGGCTGGCGCCCCGATCGGGAATGTGAAGTTACGGCGATTCAGCAAACGGCGGGCTCGCCAAGCATCGCGCCGACGCGGCATGATTGCGCGATGGACATGGACGCACTGAAGCACCGGGTCGGCGGCGACGCCGAGCTGAAGACGCGCATCGGCTTCATCGTCGAGCTCTCGCGTCGCCTGCATGAGTACGGCACCACCGCGCCACGCCTGGAGGACGTCATCAACCTCGTCAGCGCGCGGCTCGGCCTTGCCTGCAACGTGCTGTCGACCCCGACATCGATTGTCATGTCGTTCTCGGATCCCGCGCGCGGCGACGATCTCGCCGAGATCACCCAGGTCGTGCGCGTGCCGCCGGGCGAAGTCAATCTCAAGCGCCTGTGCCGCGTCGACGAGATCGCCGATCGCGTAATCGCCGGCGATCTCGATTTCGGCGAGGGACGACGCCTGCTGCGCGAGGTCGGGCAGCGGCCTCCGAGCGCGCTCGCCGACGTCGCCAGCGTGCTCAGCTTCGGTGTGTCGTCCGGCGCGATCGCGGTGATCCTGCATACCGGCTGGATCGAGGCGCTGGTCGCGGCGCTGAACGGCCTGCTGATTGGCGCGATGTCGCTCGCGCCGCGGCGCTGGCCATCCTTCGGTGCCGCGCTCGAGGCGGCGGGAGCCTTCCTGTGCACGCTGATCGCGATCGCGATCGCGCACTGGATCGTGCCGTTGTCGCTGCGACCGGTCGTGCTGGCGAGCCTGATCGTGCTGTTGCCCGGCATGACCCTGACCACCGCGGTGCGCGAACTGTCGAGCCAGCACCTGATTTCCGGCACCGCGCGCATGATGGGTGCGGTGACCACCTTGCTGAAGCTGATCTTCGGCACGGCCGCGGCATTGCAGCTGTGCGCGCTGTTCGGCATCGTGCCACCGCACGCCGACAGCGTGCCGTTGCCCGCCTCTCTTGAATGGTGCGCGCTGATCGCCGCGGCTGTTTCGTTCGCGGTGCTGTTCAAGAGCCCGCTGCGCTTCTACCCGGTGGTGATCGCGGCGCCGCTGCTCGGTTACGTGTTCACCCAGATTGACGGTGCACACATGCCGCCGGCGTTCGGCACGTTCGCCGGCAGCCTCGTGGTTGGTGCCGCCAGCAACCTGTTCGCGCGCATCGCGCATCGCCCGGGCGCGCTGGTGCGCGAGACCGGCATCATCCTGCTGGTGCCCGGCAGCGTCGGTTTCCGCAGCCTCAGTTACGTGCTCGACCGCGACGTGCTGCTCGGCATCGACACTGCGGTGACGATGATCGCGCTGCTCACCGCGATCGTCGCCGGATTGCTGTTCGGCGACTTCCTAGTTCCGCCTCGGCGCAAGTTGTAGCGCGATTGCTACAATCCATCCGTCGCGGCACGCGACTCGAGCATGCAGGGATCCCGATGTCCGCCCCGGCGCCGGCTTGGCACCTCTATGTCCCCAAGCTGGTCACCACATTGCGCCAGGGCTATGGCCTCGGCGACCTGCGCCACGACCTGCTCGCCGGGCTCACCGTGGCGGTGGTCGCATTGCCGTTGTCGATGGCACTCGCGATCGCTTCGGGCGCGCCGCCGGCGGTCGGGCTGCATACCGCGATCGTCGCCGGCTTCCTGATCTCCGCGCTCGGTGGTTCGCGCGTGCAGATCGGCGGCCCGACCGCCGCATTCATCCCGGTCGTGTTCGGGGTGATCGCGAACTACGGCTACGACGGCCTTGTCATGGCGACCCTGATGGCGGGCGCGATGCTGGTCATTGCCGGGCTGCTGCGACTCGGCACGCTGGTCAAGTACATGCCGCAACCGGTCATCACCGGTTTCACCGCCGGCATCGCGGTGAGCATCTTCAGCAGCCAGATCAAGGATCTCCTCGGTCTCGACATCGCGAGCGTCCCGGCCGAGTTCTTCGCGCGCTGGAAGACCTATGCCGCGCACATCGGCAGCCTGAATCCGCATGCGGCGGGTCTCGCCCTGGCCACGCTCGCGCTGCTCGTCGCATTGCGCCGCTGGCGTCCGACCTGGCCGATTTTCCTGATCGGCGTGGTCGTCGCAACCGTCGCCACGGTGGTGTTCCAGTTGCCGGTCGAAACGATCGTGTCGCGCTTCGGGCCGATCCCGCGCGACCTGCCGATGCCGCACCTGCCCGCGTTCGACCTCGCGCGCATGCACGAGCTGCTGCCGAGCGCGTTCACGATCGCGTTCCTCGGCGGCGTCGAATCCCTGCTGTCGGCGGTCGTCTCCGACGGCATGATCGGCGGGCGCCACCGTTCCAACTGCGAACTGGTCGCGCAGGGCGTGGCGAACACCGCCTCGGCGCTCGTCGGCGGCTTGCCGGCGACCGGCGCGATCGTGCGCACGGCGACCAATGTGCGCGCAGGCGCGCGTTCGCCGGTCGCCGGCATGGCGCACGCGCTGTTCATCCTGCTGTTCGTGCTGATCGCCGCGCCGCTGGCCAACCGGGTGCCGCTGCCGGCGATGGCCGCGATGCTGCTGATCATCGCCTGGAACATGAGCGAGATCGAGCGCATCCGCCAGCTGATGCGCTCGCCGATCGGCGACCGCATGGTGCTGCTGGTCACGTTCGTGCTGACGGTGACGATCGATCTCACCGTAGCGGTCGAGGTCGGCGTGGTGCTCGCCGCGTTCCTGTTCATGCATCGCATGAGCGAAGTCGTGGCGATGGAGTCGCACGTCGACCTGCTCGAAGATGACGAGGATGATTTCTCGCGCGCACGGCGCACCGTCGGGCACGACGTGCTGCCCGCCGGGGTCGAGGCCTATCGCGTTTCCGGCCCGCTGTTCTTCGCGGTCGCCAACCGCATCGACGACGTGTTGCGCGCGTTCGGCAAGCCGCCGCGCGTGTTCATCCTGCGCCTTCGACTCGTGCCGCTGATCGACGCCTCCGGCGCGACCGCGATCGGCAACCTGGTCGAGCGCTGCCGGCGCGAGGGCACCGCGCTGATCTTCACCGGTTTGCAGCCGCAGCCCGCGCGCATCCTCGCCGACATGGGGATCGTCGCCGACGGCACGTCGTTGCGCTTCGCCGACGATTTCGCGCGGGCGCTCGAGATGGCCGCCGCCACAGGGCTTACTTGAGCAGCGAACGCAGCATCCAGGCGGTCTTCTCGTGTTCCTGCATGCGCTGGGTCGCGAGGTCGGCGGTCGGCTGGTCGTCGGCCTTGTCGGCGGCCTTGAACGTTTCGCGTGCGGTACGTGCGACCGCCTCGTGGCCTTCGACGAGCTGCTGCACCATCGCCTTCCAGTCCGGCACGCCGGTTTCCTCGCCGATCACGGTGAGCTTGCCGAACTGGGTGTACGAACCCGGCGCGTAGACATCGAGCGCGCGGATGCGTTCGGCGATCACGTCGGCGGCGGTCCACAGTTCGTTGTACTGGGTCTCGAACATCAGGTGCAGGGTGTTGAACATCGTGCCGGTGACGTTCCAGTGGAAGCTGTGCGTCTTGAGGTAGAGCGAATAGGTGTCGGCCAAGAGGCGCGACAGGTTCTTCGCGATGCTCTCGCGGTCCTTTTTCGTGATGCCGATGTCGATGGCCATGGCGCAACTCCCGTTGGATCGAGCGGGAAGGGTAGCCCGATGCGCCGGCGCCGTGAAATCGAGCTTGCGAATCGGGCCCATAGACCGCAATGATCGGTGTTCCCGATGGCAGCACCGGCGCGTCCCGCCCGGTTTCCGGTACCCGATGTCGAAGCTCGATTCATTGCGCAGCGCGCTCGACGGCGTCCTGTCGCGCGATCACGGTCGCCTGCTGGCGCGTTGGCGCCGGCTGTCCGGCGTACGCCCGGCGCCGCCGGACAAGGAGGTCGAGTCCTTGCGCGTCGCGATCGAGGCGTCGGCGGCACGGCGCGCTGCGCGTGCGGCGCTGCTGCCCGAGGTACGCCTCGACGAGTCGCTGCCGATCACCGCGCGCGCGGACGAGATCGTTGCACTGATCCGCAAGCACCCGGTCGTCGTGCTCGCCGGCGAGACGGGGTCGGGCAAGACGACGCAGTTGCCCAAGCTCTGTCTGGCAGCCGGTCGCGGTGTCGCCGGGATGATCGGCTGCACCCAACCGCGCCGCATCGCGGCTCGATCAGTCGCGCGCAGGGTCGCGTCCGAACTCGGCAGCGAAGTCGGCAGGCTGGTCGGCTTCCAGGTGCGCTTCACCGACCAGGTTTCGGACGGGTCGCTGATCAAGTTCATGACCGACGGCATCCTGCTGGCCGAAACGCAGGGCGATCCGTGGCTGTCCGCGTACGACACGATCATCCTCGACGAGGCGCACGAACGCAGCCTCAACATCGACTTCCTGCTCGGCTATCTGAAGCGATTGCTGGCGAAGCGGCCCGATCTCAAGCTGATCGTGACTTCGGCGACGATCGACACCGCGCGCTTCGCGCAGCATTTCGGCGGCGCGCCGGTGGTCGAGGTGGAAGGGCGCACGTACCCGGTCGAGGTGCGCTGGCGCGGGAAAGGGGGCCAGAGTCACTTTTCCGATGCTGATCAGAAGATCGATGCCCGTCGGAAAAGTGACTCTGACCCCCTTTTCGCCCTTTCCCTCGCGGAGCAGGTCGTGCTGGTCACCGACGAGATCACGCGCGAGGATCCGCGCGGCGACGTGCTGGTGTTCCTGCCCGGCGAGCGCGAGATCCGCGACGTGCACCTCGCACTGTCGCGGCGCAAGTACCGCGAGACCGAAGTACTTGCGCTGTATGCGCGCCTGTCGGCCGCGGAACAGGACCGGGTGTTCAAACCGGGCCCGCAGCGACGCATCGTGCTCGCGACCAATGTTGCCGAAACCTCGCTGACCGTGCCGCGCATCCGCTACGTGATCGATACCGGCAGCGCGCGCGTGAAGCGCTACAGCCCGCGCAGCCAGCTCGAGCGACTGCACATAGAGCCGATCTCGCAGGCAGCGGCGGACCAGCGCAAGGGGCGTTGCGGGCGCGTCGGTCCCGGCATCTGCTATCGCCTGTACGACGAGGACGACTACGCGCAACGCGCGCGCTACACCGATCCGGAAATCCTGCGTTCCTCGCTCGCCGGGGTGATCCTGCGCATGCTCGCGCTCAAGCTCGGCGATCCGGCGGAGTTTCCCTTCGTCGAGGCGCCGTCCGAGCGCGCGATCGGCGACGGCTATCGGCGCCTTGCCGAGCTCGGTGGGGTGGATGGCGAAAAGCGCCTGACGCCGCTTGGGCAGACGCTGGCGAAACTGCCCGTCGACGTCGCGCTCGGGCGCATGCTGATCGAGGCGCAGTCGCGCGGCGTGTTGCGCGAACTGCTGGTGCTGGCTTCGTTCCTCAGCATCCAGGACCCGCGCGAGCGGCCGGCTGACGCACGCCAGCAGGCGGACGCCGCGCATGCGGCGTTTGCCGATCCGAAGTCGGATTTCGTGGCGGTGCTGAAACTCTGGCGCGCATACGCCACTGCGCACGAGGATCTGACCCAATCGAAACTGCGCGACTGGTGCAGCGCGCATTTCCTGTCTTTCCTGCGCATGCGCGAATGGCGCGAGCTGCATCGGCAGTTGCTGGTGCAGACCGAAGAATTGGAGTGGCCGCTTTCCTCCCTCGTCTTCAAGGGGAAGGGTGGGGTGGCGGTGGTGTCCGCCGGGCAGGAACGGGCAATTCCGCCTGCAGGGGAGGATTTGAGCGCGCAGGAATACGAAGCGGTGCATCGCTGCCTGTTGTCGGGCTGGCCGACCCAGGTCGGGTTCAAGGACGAGCGTGGCCAGTACCGCGGCACGCGCGAGCGGCGCTTCGCGATCTTTCCGGGCTCGAACCTTGCGAAGGCGCCGCCGCAGTGGCTCCTTTCCGGGCAGATCCTCGATCTCGCCAAGGTCTACGCGATGCTGTGCGCGCGCGTCGAGCCGGCATGGATCGAACAGCAGGCCGCGCACCTCGTGCGCCGGAGCTGGCGCGATGCGCACTGGTCGCGCAAGCGTGGCGCAGTGCTCGCGTTCGAGCAGGTGACGCTGTTCGGCCTGACCCTGGTCGAGAAGCGCGCGATGCAGTTCGGCAAGCAGGACGTGCCGCTCGCACACCGGATCTTCATCGCCGAGGCACTCGCGCGTTGCGAGATCGATGCGCGCGCGGACTTCGTGCGCGCGAATGCGCGCGTACTCGCCGAAGCGCGCGAGATCGAGGCGAAGCGCCGCCGCAGCGGTCTCCTGCGCGGCGAAGAGGAACTCGCCGCGTTCTTCGCCGGCAAGTTGCCGGACGACATCAGCACGACGGCGGCCCTCGACGCGTGGTACCGCAGGGCGACGCCGGCGGAGCAGGCGGCGGTGCACTGGTCGCTCGCCGACGTGCTTGGTGCCGAAGCCGGCGTCGGCGCGCGCGAGTTCCCTGCGGAGTTCGAGGTCGCCGGGCACTCGCTGCATCTGTCGTATCGGTTCGTTCCAGGTGATCCGGCCGATGGCGTGACCTTGCGGGTGCCGCTCGCGCTGGTCAACGCGATCCCCGCCGCGCGTTGCGAATGGCTGGTGCCGGGCCTGCTGGCGGAGAAGGTCGCGGAGGCGATTCGCGGCCTGCCGAAGTCGTTGCGGCGCAACTTCGTGCCGGCGCCGGATTTCGCACGCGCATTTGCCGAGGCCGAGGCGCCGCGCGACGAAGCGCTGTACGCCGCGCTTGCGCGTTATCTGCAACGGGTGACCGGCGTTGTGGTCAGTGGCGGCGATTTCGACGGCATTCCGCTGCCCGCGCACCTGTCGATGAATTTCCGCATCGAGGACGAACAGGCGCGCGTGCTCGCCGAGAGCCGCGACCTCGCCTCGATCCAGGCGCAATGGACCGGCGCCGCGCGCGTCGCGTTCTCGCGCCGCGCCGATGTCGAGCTCACACGCGAGGACGTGACCGGCTTCGACTTCGAGGACATCCCGGACAGCATCGTGTCGAGCGGCGGCCTGACCGCGTTTCCGGCGCTGGTCGATCTCGGCGAGAGCGTCGCGCTGCGCGTGTACGAGCGTCGCGACGAGGCGCTGGCCGAGCACCGCCGCGGCATCGAACGCCTGCTGCGACGCGCGCTGGCCGACCGCATCAAGCAGGCGCAGCGACAGCTGCCAATTTCCAACCAGATTACCCTGTTGCGAGGAGCGCAACGCTCGCTCGCGCTTCCTCGCGGCGGGAACGGGCAGGCGGTGGCGGCGGCGCCGCTGGCCCTCGGCTCCATCGTCGGGGTCGATGAAATGCGGGTCGATCTCGTCGAAGCGGCTTTGCGCGAGCAATTCGCAGCGCTCGATCCGGACGTGCGCACGCGCGTCGCATTCGAGCATGCGCGCGAGACGATCGCGCGCCAGTTGTTTCCGGTCGCGGTCGAGCATCTCGCGCGGGCCGAGGCGATCATCGCCGCCTACGCGGAACTGCGTCCGCTGCTGCAGCCGCCCCTGATGGGGTTCGCGCGCGCGAACTACGACGACCTCGAAGAACAGTTGCGCGAACTGCTGGCACCGGGATTCCTGCGTGACACTGCACGCTCCCGCCTGGCGCAGTTCCCGCGCTACCTGAAGGCGATGAAGCTGCGCGCGGAACGCCTGCGCCAGGATCCGGCGCGCGACCAGGCGCGCATGCTCGGTGTGCAGTTGTACTGGCGTGAATACCTGAAGCTGCGCGTTGCGCGCGGCGGCGACGCGCGGCTGGACGAACTGCGCTGGCTGGTCGAGGAATTGCGCGTTTCGACGTTCGCGCAGGAGATCCGCACCGCGGAACCGGTATCGCCGAAGCGGTTGGCGAAGCTGGTGGAGGCGCTGCGCGGGTAGGACATCGCTCTACTCCGGCGCTGTGCGCCTGCGCTCATCACGAACGGGTTCTTCCGTCAGCGCTTGTCAGCGCAGCAATGAAGGCAAAGTCGGAACGGGACCCCGTCGTGTCATCGGCCATCCACGGCCTGCACGGGGTGAGTTCATCCTGAACTCACTTGATGCGGTTGACCCGGACGCTGCAACCGCACGTGTCCACGTACATCAGCCAGCTGCCGAGCATCATCGGCTTGATCTTGACCTTGGCGTTGTCGGTTGCGCGGAAGCTGAACGAGCCGGACTCGGCCTGCTGCCATTGCTGCCCGTTGTCGAGCGTGAACACGGTGTGGCCCTTCCAGCCGTCGAACGTGCCGACGAGATGGGTCTCGATCGCCTCGCGTTCGACCGAGTCCGGATAGAACACCGGTGCGCCGCTTGCGGTCACGTACTTGGTGGTCGCGCCGCCGTGGGCGCCCAGCCACGCATTCAGCTGCGCAAGTTCATCGGCGCTCAGCTTGTCGAGTCCGGCAGCATGGAATTCCGCCTGCGACATGCGCTCTTCGAGCGTTGGCGGCGGAGTCTGTGCACTGGCCGCCGTGGCGGCGACGAGCAGGGTCAGGGCGAGGCTCGGGATCAGGCGCATGGTTTCTTCGGCAGGAGGGCGTACTGTGATCGTAACCGCAAAAATCCTTGTCTTACGGGAACTTAACACGTGCACTTGAGTACGCATCGGGGTACAATGCGGCAGTGCCCAAGTGTAGCATGAGACGTCAGGCTTTGGACCCGCGGCTCGTGCAAGGGTGTGGTCGAGCGAAGCCGTTCACGGTTCGTATAGGCGACGCATAGCAAGCGGAGTGCTTGAATTTGAACCAGAACCTCAGCTCAAGGTGAGAGAAACCGAAGTGATTTCCGTGAAGAAGTTTGCTGCAAGCGCGCTGGCTGCAACCGCCGCCGCTTCGATCGTTTCCACCGCGGCGGCGGCGCCGAGTCTTGTCATCAACGACGGCGAGCCGATCGACATCCAGATCCCTCCGGGTTTCAGCTACGTCACCACGGCGGGTGGATCGGCCAGCACGCTCAAGGTGGGCACGCCCGGCTACGTGTTCTGCGCAAATGTCGGCCAGGCCATTGCGACCCCGGTCAGCATGCAGCCGCAGCATGATCGCTGGACGCTGCCCACCGCGGGCGATATCCCCAAGGTCGGCTACAGCGGCGGCGTGCTGTCGATCAACCAGCAGACCGAGACCAGTCTCGCCTGTCAGGTGCGCGGACCACTCGGCGAACTCCGCTCGCCCTTCAGCGGCTTCGGCGACATGCTGTTCCGCGACAACTGGGAAGGCCTGCTTGACCAGCAGTTCGCCAATCTCGTCAACTGGCGGCCGGTGCGAGCATTCACGTGGTCGGCGGCGGACTGGACCCAGGTACCGAACGATTCGTGCACATGGGATCTGGATCCGAACCTGCCGGTGGCGAGCGAGAATTCGCTGTGCGCGGCCGCCGCGGGCGTGCGCCCGGTGGCTGGCGGTTCGCCGAACGATGCTCGCTACGGTGATCGTGCGCCGACGATGTGGACGCTCTCGACGACGGGCAACTTCATTTACCTCGCGCGCATCGACGCCCGTTTCGGCGTGCCGAACGGCGCGCCGAACAGCCACTTCCCGCCGGCAACGCCGCCGCAGGGTCCGGAACAGGCAAGCACGGTCGACATCGCGGTCCGCGATGCCTATGACTCGACCTATCTGAGCGCAAACGGCACGTACTGTTTCCTGCGCCAGCTTCCGGCGACGTTGAGCGACAACGTCTGCTCCGGCGGGGACGTCTATTTCTCCCATTCCCTGGTCGGCACGGATGGCATTCTCTCCGAGCGCATTCCGCTTGACGTGGGCTTCACCCCGGCGAAGTCGCTGTACGTCGCAGTGGTGCGGCAGAAAGCAGGCGGGGGCTCGCCCGCAGCCTGCCAGCCAACCGCTGCGATTTCGGTGATTGCCGACCCGGTCGTGTCGCGTCATGAAGCCGGCGATGAATTCGTCGGCGACGACGTCGTGTTCGGGTTCCGTCCAGGCGACAGCTTCTCGTGGATGGGCTGTGTGCCCTGAGTGCCGTTTCTGATTCGCTTGCATCGGCGCCTGCGGGCGCCGATGTTTTTGATGTCCATGGATGGACGGAATGCCTGCAATGCAGGAGCAATTGCAGGCATTGATCCATGGATGGACGGAATGCCTGCAATGCAGGAGCAATTGCAGGCATTGATCCATGGATGGACGGAATGCCTGCAATGCAGGAGCAATTGCAGGCATTGATCCATGGATGGACGGAATGCCTGCAATGCAGGAGCAATTGCAGGCATTGATCCATGGATGGACGGAATGCCTGCAATGCAGGAGCAATTGCTGATCCATGGATGGACTTCCCACATCCCCGTGGGGCGGTCCGCTGGTGCTCCTGGCACCAGCGAACACTTCCCACATCCCTGTGGGTCGGTCCGCTGGTGCTCCCGGCACCAGCGAACACTTCCCACATCCCTGTGGGTCGAATTGCAGGAGCAAATCAGGCATGGGATCCTTTGATCCCTGGGGCCCGGCGTCGACATGGTGAATGCGTCGATTGAAATCGCGCCCTCGCTGGCGTCCTGGAGCACACACCTCGAAAGGGTTTCCGCGGACGGCGTTGCCCTGCGTGCGTGCCGGCTCGCGCTCGCCCGCGAAACGTCGACCCTCGCGTGGAGCGCGGTGCAGCCGGAACTGCTCGCGACCATCATCTTGCTCGGCGAACTCGGTGTCGGCGAGGAGGCACAGGCGGCGTGCCTGCTGCACGCGCTGGCGGCGGCCGATCCATCGTTCGATGCAGCCGTGTTGGCGCAATTCCCGCCCGACGTTCGCGTACTGGTCGAAGGACAGCAGGCCGCCGAACGCGTGTGGGCGCTGTATGCGGCGCATGGCAGCGTCGGCGGCAGCGAAGGCCTTCGCCGCCTGTTGCTCGCGATCATCCGCGACGTGCGTGTCGTGTTCATCCTGCTCGCGGTGCAGCTAGTGCGCATGCGCGCGGCCATCCGCGCGCCGGAATCGGAGCAGCGTGCACTGGCGCGCCTGTGTGCCGACATCCATGCGCCGCTGGCGAACCGACTCGGTATCTGGCAGATCAAATGGGAACTCGAGGACCTCGCGTTCCGCTTCCTGCAGCCGGACACGTACCGGCGCATCGCCAACCTTCTCGACGAGCGCCGCGGCGACCGCGAGAGCTGGATCGCCGGCGCGAAGGCGCGACTCGGCGATGCGCTGCGCAGCGCCGGCATCGAGGCCGAGATCGGCGGACGACCGAAACACATCTACTCGATCTGGCGCAAGATGCAGCGCAAGGGCGCCGAGTTCTCCGAGCTCTACGACGTGCGCGCGCTGCGCCTGCTGGTGGCCGATGTCGCCGCCTGCTATGCCGCGCTTGGCGTCGTGCACACCTTGTGGCCGTACATTCCGGGCGAGTTCGACGACTACATCGCGAACCCGAAGGGCAACCACTACCAGTCGCTGCATACCGCGGTGGTCGGGCCGGACGGCAAGACGCTGGAAGTCCAGATCCGCTCGCATGACATGCATCGCCATGCCGAGCTCGGTGTGGCGGCGCACTGGCGTTACAAGGAGGGCGGCGGAGCCGATGCGAGCTTCGAGCGCAAGATCGCCTGGATGCGCCAGCTGCTGGATGCGCGCGACGCGCCCGACGACGACGCGGCATTGCTCGCGGGTTTCCGCACCGAGGTGGTCGAGGATCGTGTCTACCTGCTGACCCCCAAGGGGCAGGTGATCGACCTGCCGCGCGGCGCGACCGTGCTCGATTTCGCCTATGCGATCCACACCGACGTCGGCCACCGCTGCCGCGGCGCGAAGGTCAACGGGCGCATCGTGCCGCTCGGCTTCCAGCCGGCCAGCGGCGACCGCATCGAGATCCTGACCGGCAAGGTGATTGAACCCAAGCGCGACTGGCTGTCGCCGCAGCACGGCTTCCTGACCACGCATCGCGCGCGCGAGAAGGTGCGTACCTGGTTCAAGCGCGTCGACCTCGCGCAGAACCTCGCCGCCGGCCGTGCGCTGCTCGAACGCGAGTTGAAGCGGCTCGCGCTGCAGCCGCCGGGCCTCGACGGGTTGCCCGAGCGCTTCCACCTGAAGACCCACGACGAACTGCTCGAATCGCTTGCGCTGGGCGACGTCAGCACGGGCCAGCTCGCGCGCGCATTGCACGAACTGAGTGCGCCACCCGCGCCGTCGACGCCTGCGCCGGCACCGCATCCGGCGCAGCGCGCGCCCGCCGACAGCGGTGCGATCGTCATCGAAGGCATCGGCAACCTGCTCAACCAGCTTGCGCGCTGCTGCCAGCCGCTGCCCGGCGACGCGATCTCCGGTTACATCACCCGCGGTCGTGGCGTTTCGGTGCATCGCGCCGACTGCACCCAGCTCGCCAAGCTGCGCGAGCGCGACGCGAGTCGGGTGATCGCGGTCGAATGGGGCAGGCGGCGCGAGGCAAGCTACGAGGTCGACATCGTGGTCAAGGGCTACGACCGCAAGTGGCTGCACAAGGACGTCACCAACGCGATCGCGGCGGCGAATGCCCATGTGATCGCGGTCGACGCGCGCGTCGACGAGCGCCGCGGCACGGTCGAGATGAACTATGCGCTCAAGGTCAGCGGCTTCGACCAGCTGAGCGGACTGCTCAGCCAACTGCTCGCGGTGCCTAACGTGATCGAGGCACGCCGGATTGCCTGAGTGCGCGGCACGGACTATCGGTCGCCCCGGTGCTATGCTCGGACGCCCGCCCGAAAGCCCGTTTGCGAGCCCCGCCAGCGTGGCCGGGCGTACACTGAAAAAGACGCGAACGTGATCGAGATTCCCGGTTACCGAATCCTCCGTCAGCTGGGCCGTGGCGGCATGGCCACGGTCTATCTTGCGACGCAGGAATCGGTCGAACGCGAAGTCGCTCTCAAGGTGATGGCGCCGGCGTTGCTGGTCGACGAGAACTTCGGCGAGCGCTTCCTGCGCGAGGCGCGTATCGCCGCCAAGCTGCATCATCGCCACGTCGTCGGCGTGCATGATGTCGGCCGTGCCGGCGACTGCCACTACATCGCGATGGAATACCTTGGCGGCGGCGTGGTGCAGGCGAAGGACGGCAGCACGCGCGACGTCGGCTTCGCATTGCGCGTCGCGCGCGAGATCGCTACCGCGCTCAATTACGCGCAGGAGAAGGGCTTTGTCCATCGCGACGTCAAGCCCGACAACATCCTGCTGCGCGAGGACGGCTCGGCGGTGCTGACCGACTTCGGCATTGCGCGCGCCTGCGATTCAAGCCTGCGCATGACGCGCACCGGCGCGATCGTCGGCACGCCGCACTACATGAGCCCGGAACAGGCGCGCGGTCGGCCGATCGACGGCCGCGCCGACCTCTACAGCCTCGGCATCGTGTTGTACGAGATGCTGGTCGGGCGCGTGCCCTACCACGCCGATGACTCGCTCGCGGTCGGCATCAAGCACATCACTGAACCCGTGCCGCAGCTGCCGCGTCCGCTCGCGGCGCTGCAACCCCTGCTCGACCGCCTGCTCGCGAAGGAACCGGAAGACCGGTTCCAGACCGGCAACGAGGTTGCGGCCGCGATCGCCGAGCTCGAACGCGATTTGCCGCGAGACGGTTTCGCGCCATTCGGCGCCGGCCGCGAGGACGACCGGCAAGGCGAATCGTGGCCGTCGATGCGCTCCAGCGAGACGCCACCGATTGCGTCGGCACCGATGTTCACGGCCGATGCGCGTGAACGCGCCGAGCCGGCGATCGGGCGCATCGACCAGATCGCCGCCACGCTCGACGCCGAGCCTATGCGCGCCGACTGCGATGCACCGCTCGCGCGCGAGGCACGCAAGCCACGTCGTCGTGCCGGGGTCGGCGTGCTGCTGGCGTCCGCGTTGCTGCTCGGCGCCGGTTTCGCAGCCTGGCACTGGCAGGACGCGTTGCGCCAGCTGTTGCCGCACACCGAGTTCAACGACACGCTCGCGCGCGCGCAGCGCGCGCTCGATGCCGGCCAGTTGGTCGGCAACCAGGGCGACAGCGCGCGCGAGCTGTTTCTCGCCGCGCGCGCACAGGATCCGGACAACGACATCGCGCGGCGCGGTCTCGACGTGGTCGGTCGCAAGCTGATCGAACAGGCCGAGGCCGCCCTTGCACGCGAAGACGCGGTCGCGGCACGCGGCCTGCTCGACGATGCACGCGAGCTCCTCGGTGGCGGCACCGACATCGACCGCGTCGAGCAGACGCTCCGGCAACGCGAATCGAAGGGCGACGCGACCGCGCAGATGCTCGAGCAGGCGCGCGCCGCGCTCGACGCGCGACGCCTGATCGGCGCGGATGGCGCGGCCACGCTGTACCAGCGCGTGCTCGACGGCGACAAGGACAATGCGCTCGCCCAGGCCGGCCTGCGCAGGACCGCCGATGCCCTCGCCGTGCAGGCGCGCAGCGCGCTCGCGGCGAAGGACGTGACTGGTGCGAGTGCGCGCAGCGACGACATCGCACGCATCCTGCCGTCGTGGCCGGGGCTGCCGGAACTGCTCGGCCAGATCGCACAGGCGCGCGATGCCGCGCGCGCGGCGCTGGAGGCTACGCTCGACCACGCCGAAGCGCAGGTGCGCGCCGGCGACCTGACCGGCGGCGAGGATTCCGCACTCGACTTGTTCCGCGCCGTGCTCAAGCAGGATCCGGCGAGCGCGCGCGCGAAGCAGGGATTGCGCGCGGTGGCGCAGGCCTTCATCGTGCAGGCGAACGCGGCGATCGAGGGCGACAACCCCGACGAAGCCGGCAAGCTGCTCGATTCCGCTGCACAGCTCGCGCCCGACTCGCCCGACCTGCGCGCGGCGCGCATCAACCTGCGCGAACTGCGCGAACGCCAGGACATCGCCGCGCAGCGTGTCGCGATCACGCCCGCGCAGAGCGCGCAGGTGCAGCGCCTGCTCGGGGATGCCGCACGCGCCGCCGCTGCCGGCGACCTGATCCTCCCGCCCGGCGACAGCGCCTACGACAAGTACCGCGCCGCGCTCGCGATCGACCGCGACAACCGCGAGGCACTGGCCGGACTCGCACGCCTGCCGATCCACGCGAAGGAACTGTTCGCGCAGGCGCTCACCGACGGCGCTCCGCAGCGCGCACGTACCCAGCTCGACGCCGTGCGCCAGATCGCGCCGGAAGACGCCGCGATCGCCGGCATGAGCGAGAAGCTCGCCAACGCCTTCCTCGACCAGGCCGATGCGCGCCTCGGCGAGGGCCGCCGTGCCGATGCGACGCGCGCACTCGATGCCGCGCGCGCGCTGAGCCCTGCCAACCCGCGCATCGCAACGCTGTCCGCACGCCTGCAAGTGATGCAGGATACGCACGGCTGAACCCTCAGCCCCCATCCCTCGGCCCTCAGCATGTGCCTGCTCCTCGTCGCCATTGATGTCACGCCCGAACTGCCGCTGCTGCTGCTTGGGAACCGCGACGAGTTCCACGGTCGCGCGAGCGCAGCGGTGGCGCCGTGGGACGAGGACGCGCGCGTCGTCGGCGGTCGCGATCTCGTTGCCGGCGGCGCGTGGCTCGCGCTGCGCAACGATGGCCGCTTCGCGGCGGTGACGAACCTGCGCACCGGCGTCCCGGCGACCGCGCCGAATTCGCGTGGCGCTCTGGTGCGCGACTTCGTGCTCGGCACCGCAACGCCGATCGTTTACCTCGACCTGCTGCGCGCGCAAGTTGGCGATTACGGTCCATTCAACCTCGTCGTCGGGGATGCCGACGGCGTGTACGCGCTGGGCAGCGCCGAGGGCCTGATGCGGCGCCTGCGACCCGGCGTGCACGTGATCAGCAACGGCGCGATCGGCGTGCACTGGCCGAAGACCGAACGCCTGCAGCGGCGCTTTGACGATCTCGTGCGCAGCGGCGTGGTCGACGACGAGAACCGCCTGCTCGACCTCTTGATCGACGAAACGCAACCGGCCGACGAGGACCTGCCCGACACCGGCATCGGCCTCGATCTCGAACGCCGCCTGGCGCCGATCTTCATCCGCGGCGAAAAGTACGGCACCCGCGCCGGCAGCCTGCTGCTGCGCCACCGCGACCGCTCGGTCGTGCTGCGTGAACGCCGCTCCGGCCCCGACGCGCAACCCGAAGGCGAGAGCCGCTGGGCAGCACTGCGCGGCGGCATCTTCGAATCGACCGCGACGTTCTGAAGACGCGTAGGGCGGTACGCGCAAAGGGCGTGTCGCCGGTTTGCATCCGGTGGAACTCGCCGCTGCGCGGCTCGGCCCGCCCTATTCCGGCCTGACCTGCCGTCGCTCCTGTTCGGCGGTTCCGTCGAAATCCCACAGGGACGCGCGGCGCCAGGCGAGTTGCTCGCGCAACAGTGCGCGCAGGCTCGCGTAGGCGCGATGCCGGCCGATGTCCAGGTAGCGTGGCGGGGCATCGGCGAAACGCACCAGCAACAAGGATGCGCGCGCAAGCACGTCGGCTTCGCCGCGATATGGTTGCCAGGTGCCGATGACGATGGCGGGCGAGGCGACGTCGCTGGCGTTGAATGTGCCCTGCGGATTGCCGTCGTCGTCGATGCGCGTGATCGGCGCGGTGCCGATCACCTGTGCGATCGCGGCGGCGTCTGCGCGCTCGATGCGTTCCAGCGGCAGCAGCCCGGCAGCGGGCACGCCGTTGCGCAGGGCGAGCAACGCGCGGTAGTCGTCCGGCAGATCGCCGAGGCCCGCGACGGCGGCTTCGATGGAGTCGCTGCTGCGTGGCGAGGTATCCACCTGGCGCCATTCCGGGGCGTGGGCGGACGCACCCAGCGCGGACACCAGCGCGTCGACGTCGAGCGTGGCCGTGGCGGCGAGCGCGCTCGCGCGGCGCGCTTGCAGCTCGCGCATGTCCTCGGCCATCAGCGTGCGCTGCACGTGCTGCGCGACCAGCCAGGCGTGAAGATCCCGGTAGCCGCTCGCATCCTCGTCACTGAACTCGATGATGCGACAGCAGGCATCGCCTTCGGCGTCGTGGAGCAGCAGGCCGAATTCGGCATTGCCGCCGATGACGAGTGCCTGTGCGAGCCGCGCGCGCGTCAGCACGCTGGGTTCATCGTCGCTGTTGGCAGCCGTCGCAAACACCGGCACCTCGTGCTGGCCGTGCTCGGTCCATTGATCGAGCCAGTCGGACAGCTCGTCGCCGGCGCGCACGAGGTGATCCGGCGCGCGCAGCTCGAGCAGGTAACGCTGAGGAGCGCGCG
>Ga0209023_10001618_pt1 | contig 29804 bp, 23 predicted proteins | sample LakOneMetagenome_FD_187468 | JGI IMG/M metagenome (GOLD analysis project Ga0209023, IMG submission 187468) | Freshwater and sediment microbial communities from Lake Erie, Canada (SPAdes) (version 2) | ecosystem: Environmental > Aquatic > Freshwater > Lentic | place: Lake Erie, Canada...
CTCGCGCTTGCGCAGCCGGGCCAGGGGCGTGCCGGTCAGCGCATTGAAGGAGCGGCGGCAGCCCAGGCAGCGATAGCGCTGCAGGCCGCTGGCGAAGCCGGACCGGTGCAAGCGCGCGCAAGCACAGTGCGGACAAGGCCTGCCTGCCGCGGCCGATTCGATGAGCGTCAGGCATTCGGCCGGGTCGCGGATGCTGTCGATCCAGTCGCGCAGCCGCGCCAGCTCGGTGCTGGACAATGGCGCCGCAGTCAAGCAGCCGAACACCTCGTCAAAGCTCAAGCCTTGCATCGTCACTCCTGATGAGTTAACTCGACGATACGTGTGACTTCGACAACGCGATTCGGTTCGCCTAACAACCGCGAACACAGCCTTGATGTTCCGGCTTTGTTGCGCCATCTTGTTGTAACTCAGCCATAAGTTACATTCCGTGACGGGATCGTCAAATGCCCGACGGTATAATTGACATACGGTAACTTTTCTGGCCCGGCCGGCCCCCATCGATGGAAGACTCCCCACAATCGAGCGAGCTGTTCCTGTTCCTCGCGTCCACGGCGCACGACATGAAGAATTCGATCAGCGTCCTGTCCGGCACCTTGGAGCGCCTGCTCGACGGGGCGACGCCCGAGACCGAGAAGGCGTATGCGCAGATGGCGCAGATGCTGTACCAGACGCGCCGCCTGAACGACAACCTGATGCAGCTGCTGGCGCTGTACAAGCGCGTCGGCACGCGCGACTATCCCTTCGACGTGCAGCCGCTCGAGATCGGCCAGCTGGTCGAACAGGTGGTGGGGCTCGAACGGGTGCTGCTCGCCTCGCGCGGCGTCGAGCTCGAACTCGACGTCGATATGGAGCTGGTCTGGCATTTCGACGAAGACCTGATCGTCGGCGTGGTCTCGCACGCCATCAACAATGCCGTGCACTACACGCGCGACCGCATCCGGCTCTCCGCACGCGAGATCGGCGGCTGCCTGGAGATCCGCGTCGAGGACAACGGCGCCGGCTATCCTCCCTCCCTGCTGGCGGCGGGCGGCGCGGCGATGGACGCGAACGCCAGCGGCGTGAACTTCCTCACCAACAGCGCCGGCCTGGGCCTGCACTTCTCGCGCGAAGTCGCGCGCATGCACCGCCACCGCGAGCGCAGCGGCGCGGTGCGCCTCGAGAACGGCGGCCCGTTCGGGGGCGGCTGCTTCATCCTGACCCTGCCATGAACGCGCCCGTCAACTTCATCAGCCCGGCCGCGCCGGCGCCCGCCCCGAGCGTGGAGCAGCAGGTCGACTGGGCCGCCAAGAACTACCTCGTCGTCGACGACTTCATCGGCGTGCGCCAGCTGCTGCGCGAGAGCCTGCGCAGCCTGGGCGCGCGCAACATCGACCAGGCCTCCAGCGGCGGCGAGGCGATGGCCCTGCTGAACAAGACCCGCTACGACGTGGTGCTGTGCGACTACAACCTGGGCGAGGGCAAGAACGGCCAGCAGGTGCTGGAAGAGGCGCGCATGCGCAACCTGCTGCTGCCCTCGAGCGTGTTCCTGATGGTGTCGGCCGAGAAGACCGTCGAATCGGTGATGGGTGCGGCCGAGCACCAGCCGGACGCCTATCTCGTCAAGCCGATCACCGAAGGCGTGCTCTTGACGCGCCTGAACCGCGTCTGGCGCAAGAAGCAGGTCTTCAACCCCATCGACCATGCCTATGCCGAGAAGGACTACCTGCGCGCGGCGCGCCTGTGCGACGAGCAGGTCGCGGCCAACCGGGTCCACGAGATCGACCTGCTGCGCATGAAGGCGCGCCTGATGGAAAAGTGCGGCGAGCCGGCCAAGGCGCGCGAGACCTACGAGCGCGTGCTGGCCCAGCGCGAGTACCAGTGGGCGCGCGCGGGCATTGCGAGGATCCGCATGGCCGACGGCGACCACGAGCAGGCGCGCCAGTTGTTCGCCACCGTGATCGCCGAGAACCGCTACTACATCGACGCCTACGACGGGCTGGCGCAGGCTTACCAGAACATGGGCAAGCACGAGGAGGCGCTCGGCATCCTGGAGCGCGCCGCCAAGCTGTCGCCCAACTCGGTGCCGCGCCAGCGCAACCTCGGCCAGGCCTGCCTGAAGCTGGGGAACATCGGCATGGCCGAGAAGGCCTTCCGCAAGTGCATCGCGATCGGCGAATACTCGATCCGCAAGACGCCCGACGCCTACCTGGGCCTGGCGCGCGTGTGCGGCCTGAAGAACGACCCGAAGGAAGCGCTGCTTCTCCTGAACGCGGCCATGCGCGAGTTCGGCGCCGAGCATCCCGACATCGAGCTGCGCGCCAAGATCACCGAAGGCCTGGTCTACCACGAGAGCGGCGACTACCGGCGCGCGCGCAAGGCTGGCGACGAGCTGGAGGCGTTGCTGCAGTCCAGGCCCGAGCGTCCCGATGTGGCGACCTGCCTCGAGATGGCGACCCTGCTGTTCGCGGTCGGGGTGAAGGAAGCGCCGGTGGACCTGCTGTGCTACGTGATCCGCAACAACCACGACAACGTGCTGCTGCAGGACGAGGTGCAGAAGATCTTCGAGAAGGCGCGCATGGGCGACGAAGGCGAGACCCTGATCCGCAAGGCGCGCAAGGAAGCGGTGGACCTGATGAACCAGGGCGTGCTGCTGTGGAAGACCAACAAGCTGCCCGAGGCGGTCGAGTGGATGCGCAATGCCCGCGCGGCGCTGCCGCACAATGTGCGCATCCTGTTCAACTCGGCGCAGATCCTGGTGTCGTGCATGCAGCAGCGCGGCTTCAGCATCCTGCTGTCCGACGAGGCGCATGCGGTGCTGGCGCAGGCCGACCGCCTGGCGCCCGGCCAGCAGCGGTTTGCGCAGCTGATCGAGCAGCTGCTGGCGCTGGCGCCGAAGGTGGAGGAGGCGCCGAAGGAAGAAGCGGCCGGCGAGGCTGCTCCTGCCTGAGCCGTAGGGTGGGCGGTCCTCCGCCCACGCGTTCAAGCAGCATATGAACGGGCGCTCCATCTGCTCCAAGGCGAGTTGAACGCGTGGGCGAGGGATCGCCCACCCTACGATGTGTTCCCATCGTTCTTGACGAAATCCACGAAGGCGCGCAGCGGCGCCGGCAGCAGGCGCCGCCCGGCGTAGTAGAGATAGGGGCCGGAGAAGCGCGGCCACCAGTCTTCCAGTACCGGCGCCAGCTCGCCGCGTTCGAAATAGGGCCGCAGCCAGTCCTCGAACAGGTAGACGATGCCGGTGCCCGCCACCGCCGCATCGACCGCCAGGTCGACCGCGCCGCCGATCTGCACCAGCAGGGGGCCGGATGGCTCTACCGTCAGGGTCTCGCCATCGCGTTCGAACTGCCAGCCGATCGTCGCGCCGCTGGGAAAGCGCCCGCGCAGGCAGGCATGCGACAGCAGCTCGCGCGGATGTTCGGGGCGGCCGCGCTGCGCCAGGTAGCCGGGCGAGGCCGCCGCCGCGAACCGCTGCACGCGCGGGCCGATCGGCACCGCCACCATGTCCTGTTCCAGCCGCTCCTCGTAGCGGATGCCGGCGTCGCAGCCGGCCGCCAGCACGTCGACGAAACTCTCCTCGGCGGTGACTTCCAGCTTGACCTCCGGATAGGCGGCGAGGAAGCGCGGGACGATGGCGGGCAGCACCAGGCGCGCAGCGCTCATCGGCACGTTCAGGCGCAAGGTGCCGGCCGGGGTGTCGCGGAAGCCGTTGACGACGTCCAGCGCGCTTTCCACCTCGCTCAGGACCGGGTCGAGCCGCGCGAGCAGGCTGCGCCCCGCTTCGGTCGGCACGACGCTGCGCGTCGTGCGGTTCAGCAGGCGCACCCCGAGACGCGCTTCCAGGCGCCGTACGGCGTCGGAAAGGCCGGAGGCGCTGCTGTCGTTCAGGCGCGCGGCGTCGCGAAAGCCGCCGGCACGCGCCACCGCCACGAAGGCGGACAAATCGCCGAGATCGATCTTCATTGTTCGTTTTTCCGTACAAGCTGTCCAGTCCAGGCCTGATTGTACGCCGGGGCGTGCGCACGTATTGTGGATGCACTAACCCGAACAAGGAGAACAGCATGTCCACCATCGATCACGCCGGCACTTACCGTCTCGGTTCACGTGAAGTACGGCGCCTGGGCTACGGCGCCATGCAGCTGGCCGGCCCCGGCGTCTTCGGTCCGCCGCCCGATCGCGAGGCGGCGCTTGCCGTGCTGCGCGAAGCGCTGCTGCTCGGCGTCGACCACATCGACACCGCGGATTTCTATGGCCCCTACATTACCAACGGGCTGATTCGCGAGGCGCTGCATCCCTACCCGGAAGATCTCACCATCGTCACCAAGATCGGCGCCCGCCGCGACGACAAGGCCAACTGGCTGCTGGCGGACTCGCAGCAGGAACTGGAGCAGGCCGTGCACGACAACCTGCGCAACCTGGGCCTCGCGCAGCTGGACGTGGTGAACTTGCGCGCCATGTTCGACGTGCACGGACCGGCGAAAGGATCGATCGCCCGGCAGGTCGAGGTGCTGGCCGGGCTGCGCGAACGTGGACTGCTCAGGCACGTCGGCCTGAGCAATGTGACGATGGCCCAGGTCGAGGAAGCGCAGCGCATCGTGCCGATCGCCTGTGTGCAGAACATGTACAACCTGGCGCACCGCCAGGACGACGCCATGATCGACGCCCTGGCGCGCCAGGGCGTCGCCTACGTGCCCTTCTTCCCGCTGGGCGGCTTCTCGCCGCTGCAATCGAGCGCCCTGTCGGCGCTGGCGCGGCGCCTGGCGGCCACGCCGATGCAGGTCGCCATCGCCTGGCTGCTGCAGCGCTCGCCCAACATCCTCCTGATCCCGGGCACCAAGTCGCTCACCCACCTGCGCGAGAACCTGGCGTCGGCCAGTCTGGTGCTGGACGAGGAAGCGTTGGCGGCGCTGGAGAGCATCGGCCGCTAGGCGTCTTGCACGGTCCCGTGCCGGCGCCACAGATCCGCGCACAGCGCATCGGCATCGAAGCCGCCCGCGCGCGCGCGAACGGCGTCCGCGGCCGGGCCCAGGGCGCAGTCGGTGATGTACTGGCCCAGCGCCCGGTAGCTTTCGAACTGGGTCTCGTCGAACCACTGGTCGGCCGTGCTCTCGTGCGGATAGCTCGGGTGTACCTTGCGGTAGTTGAGCAGGTCGGCGTTTTCGTGCCCCACGATGGCCGGCTTGATGTAGAGCAGGGTGCCGTCGATGCCGCCGGCGTCGACCTGGCTGTAGCGCACCGTGCCGACCGCGCAGCTGGCGCCGCACAAGCCCTCGCCGCCGCGCTGGGCCAGCTTGCCGACGTCGAGGTCGATGCGCACGTGCAGGTCGGTGGCGCATTTGCGGATCGCGTTGCCCAGGTCCTCGAACGCAAGCCGCCCATCGCTGGCCCCGTCCACCGCCACGATCAGGCGGCAGCGGCGCCGCACCAGTTCGTAGATGCCGAGGTTGTCGAAGTGGCCGCCGTCGGACAGGTAGACGTAGCTGGCGTCGGCGTTGGTCAGGCCGAACAGTTCGGCGAGAAGGCTGAACAGGCCGACCGGCGGCGAGGACTGCTGCCAGGCTTCCTTGCGCGGGTTCGGGCACCAGCACCCGAGGCGCACGTTGAACATCGTCATCAGGAAGTTCAGCGGGGGCGAGGAGTGTGCGCCCATGTTCGGGCTGGCCGCGGCGCCCGAGACGGCGATCGCCATCCCGAGCCGCACGCCGGCGTCGTCGTCGGCCCCGGTGCCCGAACGCGAGCCGTAGTCGCCGGTGGCCCGGTAGCAGCCGCGCGCGGCATCGGACGACTGCGCGCCGCCGGCCGACTGCGGCGGCAGCTCGAAGCCGCAGTGGCGCGGCGTGAAGGTGAAGGACGCGGCCTTGCGGGTGCGCCAGGCCAGTTCCTCGCCGCCGACCAGGTTGAGCGAGGTGTTGATGATGTGGCAGGGGCGCTGCTGCCTCAGGTCGGCCAACAGCGGATCGTCGCTCGGGTCGAAGCCGGTGAAGGGATGCGGTTTGCGCGCGCGGTTGCTGGCGCCGAAGTAGGCGCGCACCAGGCGGTTCCGGTACATCATGTAGAGCGAAAACTTGTTGATGTCCACCCGCCAGCCGAGCAGCAGGGCGGCGAAGGCGAAGCCGGCGAAGACGGCGGCCAGGCGCGCGCCGCCCGTTGCCAGGGTGGCGCTGGCGTGCATGCCGTAGACGCAGGTGAGGGTGACGGGAGAGGGACAGCCGGGCTGCGGCGGGGCCACCACCCACTGCACGAAGGCGCCCAGCAGGGCGAACACGCCGACCGTGAACACGTAGGGAGCCAGGCGCGCGCACATGTCGAGGCGCCAGTCGGCGGTGCGCGAGCCCGCACTGTTTCCCGTCCCGCTGCCGCTGCCGGCCCGGAGGCCGAACCAGGTCATGAACAGCCAGCCGGCGAAGGTGCTGATGGTGGACCAGGATTCGAAGGTGAGCCAGGCCCAGTGCAGCAGCGGCGGCAGGAAGAAGGCGACGCCGAACATCGTGACCCAGGCCAGCGCGAAGATCCAGGTCCAGGCGCCCTGGCGGCTCCACCATTCGCGGCTGGCGTCGCTGTACATGCGGCCGATCAGGCCGATCATCAGCGTCATGGTGCCGGCGAACAGCGCCATCATGAGCGGCATGCCGAAGGTCGTGAGGGCGATCGCATTGTTCAGCACCGGGTGGGTGCTGGGATCGGGCAGCAGGGCCAGGCCGCCCAGCAGCAGCACTGCGCCGAGGGTGAGGGTGCCGACCGCGCACAGCAGGTGCGACAAGCCTTCGAGCACCTCGAGGCGGCTGACGTCGGCCGGCGGGCGGTGCGGCTGCAGGCGGTGCATGATGGCGAGGGCGACCGCGCACAGCACCAGCACCGCGGAGAGCGACAGCAGGCCGTTCACGATGTGCTCGGCCGTCTCGCGCGACACCAGCTGCACCATCACCTCGGGCGCGAAGGCGCGCGCGGAGGCGCACAGCACCGCCAGCACCGCCACCAGCGCCGCCGTGCACAGGGTGTAGCCGGCGCGCCGGTAGACGCTGATGCGGTCGTGCGCCATGTACCAGCCGCAGGCCCACACCACGAAATAGACGAAGCCCGGCGCCAGCAGCCAGTGCGCGCGCCCCTGCAGCTCGCTCGGCAGCGCGCCCAGCTCCCAGAACGGCGCCATGCCGCCGTGGCGCCACAGGCCCACGCTGCCGAGGAAGCCGGCCAGCAGCAGCGGCAGGTTGATCCACCAGAGCACGGCCCCCTGCGACAGGGGAAAGCGGCGCAGCCCGCGCGAGCCGGACGGTTTGCTCGAGATGCTCAGGGCGATGCAGAACACGGCCGCCAGGAACAGCAGGACGCCGAGCAGCCAGGCCAGGTCGGCATAGGCCGACCAGGGCCCGCCGGGCCTGATGATGCGGTGCACCGCCCACACGGCGGCGCGCGGCAGCAGCAGCAGGGCGCACAGCCAGGCCACCAGCATGGTCAGGTTCAGGCCCGTGTTGCGCGCATAGGTGCCGATCAGGGTCCAGGTGTCGGCGCTGAACATGCCGCCGCGCGGCGACAGGTAGTTGCTGTACTGGCGCAGGAAGCGGATCGCCGGCGCCTCGGCGCTGCCCGCGGGCGGGGCCAGCAGCGCCTCGACCTTCTCGACGTCGCCCCCCTGTTCGTGGATGCACTTCGAGAGCCAGCCGCCGATGAAGCCGCCGCCGGAGACGGTGGAGAGGTAGTCGAGGTGGCGCAGGAGCTTGTGGCTGGCCATGGCCTGCAGCACGCCGAGGCCGAAGGTGGCGCTGCGCACGCCGCCGCCGGACAGGGCCAGGCCTACCAGGCCGGACTGGTGGGCGCGCAGCGACGGCTCGTCGGTATCACCGGTTTCCGGCTGCGGACGCAGCAGGTCGAGTTCGTCGCGGAAGATGTCGCCGAAGGTCGCGCCGCTGACCTCGTCCAGGCGGCGCAGGGTCTGCGCGTCGAGCACGCCGCGCCCGGCGATCCCCTGGCGCCGGCGGAATTCGATGATGGCCTCGGACAGTTCTCCCAGCGTGCAGGCCTGCGGCGGCGGACGGCAGCCTGCCGCCTCCAGCTTGCGGCGCAGATCGGCAAGCCGGGACGGCGTCAGGCTGGCTGGATCGAAAGCTGGCACGCGCACTCCTGCTGGATGGGCGAGGATGAAGAAATGACATCCCCACCGTTCCACTTCAGCACGCCGGGAAAGCGGGCGCTACCGTTTGCATCAAAGGTGCGTGCATGCGTGTCCCGGAGCCGCGGCGGCGCTACGGTTTGTAGGCAACCCAGCCACGGAAGCCGAGCCCTGCATAGAACAAGGACACGTCCGTGAAGCCGGCCTGCCGCAACATGTCCTCTTCTTCCCCGGGCGCCAGGATGGTGAGCCTGGCGCCAATCGCTTCCTGCGCCTGCTGCAGCTGGGCAGGGGAGGCGTCCGGCGCCGCCGAATAGCGGACGTGGCGCGCGATCCACTGCGATCGCTCCGGCTCGGTCTGCGGGAAGCTGATGTGGGCCAGGGTGAAGGCAGCGCCGGGCCCGAGGCGGCGGTGGATATGTGCGAGCGTGGCCAGGCGCTGTTCGCGGGGAATGAAGTGGAAGGTCAGCAGGGCGGTGGCGCCGTCGTAGGGGCCGTCGGGTGCACTGTCGACATGGCCTTCCACCAGCCGGATGCGTTCGAGATGCCCGGCGGCCGTGTGGCGCGCCAGCCGCAGCATGTCGGGCGACGGGTCGATGCCGTCGAAGGACCATCCGCGGTGTGCGTCGGCCAGGGCCTTGAGCTCGAGGCCGCCGCCGGCGCCCAGCACCAGGATGCGGGCATCGATCGGTGCGCGCTCCGCCAGCAGCATGCTCACCATGCGGTGCAGGCTGTCGAAGCCGGGCACCTGGCGCGGCGGCCGCGCGGCGTAGGACGCGGCGTTTTCCTTGTCGAATGGCATGCTGCTCATCGTGTTACCTCCGCTGGTTAATGTAACTCATATTGTTACATGATCGCCGATCCGGTACGCATGGGCAAGGCCAGAATCATCGCCACGGAAACGGAAGGCTCGGCTATAGTGGCAATCCCCGCATTAAGCCGCACGCCACATTCGCGCAAGATCAAAGCTGCAACTTTTGCGATTTAGCTACGAAATCATCCACTTGGGATGAAGTCCTGAGAATTCACTTTAAGTGGGCGCCTTGCTCTGCTAGCATCCTTCGCTCGTATGGAGGAAGGCATGGCTGAGCAAAGCAAAGACGATGCACGAACCGACGTCACGACCGCTAATTTCGTGGAAGAAGGGCTGAAGCTATGCAACCGGTATGGCCTGCATCCGGCCTTGCTGTTCATGGAGCAGGTCGGCGTGCCGCGCCCGATTGCATTGAGGGTGCTGTGCTCGCCGAATCATTTCCGCAAGCAGGATCGCCGGCGCCTGCCACGGCCGCGCGCAGCTTGACGGTTCAGTCCGCGCTGCCCGGACGCGTGCCAAGTTCCCACACGGAACAAGTCGTTTTGCCACCGTCGGCCGCGACATAATCTTGCTTCGCTACCAGTTCCTCAATGCCCAAAGCCTCGCGGTGCTCCGAGAGAAAACGTCCAAACCCGGCATTCCATGAAGTCGATGCGGGCTCACCGTAATCGATCTCATACCGCGTCCCCAGGTAACCCTCGATGATCCGTGGCGTATTGCATTCGGTGACGCCCTCGGTACGCAGGTGATGGATGGTCGCGTCGACGCGTTCGAAGCTGATGTGTGGCCGTACTGTGTTCATGAAGTGGTTCCAGTAAGAGTTCAAGGGAGTGATATAGCCCGGAATCGCGCAAAACTCTACATTATTTTGTAACCCGCCAGAACCTGCTCTCATCCTTATCGCGAAGGTAGAGCAGCAATTGCCTGCGTCACAATACACTTCGATGAATATCGTTGCATTGTCATCAACTTTTCATCATTGCCACCTAAGCTGATCCGCGCCGAACGTGAGTTCTGCAGTTCCCACAACCGACCTGGATCAATCACATGCAGATTTTCGATTTCGCCTTGTCACGCACGAAGGCGCACGCATGAGCCGCCGCGACTTCCTTCGTACCCTGGGCAAGACCGGCGGCGCGAGCGCCGTGCTTGCGAGCTTCCCACCCTCCATCCAGAAAGCGCTGGCCATGCCGGCCAACCAGCGCACCCGCAGCCTGCAGGACGTCGAGCATATCGTCGTGCTGACGCAGGAAAACCGCAGTTTCGACCACTATTTCGGCACGATGGAAGGCGTGCGCGGATTCGGCGACCCCTTCCCGATTCCGGTGATGGACCGGCAAAACCTGTTCAGTCGCAAGTCGGTCTTCGTGCAGCGGACCGTCGGCGGCGCGCCGGTGCCCGGCCGTCCCAACTGGCCGCAGAGCCGCGCCATCGCACCCTTCCGCCTGAACACGGTGCAGGACTTCCCGGTCATGCGCGTAGCCGGCACCCCGCATGCCTGGCTCGACGCGCAGCTGGCCTGGGACCACGGCCGCATGAACGACTGGTGCACGGTCAAGCAGAACCACTCGATGGGCTACTACGCCGAGGCCGACATCCCCTTCCAGTTCGCGCTGGCGCGCGCCTTCACGATCTGCGACCACTACCACTGCGCCACGCAGAGCGGCACCAACACGAACCGCCTGTTCCTGTTCAGCGGCCACAACGACCCCCTGGCCGCCGCCGGCGGTCCGTCGACCGACAACAGCCGCGATAACTTCAGTCCGGACATGTCCACCGACTACCTGTGGACCACCTATCCGGAGCGCCTGGAGGCGGCAGGCGTCAGCTGGCAGGTCTACCAGAACATGGCGGACAACTTCACGGACAACTCCCTTGCGGGATTTCGTACTTTCCGCAACGCCTGGTACCGGCGCCCGGGCTATTCGCCCTCCCTGCGCGACCGTGGCGTCAGCACGCGCGACCTGGATTTGCTCAAGGCCGACGTGCTGGCCAACCGCCTGCCGCAGGTGAGCTGGGTCGTCGCTACCGCGGAAGGCTCCGAGCATCCGGGCCCCTCGAGTCCCGCCTCGGGCGCCGACTACATCGCGCGCGTGCTGGATGCATTGACCGCCAATCCCGACAGCTGGAGCAAGACGGTCCTGCTCATCAACTTCGACGAGAACGACGGCTTCTTCGACCACATGCCGCCGCCGGCCGTCCCGGCCTACACGAGCTACAACGGCAACCCTGCACAGTCCCAGCTGGCCGGCGCATCGACCGTCGACACGACCGGCGAGTACCACCATGTGCTGGGTGGCGCGGATGCACGCACGCAGCATCGTCCCTACGGACTGGGCCCGCGCGTGCCGATGTACGTCATCTCGCCCTGGTCCAAGGGCGGCTGGGTGAACTCGCAGGTGTTCGATCACACCTCGGTGGTGCGCTTCATCGAGGCGCGTTTCGGCGTGCGCGAACCGCTCATCAGCCCATGGCGCCGCGCGGTGAGCGGGAACCTGCTGTCCTGCTTCGACTTCGTGAACCCGAACGACAGCGGCTTCGATCAGCTGCTGCCGGAAACCGCCGCACGCCGCGCCATGGCGCTGAGCCTGCCCAATACCAGGGTGCCGGCGCTGCCTGCCACGCTGGCCGCGCCCGTGCAGGCGTCCGGTGTGCGTCCAGCCCGTGCGCTGCCGTATGAGCTGCAGGTCCAGGCGCAGGTGCCGGCCGGCGGCGCCCTGGTGGAGCTCACCTTCGAGAACGCTGGTGAAGCGGGGGCAGTATTCCACGTGTACGACCGCCTGGCGCTGGCGCAGGTCCCCCGGCGCTACACCGTCGAAGCGGGCAAGCAGCTCAAAGGTCGTTGGGCCAGCAGCGCGGCTTACGACCTCTGGATCCTGGGGCCGAACGGTTTCCACCGCCACATCGTCGGCGACGTACGCCGCACGGGCAATGCGGCGTGGCCGGAGCTGATCCTGCGCGCCGACCGCAGGGCAGGGGAGCTGGTGATCGAACTGGTGAACAACGGCGAACAGCCCTGCACCTTCCAGCTCACCGCCAACAAGTACTACGCGAACCGGCCTCAAGAGGTGCGTGTCGTCGCACGCTCGCGGAGCACGATCCGCCTGCCGCTGGCGTCGAGCCGCAACTGGTACGACTACAGCCTGCGCGCGATCGGCATGCCCGGCTGGCTGCGCCGCTTCGCCGGCCACCTGGAAAACGGCTTGCCGTCGATTAGCGACCCCGCGATGCAGGGTCCGGCCCAACTCGACCAGTACCGCGTCGTGTGAACCTTACTAGGAGCGTTTCATGAAGTGTCGATTGATCCTTGCCGCGGCCCTGTTCGCCGTAGCGTGCAACAGCCAGGCCGGCGTCATCTATGGCAGCAACCTGGTCGTCAACGGCGATGCCGAAGCCGGCGTGACCGGGTGGACCGGCTACGAGGGCTACAATATGTTCCAGTCGGTGGACTATGGCAGCAACTGGGTGCTGCCCAGCCAGCCGGGGCCGGTGGACCGCGGCAGCAGGATGTTCGCAGGTTTCGGGCAGTATGCAGCGGCTTACCAGATCCTGGACTTCGGTTCGACCACCACGCGGCAGACTTCGTATTCCCTGAGCGGCTGGCTCGGCGGCTGGGCCAACCAGGGCGACAACGCGCTGTTCTATGTGCAGTTTCTCGATGAGTTCAACAACGAGATCGGGAACTCGGCGCTCGGACCCGTGACGCCGCAGGACCGTAACAACCAGACGGGCTTGTTCTATCGGGAGTCCGATGGACTCGTGCCGGCGGGCACCCGCAAGCTGTCGTTCTGGCTGTCGATGGAGCGTCTCGTTTCAGGCGACAACGATGGCTATGCGGACAACCTGTCCTTCATCCTGCAGGAGCCTGCGAACGATGTGCCGGAGCCTGGGATGGGGGTGACTTTCCTGCTGGGTCTAGGCATGCTGGGCTGGGCTCGGCGCTCCAGGAAAACGGCTCGCATGGCGTGATCGAATTTCGTCAGCGTGACCGGCAAGAATAAGCCCCGCTTATCGCCGGTGCAGTGTAGTCTGGGGCCCGCCGGCGAGGCGGGCCTTCACGCAGGGCGCATTCCAAGACGGCGATAAAGCCGCATCGCCGGATTGTCGTCGTGCACCTTCAGGTCGATATACGGTTCACCACGCTCGTGGAAGAAGACGAAAGCCTGGCGAAGCAGTGCTTCGCCCAAGCCTTGCCTTTGCCACGCGGGTGCGACGGCAAGGTCTTTGACGAAAGGAATGTTCCAGCACAGGGCAATACCGGCAAGCCGGCCGGTCGTGTCGACAGCCGTGAAAATGTTGCCCGGGTCGTATTCAGGATCGTTGACCAGCTTGTACCACCACGGGTCGAACGCGTCGACAGTGCCGCCGCCGGAACGGTAAGACTTTTCCAGCAGCGCATGCGCCGCACGCGCGTGGCTTGCTGGATCGAATGGCACGGGGCAGACGTCGGCAGGAAAGCGTGGCGCTTGCGGCGGCTCGGCCAAGTCCTTCCGCAAATGGGTGTAGCGCTTCGTGGGGAGAATTCGCGGACCAGCAACCATTTCTATTACCTGCCAAGCAGGCTTTTCTTGTAGCGACGATGCTGTGTCATGACTTCGGCAACGACGAGCAGCACGCCCGCACCCAGGAACACATAGTGCAACTGCAGCGGGAGCGCGTCGGGCAGCCATCTATCGAACATCTCGAACACGGCCAAGCATGCGGACCAGCTGGCGTCATACCAGCGTCGTGTCATCAGACAGAGCAGCGTTGAAATTGTCCAGCATACGAGGGGCAAGTCGTTCCAGTTCATGCGATCTCGATACGTAGTAATGCGTTAGCGGTAATGCCGAACATCATAGCGACAAGACAATCTCGATTATGCGTGAATTGTCACAGCCGAGAGCGCAAGCGGAGCGGCCCGTAAAGCGATTCAAGCGGCGCCGGGCGCCGGGCGCTCGCGGTCACGCGCGTAATGGTGAGCAAGCGGAAATGGTGGCAACCACGACTCGCGCCGGATCACCCAGTTCTCGTAGCCAGGCACGAACTGGTCGGGTGCATCCAGTGCGCCGAGATGCACTTCGACCTCATCCCCGCTACGCGCAAACACGGATGAGCCGCAGCGCGGGCAGAAATGCCGGCCCGCATAGTCGCGGGTGTCGCCGCTGATGCTGACCGCAGCCTGGGGGAAAATCGCCGCAGCATAGAACAGTGCGCCGTGGTGCTTGCGGCAGTCGAGGCAATGGCACAGGCCGACCCGGCGGGGCCGGCCGGACGCCACCAGCCGCACGTCGCCGCACAGGCAGCCGCCGGTGACCTGGTTCATGGGGCTTCAGCCCTTGCCGACCTTGGTGCGAGGATTCTTGCCGACGCGGGCGCCGTGCACCGGCGGGCTGGCGGGCGGGGCTTCCGGTGCGCCGCCCGACACGTCCAGTGGCGAGCCGCCCTTGACTGTCGGCTCCGCAGGCGGCTTGGCCGCGGCGCCATCGGCCGGGGCGCCGCCGGGCGGCATGGCGGTCGCGACAGCCTGGCGGAACTGGTCTTGCAGCATATTCCACCACGCAACCGCTGCGGGCATGGCCGCGCCGGCCTGGGACGGGTCGGCCGTTTCCGGCGCGCCGCCCGAGGCCGCCGGCGCTTCCGGCTGGGGCGCCGCCGGCGCCGGCGCTGCGGCGGACTGGGCGAAGAACTGCGCGAAGGGCTGGGCCAGGGCCGGATCCGTTCCCGCACGCTGCATGGCTTGCGCCATGCTGTCGCTCATGGCTTTCAAGGTGGCCAGGGTGCCGCGCTGGACTTCCAGCGCCTGAATGGTTCCGCGCAGCATGCCGATGTTGAGGTTGAGCCAGGATTCGACCGCCTTGAGGTCGGCGATCTTCTTGTCCAGGTCTTCGGTGGACAGGCCGGCCCCAGCCATGCCCGGCGCCATGACGCCCGGGACGTGCATGCCGCCCCACAGGTTCTTCACGAATTCCAGGGTGTCGGTCATTCCGGCGGCATTCGGCATGGGTGGCTTGAGCATCGGTCTTCTCCGGTTGGGTGAAAGACAAGCGTAGCAGATAACTAACACGCCTACCAAGCGGGCACGCAAAGCTGCCCGGCAGCATCCATGCCGCGCACAGGCTACACTAGTGGTATGCGTTCCCCTTTTTCTCCTCAGCGGCGGCGGGCGCTGGTGTTCGGCACGCTGGTCGTGCTGCTGCACTGGCTGGCGCTGGTCGGGCTCAGCGCCGGCAACCAGGGCCTGGCGCTGCCGATGCGCGATGGCGAAGGCCTGCTGAGCGTGGCCGAGCTGCTGCCCGTGCGGCCGGCGCCGGCGCCGGAAAGCGTACCGCCGCCGCAGCCGAAGATGGCGCAGCCGCCCTTGCCGGACTTCGAGCCGCTGCCGTCCGATATGGTGGTGCTCGATGCGATTGCGCCGCCGGCCGAGCCGCCCGGCCCGCCCGCGCCGCCGCCGCAGGCGCCACCGGCGCCCACGCCGGACGCGCTGCCGGCGGTCGCCGGCGCGCCCGCCATCCTGCCGCCGGCGGAGCCCCAGGCACTTCCGGTCGTCCCCTCGATCCGCCGCTACAAGGTCGACGTGCCGCCGCCGGCCGACATCACCTATGCGGTGGCGCGCAGGGACGCCAACGGCACCGAGTGGAGCGGCGAGGCGCGGCTGGCGTGGAAGCTGGCGGAGCAGGGCTACCGGATGCGCTTCGAGGCCGGCATCAAGGTCGTGTTCGCGCGCGTGAACCTGGTGGTGCTCACCAGCGAAGGCCACGTCGGCAATACCGGCTTCGCGCCGGTGAAGATGACGGAAAAGCGGCGCGGCCGTTCGCAGACCGCCACCCACTTCGACTGGCCCGCCAATCGCGTGACCTTCTCGGCCTCCGAAGCGAAGTACGACCTGCTGCCCGGCGCCCAGGACAAGGCCACCGTGCCGCTGCAGCTGGCGGCGATCGCGCGCGGCGACGCGGCCCAGCTCAGCGGCGACATCGACATGTTTGTCGGCGAGGAGCGTTACGGGAGCGTTTACACCTTCAATGTCGTCGGTCCGGAGGAGATCGACACCCCGATCGGGCGCTTGCAGACGATGCGCCTCGCACGGCCGCCGAAGCAGGGCTCGTATAAATCGCGGCTCGACATCTGGCTCTCGCCCGCGCATGGCTGGATCCCGGTGAAGATCCAGAGCAGCGAAGCCAACGGCGCGGTGACCACCCAGACCGTCAACCATATCGCCATGAACCGAACAGGAAGCACATGATGCACACACGTTTACAACAAGCCGGCCTTGGCCTGCTCCTCGCCGGCGCCATCGGCGCGGCCACGGCCCAGGATGCGCCGGCAGCCGCCAAGCGCCCCTTCGAACTGCCGCCGTCGGCCGACCTGCACTATGAACTGCAGGCGCGCCAGCGCGGCTTCAGCCTGAAGGGCGAGGCCATCGTCACCTGGCGCGCCGCCGAAGGTAAATACAGCGTCAGGGCCGAATCGAAGGTGCCGGTGCTGGGCACCATCACCGACGACCGCAGCAGCGGCGCCATCGACGCCTGGGGCCTGGCCCCCGCTGAATTCGTCGAGAAGCGCATGCGCAAGGACCCGACCACGGCGACCTTCGACCGCGAATCGAAGTCGCTGAGCTTCAGCGAGAGCAAGCAGGTCTACCCGCTCAAGGGCGGCGAGCAGGACCGCGTCTCGATCACCTGGCAGCTGGCCGCCGTGGCGCGCGCCGCCGGCGACAGGTTCAAGGCCGGCACCAAATGGCCTTTTTTTGTTGCCGGCCGGCGCGATGCCGAGAGCTGGGTCTTCGAAGTAGTGCGCCGCGAGAAAGTGCGCACCGGCCTGGGCGAGGTCGACGCCGTGCTGGTCTCGCGCCAGCCGGTGGCGGACAAGAAGGACCAGACCCTGGAGGTCTGGCTGGCGCCGCAGATGGACTGGTATCCGGTCAAGCTGCGCTACCAGGAAGGCGAGAAGGAACAGATCGAGCAGACCCTGAATACGGTCACGAAACGTTAGGTATCGCTCAACATTGTCTTGCAAATAAGACAATGCCCAAGTGTGTCTTTCCTGCAATGGCCGGCCATTGCCCGGCCTGACGGACTGCTAATTGCCCATCCTAAACTGTTATACTGGCGCCCCCGCGGACGGCAGCGCTTGTCCGCGCTAGAACAACGGTACCCCTACATGATCGACAACCTGGCCGGCGCGGCGCTCGCCGCAGACTCCCGCATGACAGCTGATTTGGCTCCTCTGGAAGACGATCCCTTACAGGCGCACTTCCAGGACGGCGTCGCGCCCGACGAGATCGAGCAGGTCTATCACCTCAAGCGCGCGCAGCCGATGCTGTCGGCGTTCACCGCCCTGTTCCACGGCACCCAGGACGGCGTGCTGGTGCGCCTGCTGGTGCTGCGCGAGCTGGCCAGCGACACCGCCACGTCGAGCTTCTCGCGCGCCGACATCAACACCAAGCTGGCCTACCTGACCGCGGAGAGCCTGGAAACGGTGCTGAACCGCCTGCGCGGCCATGGCCTGCTGGCCTGGGACGCGCCGGGCGCCGTCTACCGCATCACGCCGCTGGCGCGCAACGTGCTCTCCGCCCTCGACACCCTGATCGCCCTGGCGAAACCGGAAGAGGACGACGCCGAGATGGGCTTCCTGCTCTCGCAGGTGGCCGGCGCCCAGGCCGTGGGCGGCGTCACGGTGGAGCAGCTGCGCCACCTGCTGGGCCGCCTGGTGGAGCTGACCGAGGAGTTCCGCGACGCGATCGCCTCCGGTTCCGAATTCCGCCTGCGCACCTCGCAGGCGAAGTGGCACATGGCCTGCGACTGGGTCGAGAAGGGCTCGGTCATCCTGCGCGCCATCACGCAAGACCCGAACGCGGATTCGGCCACCCACCGCGCGGCCCAGGCGATCGGCCGCGCCCAGAGCGCGCTGCTGAACATGCAGGGCATGTTCTCGCGCGCCCTGAACCAGATCGAGCGCCAGCGCGTGCACCTGGGCCAGTCGGGCCTGTCGACCACCGACGTGAAACGCTGGCTGCTGGCCCACGAGGACCTGGCCGGCCTGGCCGAGGGCGCGATCGACCGCCCGGTGGTGCCGCTGTTCGGCACGCCGGCCGAGATGATCGACGTGGCCGAGACCGAGCTGCTGCTCGAGCGCGTGACCTCGACCGGCCCCAAGGGCCTGCCGAGCGGCCAGGATGCGCCGACGACCGTGAACGACAACCCGGCCATGCAGGCCGAACTGAACGACTGGATCAACAAGCTGGCCGACTTCGCCAACCTCGGCAACTTCCCCGAATTCTCGGACAGCGGCCCTAAAAAAGTGGCGCTGCACGAATCGCTGCTGCCGGCCAGCTTTGCGGTGGCGTCCTACCGCGCCTCGCTGCTGCCCCTGCTGGGCGACGCGGCCGAAGCCAGCCTGCAGGGCGCGACCGCCGAGCTGGCGCGCCTGCCGGTGAAGTTCGAACCGACGGACGACATGATCCAGCTCGACGATCCGGAAGTGGCGGCGATGTCGATCGCCACCCTCTCTCTCCATTTAGACAGTCCCGAAAGCGGCAATACCGATGAATGACGACGCACAAATCCTGATCGCGCGCCTGCTGACGCACCAGACCCTGCGCCGCGACGACAAGATGGTCAAGCGCGCGCTGTCGGACGAAGCCTTCCGCATCGAAGTCGACAAGCGCCTGCTGGAGTCCGGCCTGAAACTGCTCGACAACGTCTACGCCGACCACGTGACGATCGCCCTGCACCGCAATGTCGAGCCGAAGATCTTCGGCGCCAAGGACATCTGGCAGAACAATAACTTCGGCCTGACCCGCGACGGCGTGGCCCTGCTCGTCGTCCTGTGGGCGCAGATCATCCTGCCCAAGCGCGAGCGCCAGGAGACCCACGTCACGGTCAGCGACGACCAGACCGACATGTTCGACAAGGACGCGCCGATCCCGCGCGCGGAAGACACTTCGATCGGCATCTCCTACACCGCGCTGCTGTCCGACTTCGGCGACAAGCTGGGCAAGAAGACCCGCATGGACATGAACCTGGGCGTGCTCTCGAAGCTCGGCTTCATCGAGCGCCGCGGCGACGTGATCCTGGAAGGCCCGCTGCTGGACCTGATGATGGATACCGACCTGCTGAAGGAACGCATCATCAACGGCGCGCTGGCCGACGTGTTCAAGCGCGCCCCGCTGGCGGCCGCGCCGCGCAAGATCGACGCCGCCAACGATGCGGTCGTCGAAGCCGTCGCCGACGAAGAAACCCCGATTTAAGGCAAGCCCATGTTCCACATCAAATCACTCGAACTGGTCCACTGGGATTACTGGCAGCGGATCAAGAATATCCCGCTGGACGCCAAGATCATCACGATCGCGGGCCAGAACGGCTCCGGCAAGACCACCTTGCTCGATGCCATGCGCACCCTGTTCGGCCTGGACTGCTCGATGGGCCGCACCTACAAGCACTATGCGCGCCACTCGGGCCAGCAGAGCGCCTGGCTGCGCGCCGTGGTCGACAACAAACCGGTCGGCCGCCAGCTCTCGAACCGTCCCTTCCGTCATTCCGGTTTCTTCTCCGACGACGAAGTGACCCTGTTCTGCCAGGTGCAGAAGAACGGCGGCGACTGGAAGCGCCAATACCTGATGCGCCCGGGGAACGTCGAGATCGAGGAAGTGACCGAAGCCACCGACTGGCTCGGCGTCGAGAACTACAAGAAGCGCCTGGCCTCGGCCGGGCTGTCGCCGGCGATGTCGAAGGTGCTGGCGCTGGAGCAGGGCGAGACCGATAAGCTGTGCGAATACGCGCCGCGCCAGCTGCTCGACCTGGTGTTCCAGGTCTTCGGCGACAAGGAAGTGCTGGACGCCTACGACGAAGCCAAGCGCCACCAGCGCGACACCGAGACGGAGCTGAAGCGCTTCGAGGCCGAACTCGAGACCTCGCGCATCAACCTGGAAGGCCTGCGCCTGCGCGTGGCCAACTACCACCAGTGGGAAGACCTGCACAAGGAAAAGAAGGAGCTGCAGGAAGAGGCGCTGCCCGCCCTCGAATACATTGAAGCGCGCGAAAAGGCCGCGGTCATCAGCCGCAACCTGAAGGAAGCGCGCAAGCCGCTGCTGGCCGCCGACTCCATCCTCGCTGAAAAGCGCCAGCAGCTGGCCGCCCAGCAGCGCGCGCTGACCGAGGCGCAGAAGCTGGAGACCCAGCTGGAACAGGAAGCGACGGAACTGGCCAGCCGCCTCACCCAGGTCAACCAGAAGCTCAAACCGCTGGAAAGCCTGTTCGAACAGAAGGAGCGCCTGCAGAAGCTGTCGCTTGACGCCGGCGCCGACCTCGCGGAAGTCGCGAACCAGCTGAACGAAAAAGAAGCGGAGCTGGCCAAGAACAAGCAGCAGCGCGACAACGTCTCGGCAAAGATCGCAGCCGAAATGGCGACCATCTCGGCCCTGCAGGGCAAGAGCGCGATGCCGGAGCCGGAAGCCCAGCGCCAGATGCGCCGCGCCCTGCGCGACGAGGGCATCGCCCACGCCATGCTGTCGGACATCGTCGAAGTGACCGACCCGAAATGGCAGGGCGCGGTCGAGGGTGTGCTCGGCGGCTATGCCTCCGTCGTGCTGCTGGAGAAAGCGAAAGATGCACCGGCGGCCTACCGCCTGGCGGAAAAGGAACGCTATCGCCACTTCATCGTGCCGGACTGCGTCGAAGCGCCGGTGGTGAAGGACGACAGCCTGCTGTCGGTGGTGCGCTTCTCGGGCAAGGCGCCGGGCTGGCTGATCGACCAGCTCGAGCGCATCGAGCGCGTGGAGTCGGTCGATGCCGGCTTCAAGGCGAATGCCGACGAGTGGATCACGCCGGATGCTTACCACCGCGAACGCCGCGGCGGCCGCTCCCTGTTCGTCGAACCGTCGCGCTACCGCTTCGGCTCGGCCGGCAAGACCCAGCGCCTGGAGGCGATCCAGAAGCTGCTGCCCTCGCTCGAAGCGCAGGAAGACGCGCTGACCCTCACCATCAGCAAGCTGGCCAGTGAGGTGGGCGCGCTCAAGGGCCGCATCGCCGGCGTGGACGCAGCCAAGGAACTGGCGGCGCGCCAGGCCGAATTCGAGGAGGCCGCGCGTGCGCTTGCGCCGCTCAAGGCCGAGCGCCTGGAAGTCGGCGCCCGCCTGGGCGAGCTGTCGATGCTGACCAAGAACGCGACCGTGGCGCGCACCCGCGCCGACACCGTGTGGCAGAACGCGCGCATGGCCCTGTCCGAAGCGGAAGCCGGCATGCGCCTGAACAACCGCCGCACCATCGAGCAGCGCACCGAGCACGCGCAGGCCCTGCTGGGCTTGCGCAAGGGCTGGCGCCACGTGCCGAAGAGCTGGAAGAACGCGGCCTGGCGCGGCGCCATCGTGGCCAAGCACCAGAACGCGCACCAGGTCAACCTGCGCCTGTCCTCCCTGGAACACGCCCTGGCGCGCGACGACTGGGAACAGGACGGCACCGTGATCGACCAGTACGCGCGCCTGAACGACCAGCTGAGCGGCCGCCAGTCCGAAACCGAGGAACGGCGCTACCAGAACAACCGCGCGATCGAGGCCACGGCCAATGCGCGCGGCGCCTACATCGAGCGCCTGCGCTACACGATCAAGACCTACTCCAAGAACATCAAGGAGCTGGGCGAGCTGGCCGGCATCGACGTGCAGGCCGACCCGGTGCGCCTGGAGAACGACGACGTCCAGCTGGCCCAGGCCGGCCTGCACGTGCGCTTCAAGTTCGACGGCAAGGACCAGATCGGCATGAACGACGGCGAGGCCTCCGGCGGCCAGCAGGTCATGAAGTCGCTGGTGCTCTTGATCGGCCTGCTGAAGTCCGAGGAAGGCTCGGGCGGCTTCGTCTTCATCGACGAACCCTTCGCCCACCTGGACATCCGCAACATCCAGCTGGTCGGCGAGTTCCTGAAGAACACCGACGCCCAGTACCTGATGACGACGCCGCTGACGCACAACACGGACGTCTACGATCCGTCGGAGCTGACGCTCATCACCAGCAAGAAGAAGAAGGATGTGCAGTGGGCGCAGCCGATCTTCGTGCTGCAGCGCAGGAAGGAAGAGGCGAAAGCCGCGTAAGACAGGAAGGGAGCCGGTGGTTCCCTTTTTTTCGGCGCTTGCTTTTTCCGATTGCCACGTGGGTGGCTATGCCTGCCCGAAATAATGTCGGGCCAAGACCTTGATGAATTCATCGGAAACCGGTCCTTTCATCTGCTCGGACTTTTCACCTAATTCCAGCACAGCATCGGAGAGCGCTTTCTTGAACTGTGGTTCGCGAATGTCGAATGGAACAGTGCATCCTGTCGGGACCAGCTCGTCGGCAAGGAAGAAGTAGGGGCTCTCGGCCCATGCTGCATCGGCCGATCGGCATACGATCTTTGGATACCACCATTGCATCCCGTTCTTGCTGATACGGTATTGGTTTCTATGGAAACGACACTCCAGGGTGGGCAAACTCAGATCGTATTTGTCACCTGCCTCATCAGAGATAAATGTTGCGGTTTCACGTCCGCTACTTTCCAGCTGTTGCTGTGCGACGTCGTCAGGTACCGATGCGTAATGCGTCCATGCGCCAAGCTGCCACGCCGCACGATTCGGCGCGTTAAACCATTCGCCAAAAGACGGCACCTTCCCTGATTCGATTTCCGTTACGGTACCAACATCGGAAGCAAGTGCCGGAACTTCTGGCGCAGGATTTCGCTGGCGGTAAGCGTTGTGCTCACGTCGCAGTCGTGCAAAACGTACTGCAAACTCGCTCGAGCCTGGAGCAAGCATTTCACGTTTCAGCCTGTTCAGGAGCGCATCGACTGGAAATGCGCCCGGTGGGAGATAGATTGCCGTCTCGATAAGCGCTCCTCCCAAGGCGTTATCGGAAAGATTTGCCGAACCGAGCACGGTACCGAATTCGCTGTGAAATACCTTGCTGTGCAAACGTTCGACGAAAGCGACTTGCGCCCCCCGGCGATGAGTACGTCGATACCATCGGGATGTGTGCCGCCAGCGGACGGCCAGCAAAAGACCTGCAGACCTTGTGGCTGTTCTATCCATTGAAGCGGCCGAGGACCGATAAATGCCACCATTGCATAGCGAAGTCCGTTAGGTGCCGACATCACGTAGCGCACTCGCTCAGCAATTTCCACCGAAGTGAACAAGGGTTCCATATTCGTTTCCGCCAGATATTGCGTCATTGCGCTACGAGAAAAAGGCCGGGTACCTGCGTGATCATTCGAAATCGACCGCCTTGCGCAGCTTGCGCCGCCACAGCAGCAAGCCCGCCGAGTAATATTCGAAATAGCCCGCCGTCAGTCCCACGCAGAGCATGGTCAGCGTGTCGTCGGTCAGGCGCGGCGCCGGGACGCCCTTGCCCTGGTTCGCATAGATCTCCACCCCGAGGTAGAGGACGCGCGCCACCAGGATCATCGCCATCAGTATGCCGAGGCGCGCCGGCGGCGTGAAGTAGTAGCCCTGGGGCGTATCCTCGAAGCGGGTGCGCTTGATCGCCCACATGCTCCAGCCGGTACCGAAGGCCGCTCCCACCAGCAGCGCGGCCAGGTTGAAGGGATTGCCGAACAACTGCACCAGCGGCACCAGGATCATGGCGCCGAACACCAGCACGCCGGTGTAGTGGCGCGAGACGATCGAGCGCTGGCGCGTCATGCGCGCCTTGATGCGGTTGTAGACGCGCCAGACCAGCAGGGGCGTCAGGACGAGCAGGATGAGGGTGGTGAACGAGAGGTCCATGGTGCAATGAATTGATTGAGCCTGCCATTGTAGCCGTCCCGCACGGTAGGCGGCTGCGAACGGCGGCGCCGGGGCGCTCATGATAAGGTTCTCATTCGGTTTGAATGAGGAGATTCCCGCCATGAATGCAGTCTTGCCCGCGCATTTCCCGGTGAAAGCGCACCGTGCACCGGACCCGGCCCCGATCGAGGAACCGGCGCCCGAGCCTTTCGATACGCCCCATCCGCATCACCAGCCCGGCCACAGCCACACGCCCGCCGGCGACCAGGACCCGGTGCCCGATCCCAAGCCCAGTGTCCTGCATTAATCGCGCTAATCCTTTTTAAAAAAGGATTAGCAGGGTTTAATCAATCGAAGGCCCAGGAATACAGCACGTCGAGCGCCGTATTGGTGCCGGTCTGGAACTGCAGCGTGATCTTCGGGCTCCACTTGTAGCGCAGGCGCACCAGGCTCGAGGCCGTGGTCGCGCCCTGCTCGAAGCTCAGGTAGGCGCGCGAGGAGATCCGTTTGCCGACCGTCACCACGGTGCTCTCCAGGCCGGTCGCCGTGCCGTTGGCCTGCTTCAGGCCGAGTTCGTCCACGCCGAGCGAGGTGGCCAGCTTCTGGGTGATGCCGCCGGTGCCGCCCTTGCCGCCGAGCAGGGCGCCGGCCGCCGCGGCCAGCACATCCTTCTCGTTGCCGCTCGTGCCTTCCATGCCGTGACCGAGTACCAGCCAGGACAGCTTCTCGCTGTCCGGCACGTTCGGCGTCGACACCAGTTGCGCCTGCGGCGACTGGGCCGTGCCGCGCACCCGCACGCCCGCCTCGACATTGGTGTCGGACAGCTGCTCGCCCTCGGGGCGCTTGCGCACCGCGAGCACGTCGAGCGCCGGGTTGTCGTAAGGGCCGCTGAAGGTGATGACGGCGCGTTCGATGGCGAGCTTCTGGCCGTAGGCCGCGTAGTCGCCCTCGACGGCGCGGATGGTGCCGTTCACGCGCGGGGCGCCGGCGCCGACCTTGCGCACGCGGACGTTGCCGGCCAGGGTGGCGTCGATGCCCAGGCCGCGCAGCTTGAATTCCTCGCCCAGGTCGGCGCGCAGGTCGATCGTCAGCGGCAGCTCTTCCTTCTTGTTGGACGCCACCGGCTTGGCGCCGCCCTGGCCCAGCACGATCACGTCTTCGGACATGGTCGGGCGGCCCTGGGGCGCGAACTCGATCAGGGCGCGGTCGGCCCGCACATTGCCCTCCAGGGCGAAGCGTTCGCTGTCGCGCACGAGGGACGCCTTGCCGCTCAGGACCACGGTGCGGTCGGGGCGCGACAGGGCCTCCAGCTTGTCGAGCGTCAGGCGCAGGTCGGCCGCGGCCAGGCCGCTGGAGAAGCGCAGCGAGCCGTCGGCCGAGGCGCTGCCCTGGCGGCCCTGGAAATACAGGCGCTGCAGGTTGAGCTGGTCGCCCGCGAGGCTTGCTCTCAGCTCGCCGTTCTGCAGGCGCACGCCTTGTTCGGGCCAGCGCACCGCCAGGCGGTCGCCCTGCACGCTGCCGTCCAGGCGCGGCGTGCCGATGGTGCCGGAGCCGGTAAGGGCCAGGCGCAGCGCGCCGTCCAGTTCCAGGCCGGACTGGCCGGCAAACGAGGCCAGCCAGGCGATCGAGCCCATATTGGCATTGGCCGTCATGCGCATCGGGCTGTCGCGGTCCAGGCGGCCCTGCAGCATTTGGGCTGTGCCGTCGACGTTGGCGCTGCCGGTGCGGGTGCCGTCCAGGGCGATCTTCACGCGCAGGGCGCCGCTCGTGACGTCGGCGCGCGCGTCCAGGGTACGCAGGCCGAGCGGCACCGGGCTGTCGCCGCCGGCGATCACGTCGCCCTTTTCGCGGAACACGTGGACCATGCCGTCCAGCGCCGGCGCGCCGCCGGTGGCGGTGGCCGTGCGCAGGTCGAGCGCCCACTGCGCGCCAAGCGTCAGGTCGCCGCGCGCGTTGTCGCGGATCGCCGGCGAGAACTGGGCGAGGTAAGTAAGGGGGACGTTGTCCGCATGCCCTTTGCTCGCCCAGCGCGGGCCGTTCTTCACGAGCGAGTCGACCGTGATGCTGCCGGCCGGCAGGCGCACCACGGCGCCATTGAAGGCGATGCGCTCGGGCTTGGCCAGGCCCATGACGCCGCTGCCCCTGGCGCCGGCGATGGTGAGCGGTACCGGCGCCTGCAGCGCCAATGCATAGCGGCCGCGGTTCTGCAGGGCGGCGAGGGTGCCGCTCCAGGTGTCGCCTTTGAGGCCGCCGCGCACCTCGACGTTGGCGTCGAAGGCGTCGCCGACGGCGGCCGCGCGCAGGGTATGCGCGCCGCGGGTGCCCTCGGTCTTCAGGCTGGCCGAAGCGACACGCGTGTCGCCGCTCACGTAGTCCAGCATCTGGATATCGGTGGCGATGGCGTCGCGCGCACCGCGGCCGGCGCCGATATTGGCGTTCGCGCGCAGCGAGCGGATGTTGTGCGCGCCCATCAGGCGCAGGTTCTGGCCTTCCAGGCTTGCCGTGAGCGAAGGCGTGTCCATGGTGCCGGACAAGGTGCCCTGGCCGCGCAGCAGGCCGGCGTAGTCCTGGCCGAGCGCCGCCAGTTGCGGCGCGTCGATGCGCCAGGCCAGCTGGTCGCTGCCCGCCCCGAAGCTGCCCTTGGCGGCGACCAGGTTGGCGCCCACGTGCAGGTCGACGTCGGCGTTCGATACGTGGCGGCGGTCGGCCGTGAGTTTCGCATGGCCCCACAGCGGAGAATTGGACAGGGTCGAATCCTGCACGCGCAGGTCGAGCGCGCCGCGCCAGTCGGCGCCGCTGCGGCCGCTCGCATCAAAAGCGCCGTTGATCGAACCCGCAAGGGGCGAGCCGAATGCGGCCGGATTGAAGCGCTGCGCGCTGCCGCTGACCTTCGCTTCGACGAAGCGCGCACCTTCGCTGCCGGCCAGCCAGGCTTCGCCGCTGGCGCGCAGGCTGCCGCTGGCGTTCTTGCGCTGGGCCGCCACCCAGCCCAGGTTGCTGGCGTCGACCGTGAACGTGGTGCGCGGCGCGGTCATGGTGCCGGTGGCGACGCCGCTGGCATTGATGGCGCCATACAGGTCGCTGCGCGCGGCCGAGAGCTGGCGGCCGTCGAGGCGCCAGTCGAGGCGGTCGCCGGCGCCGCCGAAGGCGCCCTTGAGCGCGGCCGTGTTCTGGCCCAGGGCCAGGCTGGCGTCGATGCCGCTGATGCGTTTCGCATCGGCGTGCAGCTTGCCTTCGCCGCTCAAGGCCTGGTCGAACAGGCGGCTGCGGCGCACGGCGAAGTCGGCGTCCACGCGCCAGGCGGGGGCCAGGGCGCCGGCCACGTTGACGCTGGCGTTGATGTCGGCCTGGGGGAAGTCGCCGAAGTTGGCCGGGTTGAAGCGGCTCGCCGTGGCGCTGGCCTTGAAGGCTTTATCCTCCAGCAGGTTCATGTTGCCGGTGACGTCGACGCGGCTGCCGCCACTGGCGATGCGCGCTTCGCGCACCGTCACCACATTCTTTTCCAGCGTCGCCAGGGCCGTCAGGCGCAGCGCCTTGTCGGCCAGGCTGGCTTGCAGGGTCTGGACGTTGGCGGCATTGGCCACCTGGATGTCGCCGCGGATCGCGGTGGGCTTCATCGCGCCGTGGACCTTCTGCAGGTCGAAGCGGTCGGTGTGCAGGGTGAAGCGCGCGGTGCCGATGCCTTCCTCGCCTTCGCCGCGCTGCACGCCGCCGGTGCCGGTGAAGCGGCCGGCCGCGCCGAAGTCCATCAGCACATCGGACACCTGCAGGGCGTCCAGGCTTCCGCCCAGCTGGCCGCGCATGCTGCGCAGCGGCAGGCGCTGCTGGTCGATGGTGCCTTCCGGGCCATCGTTCGTGACGTCGACGCGGCCGCTGATGTTGCGTTTCTCGTCCAGCTTGCCGGCGATGGCGAAGGTGAGGTCGGCGGTCGGCAGCGAAGGGTTGAAGAAGCCCGGGTCGACGTTGCGGCCGTTGATGCGCATCTCGCGCAGCGGGATGTCGGCATAGGGCGACAGGACGAAGCGGGCGTCGCCGGTCGCGCGTCCGGCCTGGCCGCTGGCGTCGACCAGCGTGGTCTGCAAATCGCCGCCGACCTTCAGGCGCAGCTGGGCGGCTTTCGCGCCGGCCTTGGCCTGCGACTGGCTCAGGCTGGCGGTGGCGTCCAGCTTGAAGGGACGCTGGGCGCCGATGCTGCCGCTTGCCGCCACGTCGCCCCATGGCGTCACGGCGGCGGCGTCGCGCACTTCCCAGCGCTGCTTGTTGCCCTCCAGGCGCAGGCGGATATTGTCGATGCGCGTCTCGGCGCCCTTGGAGACGAAGGTGGCCTGGTTCAGGCGCGCGTCATCGATCGAGACCGTGAAGGGCGGCGCCAGCTTCACCGGCATGGTGCTCTTTTCCTCGGACTCCTTGAGCGTCTCGACGCGCAGGCTGGCCGCGTGCAGCTCGTCGACCAGGATGCCGCGCGAGACGATCTGCGCGGGCGACCAGCGCAGGTCGATCTTGTTGGCGACGATGAGCTGCTCGTCGGTGCGCCAGACGATGCGCTCGATGTGCATGGCGCCGTACAGCGAGCCGGTGACGCCGGTGAGCGTGAGCTTGCCGCCGGTGGATGCCGCGACCTTCTGCGCGATCATCTGCAGGGTCGTTTCGCGTCCGAGGTACCAGAGCGTGCCGCCGACGATGGCGCCGGTGACGACGACGCCGATGGCGACGCGGCGCGGCCAGCGCCGTGGTTTCGCCGCGGCTTGCGTCTTGGGCGTAGTGGTGTCGTTCGTGTCCATCAGAAGGTGAATCCCAGGGAGAAGTGCAGGCGCGCCTTTTTGACGGCGTGGCCATAGGCCAGGTCGACGTTGATCGGGCCGACCGGGCTGCGCCAGCGCGCGCCCACGCCGAAGCCGGATTTCGGTTTCAGGTCGCCGACCTTGTCGGCGGCGTTGCCGGCGTCGTAGAAGAAGGCCACGCCCCAGGGCGGGCGGAACCAGTACTGGTACTCGGCGCTCGCGGTGACCATGTACTTGCCGCCGACGATGGCGTCGCCTTCGCGCACGCCCAGCTCGCGGTAGCCGTAGCCGCGCACCGACTGGTCGCCGCCGGCGCGGAACAGGAAGGTCGAGGGAACGCCCAGCTTTTCCTTGGCCGCCACGCCGCCGAATTCGCCGCGCAGCACCAGGGTGCCGGACTCGCCCAGCGGCTTGAACATCTGGCCGCGCAAATACAGGCGCAGGAATTTTTCGTCGGTCAGGATCGGCAGCAGCGCGCCGCCCAGCTGGCCCTGCAGCACGTAGCCGTTGGTCGGCTGGATCAGGCTGTCGAGGCGGCGCTTGGTGATGCTGTAGGTGAGCGGCAGGCTGCGCGTGGTGGTAGCCGGATTCGGCGCCACCTCGCGTTTCTCGACCAGGGCTTCGAGCGTCAGGCTGCGCTCGAGCAGGGGCGTGCCCCACTGGCGCCGCGCGGCCACGGTGGCGAGCGTGGTGATCTCGCCGCGCACGTCGTTGCGTTCGACGCCGGCGCCGACGCTGTCGTTGTAGCCCTTGGGCGTGGTCGGCCAATAAAAATCGACGCGCGCGGTCTGGCGCTTCTGTTCGTAGATGACGTCGCTCTTCATGCGCTTGCCGAACACGTTCAGGTCGTCGTAGCTGGCCTGGGCGCGCCCGCCGGTATCGGTCGAGAAACCGAGGCCGACCTCGACGTTCTTGCGCAGGTTCTCGGTCACGCGCACCAGCACCGGCAGCACGGTGGGGCCGGTGGGCGGCTCCGGCGTGGCCGGGTTGCCATCTAGATCGTTGTCGCCGTCCTTCAGGTCCTGGAGCTCGGCATTGAGCACGGCGCGCATGTCGGCGCTGACTTCCACGCTGCTGAAGTAGCCGGTGTCCTGCAGGCGCGATTGCAGGGCCTGCAGCGCGGCCTCGCTGTATTCGTCGCCGGGCTTGATGCGGTTCAGGTTCGTGATGACTTCGCGCGGGTAGCGCTTCAGGCCGCGGATGCGCAGCTCGCCGAAGCGCATCTCGGGGCCGCTGTCGATCACGACGTGGAGCAGGGCGCGGCGTTCTTCGGGGTCGACGGTGGCGCTGGTCTCGACCAGGCGGGCGCGCGGGAAGCGCGTCTGCATCACCTCGCGCAGCAGCTCGCGCTTGGCCGCTTCCCAGTCGGCCTGGCGGAAACGGCTTCCGACCGGCAGCTGCCAG
>Ga0209023_10001619_pt1 | contig 29793 bp, 31 predicted proteins | sample LakOneMetagenome_FD_187468 | JGI IMG/M metagenome (GOLD analysis project Ga0209023, IMG submission 187468) | Freshwater and sediment microbial communities from Lake Erie, Canada (SPAdes) (version 2) | ecosystem: Environmental > Aquatic > Freshwater > Lentic | place: Lake Erie, Canada...
CTCGGTCGGCTACAACAAGGCCGCTTCGCTGGTCGAGCGCATGGAGAAGGAAGGCATCGTCGGCCAGCCCAACCACGCCGGCAAACGCGAAATCCTCGTCGGGAACGGCGTCGATCGCGGCGCGTTCAGCCCAAGCGACGCTGAATGATCGTTCTTCTTCAATTCGCCACAACTGGCGCCTAGATCGACGGCGATCGAAGGGTAGGCCAATGCATCATCGTATTTCGGCTCTTGCGGGCGCGACGCTCATCCTGAGCGCAACCGCAGCCTGGTGCCAGACAGCTCCGGCGCCCATCAAGCCCGCGGCAAAGCCTGTCGTCGCAGCGGCTGAAAAGATCGCCCCCGACGTCGCCATCGACAAGGCCAACGCCTATCTCAACAGCGCTGCCAACATGATCGCGGATTTCGTGCAGGTCGGCGCCGACGGTCGGCGCTCGGAAGGCAAGCTCTATGTGAAGCGGCCCGGCCGCATGCGTTTCGAATATGCCCAGCCCGCGACGCTCGAAATCGTGGCCGATGGCACGTCAGTGGCGATCCGCGACCGCAAGCTTGCGACGCAGGACATGTATTTCATCAGTCAGACGCCGCTGAAATTCCTTCTCAAGGAACGCATCGACTTGCGCCGTGACGTCAAGATTCTGGGCGTGAGCGAAAGCAAGAACGGCGTCGTGATTTCGATCGAGGACAAGGCGACGTTCGGTGGAACTTCGCTTCTGAAGCTCATCTTCGATCCGAAGAATTTCGCGTTGAAGCAGTGGCAGGTCACCGATCCGCAGGGTTACGAGACACTCGTCTCATTATTCAATGTCGATCTGGCCCAGGCTCCGGAATCGTCGCTCTTCCGGATCAACAACGAGCGCATGCTCAATCCGAACTGAATGTCCGGAAAGCCTTGTGGACGGGCGACGAGCGCGGGTTGCGCTGACACGGCCGGCATGATTCCTCATCTGCATGGCCCAGGACACCTGCAAGATCGCGACATGGAACATCAATTCCGTTCGGCTGCGCATGCCGATCGTTGCGCGCTATCTCCAGCAACATCAGCCTGACGTTCTCTGTCTGCAGGAAACGAAGTGCCGCGACAGCGAATTCCCTTTCTCGGGCTTTCGTGAGCTTGGCTACGACCACGTCGAGATTCACGGGCAAAAGGGCTATCACGGTGTCGCCATAGCCTCGCGCCGGCCGCTGACGGAAAGCAGGCGACGGGATTTCTGCGCAAAAGGCGATGCCCGGCACCTCTGCGTCAATGTGAAGATCGGCGCACGAACGCTGGAATTGCATAATTTCTATGTACCGGCCGGCGGCGATGAACCCGACCCTGAGATCAATCCCAAATTCGCACACAAGCTGGCCTTTTTCGACGAACTTGCCGACTGGGCGAAGCAGGAGCGCGTGGACGCCCGCGACACAATGCTCGTTGGCGACATCAATGTCGCGCCGTTGGAAACGGACGTCTGGAATCACAAGGCGCTGCTCAAGGTCGTCAGTCACACCCCGATCGAGGTCGAGCGTTTCGGCGCGGCAATGCGCGCGGGCCAATGGGTCGATGCGATGCGCAAGTTCGTGCCGGCCGAGGAACGGCTCTACACCTGGTGGAGCTATCGTTCGCCAGACTGGGAGAAGGCCGACAAGGGCCGGCGCCTCGATCACGTCTGGGTCACCCCCAGCCTTTCCGACGGAATTTCGGATCTTCACATATTGAAGGAAGCGCGCGGCTGGGACAGGCCTTCGGACCATGTCCCGGTTTCAATGGTCGTGCGTGGGTGATACTTGTCAGGCGTGCGTTGAGAGCTGTTCGGTTACGCTCGACAGTCGCTCCTTGATCATCCGGCGCACGGCTTCCGCGCTGCGCGGATACTCGCCGAGCACCCGATGAAAGACTGTTCGGGACACGCGCAGCAAGGTTGTGGGCTCACGCGCCATGATGGAGCCTATTGCCTCGGTCGGCGCAATCATCGCCAGCTCCCCGACCAGTCCGGGCGACTGCACAACCCGCGCTGGTTCCCCAAGCGTCTCGCGCGTCTCGAAGACGGCTAAGGAACCTTTCACCACGAGATATCCGCCCTCAAGCAGGTTTGGCGCTGCGCATAGAACATCGCCGGCCCTCAGCAATTTTGTCTCAGCGGAGAACGCCAGCAGACGCAGGGCATCCGGCTCCAGGAGCCGGAAGACCGGAATCTGGGTGAATAGTCTGATGTCGTCGTCGAGCGCCATGCGTCACCCTGTATCAACGCGCCCGAAATCGGCCGTTTCGCGCGGCGCAAATCTCATGGCACGAGCTTATAGCCGCCACCATCGGTAATAAGCAGTTTCGCCCGGACAGGGTCTTCTTCGATCTTCTGCCGCAGCCGGTAAATATGCGTCTCCAGAGTGTGCGTGGTGACATTCGCGTTGTATCCCCAGACGTCGCGCAGCAGCACGTCACGCGTGACAGTGTTCGGCGCGGCCTTGTGAAGAAATCGCAGGATCGCTGTTTCCTTTTCCGTCAGCCGCAGTTTGCCGCCGCGCGACGTCGCCAGATGCTTGGAGCGTGGATGGAAGACATAGGGCCCGATCACGAAGGTAGCGTCGTCGCTCTGCTCGAACTGGCGCAGCTGGACCCGGATGCGCGCAAGTAATACATTGAACTTGAAAGGTTTCGAGATGTAGTCATTGGCTCCGGACTCAAGTCCCAGCACCGTGTCGGCGTCAGACGTGTGGCCGGTCACCATGATGATCGGATTGGAATAGCCTTCACGCCGGAGAAGCTTGACGGCCTCGCGGCCATCCATGTCGGGAAGGCCGACGTCGAGCAGGATCAGATCGGGCGCCTGAGCCCGCGCCGTTGCGACGGCCTCAACGCCAGTCGCCGCCTGCAGGATGGTGAATTCCTCATGCAGTGTGAGTTGTTCGGCGAGCGAACTGCGCAGGTCCTCGTCATCGTCGACAAGCAGAAGCTTGCGCACCTGCGCCATTTCCAGTCCCCGCGTTAGACTCGGCCTGATTCTGAGCGGAGCCTAGGGCCAGCCAATGCGACCGTCAAAACACGAATCTGTCAGACCCAAGCCAATCAAGACGTTGCGGGTTCGAAGGTCTGTCGTCGCGGAGGCCGGTGATCGGCCGCTCTCGTATCTCGACGCGGGCACGTGGCGCTACAGGTGTTCGATCGGCCGCTCCGGGGTGACGAGATCAAAGCGCGAGGGCGACGGTTGCACGCCCATGGGAAGCTTCGCACTTCTCGCATGGCGCTTCCGTCCGCAGGGCTCGGTCAGGGCGCGCGCCGCCACAGCGTGGCGCTCGATCCGGGCGGATGACGGTTGGTGCGACGATCCCCGATCCGGCGCTTACAACCGGCCCGTCAAGCTTCCTTGCGCCTTCGGGCATGAAGACATGTGGCGACGCGACGGGAAATACGACGTGGTCGGCATACTCGACTACAATATCAGGCCGCGAAAGGCGCTACTTGGCAGCGCGATCTTTTTCCATCTTTGCAGCGACGCGTTTGAAACGACGGCCGGCTGCGTCGCCGTAACGGCCACAGATATGCGCAAACTGCTCCCGCGGTTCGCCGCCCGGATTAAGTTCCAGATCTAGCGGCTGCCGAAGATCGCCGAGCCCACCCGCACCTCTGTCGCGCCGAGCTTGATCCCGATCTCGAAATCAGAAGTCATGCCCATCGACAAGGAATGCAGCCCGTTTCTGGCAGCAATGGCTGCCAGTTGGGAAAAGTAGGGCGCGGCCAGCTGATCCACTGGTGGGATGCACATGAGCCCTTCGACCTGCAGGCCCAGATCGCTCCGGCAATGCTTCAGGAATGCGTCCGCGTCAGCGGGCAGGACACCGGCTTTTTGCGGCTCCTCGCCAATGTTGACCTGCACCAACAGGCGCAAAGTCTTGCCTTCCTTGGCTAACTGGGTTGCAAGTTCGGCTGCGAGTTTAGGACGATCGACCGTCTCGATCACGTCGAACAGCCGCACGGCGTCCCGAACCTTATTTGTTTGCAACGGTCCGATCAGTCGTAGGGTCAGGTTCGGATAGGCGGCGCGCAGACCGGGCCATTTCTCGGCGGCTTCCTGGACGCGATTCTCGCCAAACTCCCGGCATCCCTCCGTCAGCATAGGCTCTATCCGCCCGGCCGAAATGGTCTTGGTGACGCACACCAGCTTGATGTCGTCCGGATTTCGGCCGGCATCCTGCGCTGCGCGCCGTATGCGCGCCTTTACCTGAGCGAGGCGATCGAGATCTGTTTCCGGTGTCGACATTTTTGCCCTTTTGATCGCTCGGGTTTTACCAGCGCGTCCTGCCGATGCCCATGGCCTGATGACTATCGTTTGTTGTGTTGACCCTAGGCCGGAAATCAGGCTCATTGCCGCGCGTTGGAACAACTAGAGCCTGCGCCTGAACATGCGTCCTGACCGCTACAATGCCCGTGAATCCGAGCCGCACTGGCAGCGCGTCTGGGACGAACAGAAAATCTTCGAATCCCACAACCAAGATCCGCGCCCGAAATACTATGTCCTCGAGATGTTCCCGTATCCGTCGGGCCGCATCCATATGGGGCATGTGCGCAATTATGCGATGGGCGACGTCGTCGCCCGCTACATGCGCGCGCGCGGCTATAATGTGCTGCATCCCATGGGCTGGGACGCTTTCGGCATGCCGGCTGAAAACGCCGCCATGCAGAGCGGATCGCATCCGGCGACCTGGACCTATTCGAACATCGACACGATGCGCCGGCAGTTGAAGTCTATGGGTCTGTCGCTGGACTGGTCGCGCGAGATCGCGACCTGTGACCCCAGCTACTACAAGCATCAGCAGCGCATTTTCCTCGATTTCCTCGCCGCTGACCTCGTCGATCGCAAGACGGCGAAGGTGAATTGGGACCCTGTCGATCAGACAGTTCTGGCAAATGAGCAGGTTATCGACGGGCGCGGCTGGCGTTCCGGCGCGTTGGTGGAACAGCGCGACCTCACGCAATGGTTCTTTAAAATCACGCGCTTCGCCGAAGATTTGCTGAAAGGGCTGGATACGCTCGACCAATGGCCGGAAAAGGTCCGGCTGATGCAGCGTAACTGGATCGGGCGCTCGGAGGGCTTGCGTATGCGCTTTGCGGTCGCGCCTGACGCCCGCATTCCCGCGCAATCGGAGATCGAGGTCTTCACGACCAGGCCCGATACGATTTTCGGCGCATCGTTTCTTGGCCTCGCGGTCGACCATCCCATCATCCGCGCTCTTGCCGAGGGCAACACAGACCTAAAAGCGTTCAGTGATGAATGCCGACGGATCGGCACATCGGCGGCGGTTCTCGAGACAACTGAAAAGCAGGGCTTCGATACTGGTCTTAAGGTCCAGCATCCCTTCGACGATTCGATCCTGCTGCCGGTCTATGGGACCAATTTCGTTCTTATGGACTACGGCACAGGCGCGATCTTCGGCTGCCCGGCGCACGATCAGCGCGATCTGGATTTCGCCAATAAATACGGCCTGTCGAAAACGCTGGTGGTCTGCCCGACCGGACTCGATCCGGCCTCGATCATCGTAGGCGTCGAAGCTCTCGAAGGCGAGGGCACGCTTGTCAATTCTAGATTCCTCAATGGAATGACGGTCGAGGCGGCAAAAAGCGAGATCACGCGATCGCTGGAATCGCGGGAGCTGTTCGGCCGGCCGCAGGGCCAGCGTCAGGTCAACTACAAGCTGCGGGACTGGGGCGTGTCGCGCCAGCGCTACTGGGGCTGCCCGATCCCGGTGATCCATTGCGAGAGCTGCGGCGTCGTCCCGGTGCCTGCCACCGATCTGCCGGTCATCCTGCCGCAAGATGTGGACTTTAAGACGCCAGGCAATCCGCTGGATCGGCACCCGACATGGAAGCATGTCGACTGTCCGAAATGCGGCGCGAAGGCGCGGCGCGAGACGGACACGATGGATACGTTCGTCGATTCCTCGTGGTATTTCGCGCGCTTCACCGATCCGTGGAACACCGAGCAGCCGACCGATCCGCAGGTCATCTCGCAGTGGCTGCCGGTCGATCAGTACATCGGCGGCATCGAGCACGCGATCCTGCACTTGCTCTATTCGCGGTTCTTTACGCGCGGATTGCGCGAGACCGGCCATGCCGACCTGGATGAGCCTTTCAAGGGGCTTTTCACCCAAGGCATGGTCGTCCACGAGACCTATCGTGCGCCCGATGGCGCATGGCTTGCTCCGAGCGAAATTCGCATCGAGGCAAGCGCCGAAGGCCGCAAGGCCTTTGCTCTGGCCAATGGGTCAGAGATCGAAATCGGCTCGATCGAGAAGATGTCGAAGTCGAAGCGCAATACCGTCGACCCGGACGAGATCATCGGCACGTTCGGCGCAGATGCCGCTCGCTGGTTCATGCTCTCGGATTCGCCGCCCGAAGGCGATGTCATCTGGTCGGAGGAAGGCGTTCAGGGCGTCGCGCGCTTCATGCAGCGTGTCTGGCGCCTCGTCGGCGAGCTCGGCGGCATTGCGGCGCCGATCGGCGCGCCAGCGCCTGATCGGTTCGGCGAGGTCGCCGTCGCCATGCGCAAGGCGACCCACAACGCGCTGGCCAAGGTGGAAGACGATATCGTCCGCCTCCGATTCAATCGCTGCATCGCGCACGCCAACGAGCTCGTGAACAAGCTCGGACAAATCATAGGCTCGTTCGAGGAGCCCGCGAGCGCCGCCGATGTCGCCTTTGCGGCGCGCGAAGCGGCTGAGGGTCTGGTGATGCTGGTTGCCCCGATGATGCCGCATCTCGCGGAGAGTTGCTGGGCGGATCTCGGCAATGAAGGGTTGGTCTCGATGGCCGCTTGGCCGACCGCCGATCGAACCCTCATCCGGGAGGATGTGATTACGCTCCCGATTCAGATAAATGGTAAGAGGAGGGCTGAAGTCGTTGTGCCGCGCGACGCGGACGAAGCCGCAATCCAGGCGAAAGTGCTCGCGGACGAAACTGTCCAGAAGGCGCTGGAGGGTCGGCCGGTGAAGCGCGTTGTTGTCGTGCGTGAGAGGATCGTCAATGTCGTTATCTAGGGTCCGTATCCGCGGGCTTATCGCGGCTCTTGTCCTCGCCATCCCCCTCGCAGGCTGCATCCAGCCGCTCTACGGCACTCTCGGGCCGGGCGTTCTGGAAAGCGAGCTGCAGGCGATCAAGATCGAGCCGATTCCGGACCGTTTCGGTCATTATGTCGAGAAGGAACTCGCCTTCGCATTCAACGGCACCGGCGCCGCGGTGCCGCCGAAATATCGTCTCGTCGTGACGTTGAAGCAGAAGGTGCAGGCGCCTGTCGTCGATACCGTGACGTCGCGTGCGACCGCCGCCACGGTCGTAGGCGACGCGAGCTTCGAACTCTACGCCATCGGCAAGACCGAGCCCGTCATGCAGGGCGTGGCCTTCAGCGTGGCGGGCTACGATCGCTTCAGTCAGCGCATTTCAAATGTGCGCGCCGCCCGCGACGCCGAAATTCGCGACGCAAAGGCCATCGCCGAGCAGATCAGGACCCAGGTGGCGGCGCGCATGGCGTCCGGCAACTGATGACACCCATTGCGGCGCGCGATTTCGAGAAGTCGCCCGGCAATCTGATCGCAGACGCCAAGGTTGTTGTCCTTTATGGGGATAATATTCAGATCAAGCGGGATATATTCCGTTCGATCCGCCGATTTCTGGGCATAGAGTCCGAAGATCCGTTTCGACTGATCAGCCTGTCCTCCGAGGCGATAGACGCCGACCGCGCGCGTTTGGCCGATGAACTCGGGGCCATCTCCATGTTTGGCGGCTCCCGGCTGATCCATGTCGATTCCCTTGCGCGGCAGGTGCTCGAAATTCTCGACTTGGCCGCCGCCGCGCCATCAGGGGAGTGGCTGCTGGTTGTCGATGTTGATGACCTAGACGCCAATCGGCTGGCAGGACTCAAGGCCTACAAGCAGGCGATTGCGGTGGCGTGTGGCCTTGAGGGCGCAGGGGATTTTCGCGCCTTCGTAAAAGCGGAATTTCATCGCGCAGGCGCCGGCGTCGATGACGGGGTCCTGGAATTCCTCATTCCGCTTCTTGGCGAGGATCGTGCGGCCGCCCGTGGGGAGGTCGAGAAGCTCTCGCTTCTGACTGGCAATTCCGGAACGATCACGATCGAACAGGCAGCCAGGGTTGCGGCGGATAGTTCCTCGGTTGTCTCGGATGAGATCGCGGCAGCTGCCTTCTCTGGCAGCCTCACCGCCATGTGCGCGGCGCTCGACAGACTTCAATCGACGGGCTCAGACGCGCCGGCGGCGTTGGGCGCCGCATCACGCCTTGCCCTCAATCTCTATCGCGGCAAGATAAATCAATGGGGTAGCCGGGGCGGTCTTGGCCAGAACCTAAGCCCCACGGACCTGCGGCGGCTCGCATTGATCGTCCAGAACGCCGTTCTGCAAACGCGCTCCGATAGCGCAAATGCCCCGCTTCTCGCGGAACGCGCGCTTGTCTCGCTTGGGGCCTCAACTCGGCCGAGGCGTCGTTAGCTCAGGGTGCGAGCTTGGCGCAGATCGCGTCGAGCTGATCCAGGGTCGCGTAGCGAATGGTCAGCTCGCCGCCTTCACCGCGCGCCTTCAATTGCACATCCAGACCGAGAGTGTCGGTGAGACGCTTGACCAGCGCTCGCGTATCCGCATCCGCGGGGACCGGCGCGGCTTTTTGCTTCTTGGCCGGAGCCGATACATCGGGCGTGGCTTCCAGCTGCGCGATACGCTCGACATCGCGAACGGTTAGCCCCTGCTCCACGATATTGGATGCGACAGCGTCCGGTTCGGCCACAGCCAGAAGCGCGCGCGCATGCCCGGCGCTGATCTGCCCATCGGCCAACATTTGCTTTGTTTTCTCGGGTAGTTTGACAAGACGGGTCATGTTGGCGACGTGGCTTCGGCTCTTGCCGATCGCCTTGGCGATATCCCCATGGGTGTGGCCGTGTTCAATCAGACGCTCGTAGCCCTGCGCTTCTTCCAAGGGATTCAGATCGGATCTCTGCACATTCTCGATGATCGCAAGCTCAAGCGCCTCCCTATCGTCGGCCACCACGACGACAATCGGCACCTCGTGGAGGCCCGCACGCTGCGCAGCGCGCCAGCGTCTTTCGCCCGCGATGATTTCGTAGAGATCCGCGCCTTCAGTCGCCGCACGGACGACGATCGGCTGCAGGATGCCTTTTTCCCGAATTGAGGCGGATAAATCCTCCAAGTCCGCGTCAGGAAAGTCCTTGCGAGGATTTCGGGGATTGGGACGCAGAAACTCCACCGGAGCCTTGCGCTGACCATGCTTTGGCGAAACGGTGAAATCAGCCTCGTCATGCGACGAGCCGATCAGCGCAGCCAAACCACGACCAAGCCGTCTTGCTTCTTCGGCCATCTAACTACTCCACAAACTTCAAGCCGCGCGAATGCGCCGTTCTCTCTGGATGATTTCGGACGCAAGCTTGAGATAGGCCTGACTTCCGGCACACCTCAGGTCGTACAGCAAAGCGGGCTTTCCGTAGGAGGGCGCCTCCGAAACACGAACGTTCCGCGGGATCATCGTTTCGTACACCTTCTCGCCCATGTGCCCGCGAACGTCGGCGACGACCTGGGTCGCAAGCTTGTTGCGCGGATCGAACATGGTCAGCACGATGCCGTGAATCGTGAGGCGCGGATTGAGTGACCGCTTGACCTGCTCAACGGTCGACAGAAGTTGAGAAAGACCTTCCAACGCGAAAAACTCGCACTGAAGCGGGACCACGACACTATCAGCCGCGGATAAGGCGTTGATCGTCAGAAGGTTCAGCGAGGGCGGGCAGTCAAACAGGACATAGCTAATTTCGACGCCAAGCTCGATCTCAGTGAGGGCCAGATCAGCCAAAGCCTTCCGGATTCGAAACGTCCGGTCACTGCTATTTGCGATCTCGAGTTCAACACCAAGAAGGTCAAGTGTCGAAGGCGCAATCCAGAGGCGCGGCACTGCCGTGGGCACGATTGCGTCGACCAGCCGACATTCGCCGGTTAGGACGTCATATGTGGATACCTTGCGGTCGTTCCGGTCGATCCCAAGCCCTGTCGAGGCATTCCCTTGCGGGTCAAGATCGACGATGAGAACCTTCTCTCCAATGGCAGCAAGTGCTGTCCCGAGATTGATCGCCGTTGTCGTCTTGCCGACACCGCCCTTCTGGTTAGCGAGAGCCAGAACGCGCATTGCGCAACCTCCAGGTTCAAGTCAGACACCTCTGACCACCACGATCGAACCATCGGGGTCGACCAAGCTCGTTTCGAGCGATACTGAGAAATTACTAGGTATAGCGGCACGGGTCAATTCAGACCCTATATCTCGTCCTTTCAGAAAGACGGCAACACCGCCGTTTTCCACAAATGGACGTGCTTGCTGAAACAGGATCGCCAACTCGGCCATCGCGCGGGAAGTAATCACATTAGGGCTTATTTCTCGAAGGATATCTTCTGACCGCAGATTATGGACGATTGCCCCGGCTCCTGTTTCACGTGAAACTTCACGCAAAAACGCAGCTTTGCGGGCGTCAGATTCAATCAGATGCATTTCGCTTGCGCTACGATCTTGCATCAGCGCCAGGACAAGCCCGGGGAAACCCGCCCCAGATCCAAGGTCCGCCCAACATCCCGCTAATGGCACAATCCCAGCCAGTTGAGCCGAGTCGGCAAAGTGTCGGGTCCATAGATCGTGAAGCGTAGACCGCCCAACCAGATTGATGCGGCTCTGCCACTTATTCAGGACCACCGCATACACTTCAAGCCGGTCAGCCACCGCCGCCAGCGCTGGGACTAGGCTGATCGCCCTGTCACGGTCCTCATCACTCACCAGCCGCTTGCCCCGCTCTACGCGCATATGCGGCCAACAGAGTCATAGCGGCCGGAGTCATCCCCTCAATCCGAAAGGCGTGCTCTAGCGAGAGCGGCTTGGCTGATTCGAGACGCAGCCGAATCTCTGTCGATAGACCCGGCAAATCCCGATAATCGAGATTGGCGGGAAGACTGGCCTCCAAGCGAGAGGTGTAATCGGCAACGGCCGCGTCCTGCCGCTCAAGATAGACCGCGTACTTTGCATTTGTCTCAACTTGGAGTCGCGCATTTGCCGAGACATGATTTAGGTCAGGCCAAAGTCTCGCGAGGTCATCAAAGGCGACGTCAGTCCGTGCCAAAAGTGCAAACCCGCTACGGCGAACACCATCTGCGTTCACCTCAATGCCAACTGAGCGAGCTTCCTGTGGAGAGACTGATAGGACACTCAATCGTTGTGTCACCTCTTCAACGGCCTCCTTCCGGTCTCCAAATGATCGCCGGCGCTCCAGGCTAGCGCACCCCCACTCGATTGCTTTTGGTGTAAGCCGCAGATCCGCATTATCGGCGCGCAAACTTAGACGAAACTCTGAGCGAGAGGTGAACATACGATACGGCTCGGTGACGCCCCGGCTCGTGAGATCATCGATCATCACGCCGATGAATCCCTCTGACCGCTTCACGACGATTTGGTTCAGTCCAGCTGCTCTACGAGCGGCGTTGATCCCCGCGACGATCCCTTGCCCTGCTGCTTCCTCATACCCCGTGGTGCCATTGATCTGTCCGGCAAAGAACAGCCCTTCAACAACTTTGGTCTCCAGTGTCGGATAAAGCCCGCGCGGATCGAAATAGTCATACTCGATCGCATAACCGTGGCGAAGAATGGCCGCGCGCTCAAGACCTGGAATAGTCCGGATGAATTGTTCCTGAGCCGATTCAGACAGACTTGTCGAGATCCCATTCGGGTAGACAATGTCGGAGTCGAAGCCTTCGGGCTCAAGGAATATCTGATGCCCATCCCTGTCCCCAAATCGGGACACCTTGTCTTCAATCGAGGGGCAGTATCGCGGCCCGTGACCCACGATGGCGCCGGTTTGCAACGGCGAGTCGATCAATCCGGCGCGAACGGCCTCGTGCGTTGCCATAGTGGTCCGAGTGATAAAGCAGTCTATCTGGGGTCCTGAAATGCCTGCGGACAAATATGAAAACGGCTCCGGCTCGTCGTCACCCTGTTGTGGCGCCAATTGGGCCCAATCGATAGACCGAGCCGACAATCGTGCCGGAGTGCCAGTCTTCAATCGCCCAACGGGGAGGCCCAACGTCTCGAGTTGCTGCCCAAGCTGATCCGACGGCGCCTCTCCAGCGCGGCCGCCCGCGATTCGATTTCGTCCGATATGAATCACGCCTCGAAGGAAGGTCCCCGCCGTTACGACAACTGCGTCGCCCACCAAGGAGCGGCCATCTATCAGATCGACGCCAGACGCATGGTCACCGGTCACCCTGACTGACGCAGCCATTCCGGTCACGACTCGAAGATTGGGGTAGCTGGCAAGCTCATCCTGCATGACGCGCGCATAAAGGTGCCGGTCGATCTGAGCACGCGGCCCACGGGCCGCCGGGCCACGGGATCGATTCAACACTCTGAATTGTAAGCCGGCACGATCAGCCATCCGGCCCATGAGTCCATCTAGCGCATCGACCTCCCTGACAATTTGTCCCTTCCCCAACCCTCCAATCGCCGGGTTGCACGATAATGTACCCAAATCGGCAAACGACTTCGTCACAAGCGCGGTGCGCGCGCCCATGCGTGCAGCCGCGGCAGCCGCCTCGGAGCCAGCGTGTCCGCCGCCAACCACGATCACATCAAACATTTTCGCTACCGAATCGTGTTTCACGTGAAACACTCACTTTCCGACGCAAAACCGAGAAAAGATCTCGCCCAAAAGCTCTTCGGTCTCAAAGGCCCCCGACAGGGTCGCGAACTGACGATTGACCATCCGCCCCTCCTCCGCAGCAAGCTCCAGTTGATCCTCTGAGACGCAACGGTCCATACGTTCCAGACCAGCGATAGCATTCTCCAACGCAATGACATGTCGCTGTCGGCCGACCAATCCTTGCGATCCATCACCTGCGATAGCCAAAGCCTGCTCGCGAATAATCTCCACCAGACGTCCGATCGATTCTATATCGTTCGCCGCGACAGCTAATGGCCACTTTCGCTGCGGGAAAAGATCAGCTTTCGACCAAACCTGTAACACCGGACCCTCGATCTCCTCAATGCTCTCCGCATCGCCAGTGTTTAGCCAGAGCACCAGATCGCTTGAACCAACAGCTTCGCGCGCCCTCTTGATCCCGATACGCTCGACGGGATCCGAACTCGCCCGCATACCTGCACTATCGACAAGTGTTACCGGCACGCCGTCGAGATCAAGATTGACCTTGAGCAGATCGCGAGTGGTGCCCGCGTGCTCGGTCACAATAGCGAGTTCGCTACCGGCGATCCTGTTAAACAGGGTTGATTTGCCGGCGTTAGGCGGCCCAGCGATCACAACGGTGAACCCCTCCCTGACTTTCAGCGAGCGTTGGCCCAGCTCAAGTTCGACGGCAATCTCGCTCGCCAGTTGGCGGGTCCGAATCGAGAGCGAAGTAGCGTCTAGAGCACCCACATCGCCTTCGTCGCTAAAATCGAGAGCGCTCTCCAATTCGGCGGCCAACGCCAATAATCGCTGCCTCCAGGCTTCCGCCTTTGACCCCAAACCACCAGCGAGAAGACGGAGCGCCTGGCGGCGCTGAAATTCCGTCTCCGAATCGATGAGATCAGCGATCGCCTCGGCTTGGGAAAGATCGAATTTTCCGGCTCGATAGGCCCGACGGGTGAACTCTCCCGGCTCTGCGGCGCGAACATCTTCCATTCTGGACAATGCGGACGCTACTGCAGAAACGACGCCTCGTCCGCCGTGGACACTCAGTTCCAGCGTGTCTTCACCAGTGTAGCTCGCCGGCCCCGAGTAAAACGTAACGACGGCGTCATCGAGCTTCGAATCGTCCTTCGGATCGCAAAGCGACATCAAGGTGGCAACGCGAGGCTGCGGACACGGACGTTTGGTCATCGCTTGCAGAACGCGCTGCGCTTGAGGGCCAGACATGCGAAACACCGCCAGAGCGGAGCGTCCTGGCGGTGTAGAAAGCGCGAAAATCGTATCTGAATCCGCCATGCCAGTCGGCCCAGCGCGAGGCAAAAATCAGGTGTTCATGGAGTCGAAGAAGCTCGAATTGCCTTTCGGCGTTTCCCGCAGCTTCCCGAGCAGGAATTCGATCGCATCGATCGTTCCCATCGGGTTCAGGATACGGCGCAGAACGTACATCTTCTTGAGGATGTCCGGCGCAACCAGGAGCTCCTCCTTGCGGGTGCCAGATCGCGTGATATCGATCGCCGGGAACACCCGCTTGTCCGCCACCTTGCGGTCCAGGATGATTTCGGAATTGCCGGTGCCCTTGAACTCTTCGAAGATGACTTCGTCCATGCGCGAGCCGGTATCGATCAGTGCGGTCGCGATGATCGTGAGCGATCCGCCTTCCTCGATGTTTCGCGCGGCGCCGAAAAAGCGCTTCGGACGCTGCAGCGCATTCGCGTCGACACCACCGGTCAGCACCTTGCCCGACGACGGGACAACTGTGTTGTAGGCGCGGCCGAGACGGGTGATGGAATCCAGAAGAATAACAACATCTCGCCCGTGCTCGACAAGACGCTTGGCCTTTTCGATCACCATTTCCGCGACCTGAACGTGACGGACGGCCGGTTCATCGAACGTGGACGAGACCACCTCGCCCTTCACGGACCGCTGCATGTCCGTAACTTCTTCAGGACGTTCATCGATCAGCAGTACGATCAGATAGCATTCCGGATGGTTTGCGGTGACCGCCTGCGCGATGTTCTGGAGAAGGACTGTCTTGCCGGTGCGCGGCGGAGCGACGATGAGGGCGCGCTGGCCCTTGCCGATCGGCGACACAATGTCGATCACGCGCGCCGACACATCCTTGCGCGTCGGATCCTCGATCTCTAGCTTCAAACGCTCATCGGGATAAAGCGGCGTCAGATTGTCGAAATGGACCTTGTGACGGGCTTTGTCCGGATCCTCGAAATTGATCGTATTGACCTTGAGCAGCGCAAAGTAACGCTCGCCCTCTTTCGGGCTGCGGATCAAGCCTTCGACTGTATCGCCGGTCCGCAAGCCAAACCGGCGGATTTGAGACGGCGATACATAGATGTCATCCGGTCCGGCGAGATAATTTGCATCCGGCGAGCGAAGAAATCCAAAACCGTCTTGTAGAACTTCGACAACACCTTCCCCGATAATCTCTACCTCATTATTCGCGAGCTGCTTCAATATCGCAAACATAAGCTCTTGCTTGCGCATCGAGGAGGCGTTTTCTACTTCGAGCTCTTCGGCAAATGACAGTAATTCTGTCGGCGATTTAAGCTTGAGATCTTGGAGCTTCACTTCCCGCATCGGGGTACTTTCCCTGGCCGATCGAAGATCGCAATTGGAAGGCTCGACAAGCGCTTCAGGAGCGTCAGCGCCGTGTTGGCCACGGCAAATCGTCGAGCGAGGAGGAGAGGAACAGACGATTATATCTGAACCCGAAAAAATGCAAGCTCCAGCCGGTTTACGCGCCGCGAACCAGCTTTACCAACTGCTCGACATGCTCGATCGGCGTCTCCGGCAAAATGCCATGGCCAAGGTTGAAGATGAACGGCACGCCGGCAAACGACACCTGGACTTGCCGCACACTTTCTTCGAGCGCCTTTCCACCTGCGACGAGCGCCAACGGATCCAAGTTGCCCTGCAGGGCGATTCCTGAACCGAGTTCGCTTCTTACAATTCCGACATTCTCGGCTGTTCCCAGTGCAAGACCGTCGGCTTTCACCTTGTCGGCGAACGACCTCAACTTCGAGCCTGCCTCCCTGGGGAAACACATGATCTTCAACCCCGGCACCGCCTTTCGAAGACCCTCGACAATCCGCACTGTCGGCTGGACGCACCACGCCTCGAACTGATCGACCGGAAGGAGACCCGCCCAGGAATCGAATATCTGGACCACCTCAACGCCAGCTTTCGCCTGAGCGGCGAGATATTCAATGGATGCAGCGACCAGCGCATCGATCAGCCGGGCGAACGCCTCCGGATGCCTAAAAGCGAAAAGACGCACAGCCGCCAGATCACGCGAGCCTGAGCCAGCGATCATATAGCTGGCGACCGTCCAGGGAGACCCGCAGAAGCCAATAAACGTTGTCTCCTGAGGCAAGGCCGCCTTGATCAACTCGACAGCTTCCAGAACCGCCGAGAGGCGATTGAGATCGAAGCGCTCGTATTGAGAAATCGTCTCTTCGGTCAGAATGGGTTCGAGCCGCGGCCCATGCCCTTCTTCGAAAGAAACTTTCTGGCCCATGGCGTGAGGGATCACCAGAATGTCGCTGAACAGGATAGATGCGTCGAAGCCGAACCGCCTGATTGGTTGAAGCGTCACTTCGGTTGCAAGCTTGGGATTGAAACATAGGTTGAGGAACGACCCAGCCTGCGCCCGCACCGCCCGATATTCTGGAAGATACCGCCCCGCCTGTCGCATCAGCCACATCGGCGGTGTTTTCAGTATCTGGCCGTTCAGGACGGCCAGCATCTTCTTGTCGGTGGATCGCGCAGCTGGACTCATAAAATAACCTTGAGAGATTCTTTGCTGTTGTTACTTGACGCCGGATTAGGCTCATTCAGAGACATGCACAACCAGTGAACGAGCGAAGACCATATTATCCAATTATCGCACGTCCTGTGTATAGCGGTGAAAGTATGGAAGGGGCCGTAAAAGCAGGAATTTATGCGCGCCATTCCTGTCTTCACTGCGCGTAAGATTGCGCGACGCGAATCCATCTGATTTCCCTCGCCCTACCCGGATTCACAAAATGTGGGCCGCCAGACGGGTTTCGCACAGCCCGCCCTGACATCGGGCTCGCCGTGCCTTATCGTCCACAGACGATTCACAAGGCCAGTGGAAAACCAAAGTGGTCGGAAGAAACTACTTCCATCTGCACCTCGTCTCCGACGCGACAGGCGAAACGCTGATCGCGGTGAGCCGGGCTGCCGCGGCCCAGTATCAGGGCGTTTCCTCGATTGAGCACGTCTATCCCTTGGTCCGAAATCAGGCGCAACTGGACAAGGCGATAGCGGAAATCAAGGCGGCGCCGGGCATTGTGCTTTACACGCTGGTCGATGTGAGCCTGAGCGCACAACTTGAAGCAGCCTGCGAGGAATCCAGCTGCCCGAGCCTTTCGGTCCTCGAACCAATTCTCGGTCTTTTCCAATCCTATCTCGGCACTGCATCGACGCCACGGCCCGGCGCGCAGCACATGCTGAATTCGGATTATTTCAAACGGATCGACGCGCTCAATTTCACAATGTTGCACGATGACGGCCAATTGCCGGAGCAGCTCGATGATGCAGACGTGGTGCTGCTTGGCGTCAGCCGCACGTCCAAAACGCCAACCAGCATCTATCTGGCCAATCGCGGAATCAAGACGGCGAACATACCGATCGTCCCGAACGTGCCGCTGCCGGCTGCACTCGACAACGTGCGCAAGCCCTTGGTCGTCGGATTGCTGGCTTCGCCCGATCGTATAGTCCAGATACGACAGAACCGGCTTTTGGCATTGAACGCGGACCACGACACGCCCTACGTCGATCGGAGCCTCGTGGCAGACGAAATCGCGACTTCGCGGCGCCTATATGAATCGCACGGGTGGCCAACCATCGATGTTACGCGTCGCTCGATCGAGGAAACAGCTGCGGCGATCATCGATCTCTACCGCGAACACAAACTGAAATTCATCGCGAACGGCTGATGGCTAGTGTCACACCGCCGAACGTCTTCGGCCTTTGGCGTGCCGAACCGATAATCCTGGCTTCCAGAAGCAAGGGTCGCGCGGCGCTGCTTGAGCGCGCGCAGATCCCGTTCGATGTCGTTGTATCGAACCTTGATGAGCGGCGGGTAGAGGGCGTCGATCAGTTGCCGCCAGCCGTGCTGGCCGCGCGGCTGGCTGCCGAGAAAGCGCGGCTTGTGTCGATGCAGCAGCCCGGCCGAATAGTCATCGGCGCGGACCAGACACTCGCGCTGGATTCGCGCATGCTGCACAAGGCGGTAAGCATCGATCAAGCCTGCCAACAGTTGCGAGAGCTCGCCGGCCGGCCGCATCATCTCCATTCTGCGGTCGCGTGTTTTCGCGATGGCATGCCTCAATTCGATTTCATCAGAACGGCAACGATTCATATGCGGCCATTGAGCGAGCACACGATCATGGCCTACGCGGCCGCGATGGGCGAAGCTTTGCTGCAGACCGTCGGCGGATATGAAATCGAAAGCCTTGGCGCGCATCTGATCGATCGCGTCGAAGGCGATATGTTCACCGTGATCGGCCTGCCCCTGTTCGACCTGCTTGCCGGGTTTCGCCGTCTGGGAATGATCGTCGAGGAAGCCGCATGATTCTGATTGGTTTGACCGGTTCGATCGGCATGGGGAAATCTGCGACATCGAGGATGTTCCGGGACGCCGGCGTGCCCGTCTACGATGCGGATGCTGCTGTTCATCGCCTATATGCAAACGAAGCGGTTGAGCCGGTGCGCGCGGTTTTTCCACAAGCCATCCTTAATGGGCGCGTCGATCGGACCGTCCTGTCGAAGCTCGTTCTCGGAGACGCCGCAGCGCTCAAGCGTCTTGAGGCAATTGTACACCCACTGGTCGGCGCCGATCGTCTCGGCTTCCTCGCCAAATGCCGATGTTCCGGTTACTCGGCGTGCGTCCTCGACGTGCCGCTTCTTTTTGAGACTGGCGGCGACAGAAACGTAGATGTCATTGTCGTGGTCTCCACAAATCCCGTGGAGCAGCAGCGCCGCGTCCTTGCGCGGCCGGATATGACGATGGAAAAATTCCTCGCGATTCGCGCGAAGCAGACGCCTGATGAAGAAAAAAGACGCCGGGCACATTGCGTGATCGACAGCGGGCAGGGCTTCAACCACGCGGCGCGCCAGGTCCGCGCTTTGCTCCTGGCGCTGGGAGTCTGAGACCATGCGGGAAATCGTACTTGATACGGAAACAACGGGACTGGATCCGGCAACCGGAGATCGCGTCGTTGAAATAGGCGCGGTCGAGCTTCTCAACGGTGTGCCGACGGGCGCCAATTTTCACGTCTATATCAATCCCGAGCGAGATATGCCGGAAGGCGCTTTTCGCGTTCACGGCCTGTCGGCGGAGTTCCTGAAAGGTCACCCCGTCTTTGCGGCAATCGCTTCCGAATTTTCCGCATTCATTGGCGATGACCGGCTCGTCATTCACAACGCCGAATTCGACGTCAAATTCATCAATGCCGAATTCGCGCGCCTCGAAATTCCCCCGCTCGCGCCCGCCCGTATCCTCGATACGTTGGCGTTGGCGCGCCGGAAACATCCCAGTTCGGCAAATTCTCTCGACGCGCTCTGCGCGAGATACGGCGTCGACTCATCGCGACGCAAGAAGCACGGCGCGCTGCTCGACGCCGAACTGCTTGCAGAGGTCTATGTTGAGTTATCCGGCGGCCGCCAGACGACCTTCGCGCTGCAGGCGGTCGAGCGGCGTGTAGAACTGACGGTCGTCGATCTTGTCGAATCCCGACCGTCAGCGTTGCCTCTGTTGCTGGTCGCGACGGAGATCGACCAGCACAAACGTCTGTCCGACTCCCTCGGCGAAAAATCGCTTTGGCGGAAATTCAGCGCCTACGGCTCAGGCGATCGAGCCTGACGCCTGACCCTGCGCCTCGGCAACGCGCTGCATGTAGAGCGCGGCGAAATCGACCGGATCGAGATAGAGCGGGGGGAATCCGCCATTGCGCACGGCATCTGCGACAATCTGGCGCGCGAAGGGGAACAGAATCCGGGGACACTCGATCATGATGACCGGGTGAATCTGTTCCTGAGGAATGTTGATCAGGCGGAACACGCCGCAATATTCGAGTTCGAACTTGAACAGCGTATTCGAGCCCTCGCCGGCGGAACCCTCGAGCTTTAGCTGGACCTCGAAGTCCGTCTCGGCCAGTTGCTGGGCATTCACGTTGACCTGCACCGAAATGTTCGGCCCACGTTCCTGCGGCGCCAGCGACTGCGGCGCATTCGGGTTCTCGAAGGACAGATCCTTCGCATACTGGGCCAGCGCATTGATCTGCGGGGCGGCCACGCCGCCGCCGACGCCGTTGGCTTCTGCCATGTCGAACTCCTTGATGAGCGCTGTCCGCACGATTGAAGCGGGCGCCCAAGTCTTCGAGAAATCGGTGGCCGCCGGGTAGCACGGTTGCACTTCCGGAACAAGGATGGCTGCGCCGACCTTTGACCGCGGGTCTGGTTTGTCAGGCAGACAGCGCCCATTTATGAAAGGTGAGACTTCACGCGACAGCGTCAGAGAGCCCGCGCCCGATGCAAATGGACCCGACCACCATCATTTTTGCCCTCTTGGCGATTTTCGTCGTCTGGCGGCTGAAATCCGTCCTGGGAACGCGCGTCGATATCGAGCGGCCCCCGGCTCCGGGCCCCGGCGCGCCCCCGGGTCAATCGTCTGAATCGGGCAAGGTCATCCGTCTGCCTGGAGCGGCCGCGCGACCGCCGGTCGGTGCGTCCGCGCCGGTCGGTCTAGATGCGTCCAAATATGCCTCGACCGAAAAGGGCCGCGCCGGCCTGATGGAAATCATGACTGCCGATCCGAGCTTCGACATTTCCCGCTTCGAGGCGGGAGCGAAGGTCGCCTACGAGATGATCGTCCGCGCATTTGCTGACGGCGACAAGACGACCCTCACCAACCTGCTGAGCCCTGAAGTCTATTCGGGCTTCGCGTCTGCCATCGACCAGCGGCTGGCGGCAGGCGAGCAGACATCGACCAAGCTCGTGTCGATCGACGAGACCGACATTGTCGAGGGCAGCGCAAAGAACGGCACGACACAGATTTCCGTCCGCTTCTCGACCAAGATGATAAGCACGACGCGCGACAAGGCGGGGGAGATCATTCACGGAGATCCGGATCTTGTCATTTCGACGGACGATCTCTGGACCTTCGCCCGCCCAATCGGCAGTCCCGACCCAACCTGGCGTCTGGTTGCTACCGAGAGCGATCCCAAGAGCTGAGCGGGCGCCAGCATGCAGCTGCGTCCACTCGAGTTTCGTGATCTGCCAGGCTGGGATCCGGCCGAGCTGGAGGCGGCATGGCCGGCATATCTGGCCTCGTGTCGCGCCATCGTCTCCGCCCTGCCGCCCCTCCGCTCGGGGGTCGACCCATCCCGGGCGATGCGCACGCTGGCTGCACGCACCCTTCAGACCGGAAGCGATCGAGGGCAAATCCGCCGGTTTTTCCTGGAATCTTTCCGGCCCGTTGAAGTCCTGAGCGCTGAAGGCGATCAACAAGGCTTCGTCACCGGTTACTATGAGCCCGAACTCACGGGGTCCGAAACGCCGGATTCGGAGTTTTCTGCGCCAGTTCTGGCTCGTCCGGACGATCTCATCGACATGCGCGGCGATGAACGGGCTGGCTGGGACCGTAAGCTCGAGGGAGCGCGGCGCTCCCCTAGCGGTCAGCTGGAACCCTATCCGACACGCGCAGAGATCGAGGACGGTGTTCTCGGAAAGACGGCGCCGCCGATCCTTTGGCTGCGGGACCTCGTGGAAGTGTTTTTTGCGCAGGTCCAGGGTTCCGCCCGCGTGCGTCTCCCGAATGGCGAGCGTAAGCGCCTAGTCTACGCCGGCCGCAATGGCCGCCCTTATACCTCGATCGGCAAGATACTGATCGCACGGGGCGAAATCCCGGCAGACCAAATGTCGCTTGCGCGGTGCAAGGCCTGGCTGCGAGCAAACGGCCTCCGTCGGGGCGAGCGTGCTCGAAATGTGCTCCAGGCCAACGAATCCTACGTTTTTTTCAAGCTGGACGATGATACGGACCCGCTGGTGGGCCCGATCGGCGCACAGGGCTTACCGCTTTCGAGCCTGCGATCGATCGCCGTCGATCGAACGATCTGGCCTTATGGTACGCCGGTCTGGATCGGAGCCGACCTCAGTTCGGCCGGTCTCGGAACCGGCCCATCCGGCCGCCTTATGGTGGCGCAGGACACAGGTTCCGCCATAGTCGGCGCAGCCCGGGGCGACCTTTACATTGGCTCCAGCGATCAGGCAGGCGACATTGCCGGTTTGATCCGACATTCTGCGAGATTTGTCGTTTTCCAGCCTGTAGAACCTACCTGACATGGCGGATCGCAAGCCACGGCGGCGGGAACTCTCCTCTGAAGAACTGCAGCTCTGGCGGGCAGTAACCGCGACCGTGCGACCGCGCGAGCCGCGCAAGGCGCAGATGGTGCCGACGCCGGAACCTATGTCGGCTCCGTCGATCGAACATCGCGCCATGGCGGAACATGCCGCCAAACCCAAGAACACCATGCGTCCCTTAGGATCAATCGATCGCCGCCAGCACCGTGACCTGACCAAGGGGCGTCTGCAGATTGATGCGCGGATTGATCTGCACGGACGCCGGGTCGCGGAAGCACATCAAGCCGTTTTCGATTTCCTTCGTCGCGCGCAGCACGACGGCGCGCGGGTGGTCTTGATCGTGACAGGAAAAGGCAGCCGTTCAGGGGTAAGCGCGCTCCACGAGAGTGAAGTCGGCATACTCCGTCGGCAAGCGCCGCTGTGGCTCTCCGATCCAAGGCTCCGCAATGTGGTTTCAGCATTCGGCGAAGCCGCGCAGGCGCATGGCGGCGCGGGCGCGCTTTACGTCCGCATTCGCCGGAGGTGAGGAAGGGGCATGACGCCGCTCGGCGCAAAATTGAGAGAAATGCGGGCCGAGCGTGGCGTGACGCTGAAGGAAATGGCGTATGCGATCGGCGTTTCGCCGGCCTATCTTTCCGCGCTCGAACACGGAAAACGCGGCGCGCCGACCTGGTTCCTGGTTCAGCGCATCATCGTTTTCTTCAACATCATCTGGGACGATGCCGAAGAGCTTTGCCGTCTGGCGCAATCGTCCGATCCACGGATCAAGATCGACACGTCGGGCGCCATCCCCCAGGCGACAGCATTTGCCAATCTTCTCGCGCGCTCGGTGGCCGATCTCGGCCCAGACGATTTTGCTCGGCTGACTGAGATCGTCGAGGCGGCGCTGTCGCGCAAGCCCGGAGATTGATCTGCAGCGGGCCGCCGCCTAAAAGAGCCGCGATCAGGAGCTTTCAGAATGAGTGCAGACGCCCTTTACGATGTTGCGGCCATCGGCAACGCGATTGTCGATGTGATCGCGCGCGCCGAAGATGACTTCCTCGTCTCCCATGGCCTCAACAAGGGCGGCATGGCGTTGATCGACGAGGCGGCCTCTGCGCGCCTCTATGGCGCGATGGGATCCGCCACGATCATGTCCGGCGGTTCGGCTGCCAACACGATGGCAGGCGTTGCCAGCCTCGGTGGAAAAGCCGCTTTCATCGGAAAAGTGCGGAACGATGATGCCGGCGATGCTTTCCGGCATGACATTCATGGCGCCGGCGTGCATTTCCCGACGCTGTCTGCGGAGAGCGGCGCCTCCACGGCGCGTTGTCTCGTTCTCGTGACGCCCGATGGCGAACGTACAATGTCGACCTATCTCGGCGCGTGCGTCGCGCTCGGTCCGGAAGATGTCGACGAGAAGCTCGTCGAGGCCTCCCGCATTCTTTATTTTGAAGGCTATCTCTGGGATCCGCCACGCGCAAAGGAAGCGTTTCGCCGCGCCGCCGCCGCCGCGCGTCGCGCCGGCCGGAAAACGTCCCTGACGCTCTCTGACTCGTTTTGTGTCGATCGCTATCGCGACGAATTCATCGATCTGATCCGCACCGGCATGATCGATGTTCTCTTCGCTAACGAGAGCGAGCTGCACGCGCTCTACCAGACGGCCGATTTCGAAACGGCGATCAAGGCTCTGTCGAGTGAAAAGACGCTTGCTTTCGTGACGCGCTCATCGGCGGGCTGTGTGATCGTCGATCATGGCTCGGTGCAGACAGCGCCCGCCGCCTCGATCGAGAAGCTGGTCGATACGACGGGCGCAGGCGATCTGTTCGCCGCCGGCACCTTGTTCGGACTCGCGCGGAACATGCCGTTGCAGAGATGCGCTGCGATCGGCGCGCTCGCTGCAGCCGAAGTCATCCAGCACTACGGCGCGCGTCCGGAAACTTCGCTTGCCGAACTGGTCGCGCAATCGGCCATTTGATTGGGGCGACGGGTCAGATCTCCGTCAACAAGCGCTTGAGATAGTCGATATCCTGAGCGAGCCCGCGATCATTTGCGGAAAGACCTTCGATCTTGCGTACGGCGTGTAGCACCGTCGTATGGTCCCGGCCGCCGAAGCGTCGCCCAATCTCCGGAAGCGATCGCGGCGTCAGGATTTTCGACAGGAACATGGCGATCTGTCGCGGCCTGACGACGGTCGCCGTTCTGCGAGACGATAGCAGATCCGCCCGCGAGACATTGTAGTGGTTCGCAACCAGCTTCTGGATGTCTTCGATTTTCACTTTCTTCGGATCGCGTGTCCGGACGAGATCGCGGATTGCTTGCTCCGCGATCTCAACCGTGAGCGGCGCGCCGCTCAACGTGACGCGGGCGAGCAAGCGGTTGACCGCACCTTCGAGATCGCGCCCGTTGCTATCGATCGCATGAGCGACATGATCGACGACGTCTGCGGACACCTCGAACCCTGGCTGCCGCTGCTGCGCAACAGCGATGCGCGACGCCAGAATGGAACGTCGTAGCGCGACGTCCAGCGACCCGAGTTCGAGACTCACGCCGCCCATAAGTCGGGACCGAACGCGCTCGTCGAGATTATCGAGGTCGCTCGGCTGACGGTCGGCAGCGACCACCACCTGACGTCCGGAGTCGAGCATCGAATTCAGGACATGCCCGAATTCGTTAGGAATGACCTTGCCGTTGAGAAATTGCACGTCATCGACGATCAGGAGATCGATCGCGCGGATCTGTTCCTTGAAGGCCAGTGTCGTCTGGTTCTTCAGGGAAGAGGCGAAGCCGTACATGAACCGCTCGGCTGTGAGATAGACGGCATTGCGCCCAGTCACGGCGACAGACTGCGCAATCGCCTGAACAAGATGGGTTTTGCCCAACCCAACGTTGGCATGGATGTACAGCGGGTTAAATTCGACAGCATCCCCGGGCAACGCAGCAGCCACACGCATGGCCGCCTTGTGCGACATCTGGTTGGAGGGCCCAACCAGAAACGTGTCGAACGTCATGCGCGAATCGAGAGGCGAACCGATGAATCGCTGGCCTTCGCCATTGTCTTCGGATTTGCGGTTCATACGCGTGTTCAAATTTGAATTTGCAACTTCCGCGATCCGCGCCGGCGGCGCTTTTGCGGCGGAGCGGTCATCAGACTCGGACGTCTGAGCCGCGCGCATGGACGACCGAATTCGGATGATGACTTCGACGAGGTCCGGGCGATCAGCCGCAATCGAGCTGCGGATATTTTCCTGAAAATGCCGCTGGATCCAGCTCTTTAGAAAGGTCGTCGGGACGGAGAGATAGACGCCGCCGCCGTGAACGCTCTCAAGTTCGACACGGCCGAACCATGAATTGAATTTCGCGTCGCCCAGCTCGGCGCGCAGCCGCTCACAGACGCGCTTCCACCAATCTTCCATGGCGCGATCCTTGGTGAAGGGAGGGACTGCGCGAGAAGCGCTCGAAGCGGATTTGTCCATCGTTCTGGCCCGATCATGCAATCAGAGAAAAAGGTCTCGTCGCAAACAAGCGGCGCTTGCTTACGGTCGCAGTCTCGAACAGAAACTGCGGTCAATATTCTTGGATCAGAAAAGGAGAACGCTAACTTCGACGCGTGCGATCGTCTCGATCGAAGCGGTCGACAAAGGCGCAATCTGACAATGATGCCGCATCCAGCGCACTCGTGCCGCGAGAGCCTATGTAGCTCCTGGGAAGGATGGCGTTCTTGATTGCTTCGTGGCCCACTTGTCCGTCCTCGCCATGTAACAGGCGCCCAAGCCCGTCACACTCCCCTGCTCCACCACTCCGGCCTCGCGACAACATCCAATATCTCGACCACGCGCAGAGCGCGGGAAAACCTTGGATTGCGAGAACCGGAGAAGCGGTGCGTCCGCCGTTCATCTCAGTGAAAGGACACTAACGGGCACGATGGGGGGCGCCAATGCGACTCGTCATGATTCTTTCATGCGCGCGCAGTTGAGAAATTTGATTCCAATAAATTGATCTCGCTAGACGCCTGATTCCTGTGGCTCTGCCTGCTGCTCTTCACGTGCAGATTTTTCGTCGCTGACGAGACGGCAATCGGCAAATGAGAGTTCGATTCGCTGAGTCAAGAGGCGCGGAAAAACCATGCACAGCGGCTTTGACAGCAAGGCCTTGAATCACTGTGAAATCGCATGCGCGCCTGCACATGGGGTCACTAATAAATTATTAATGTGTCGCAGGTCGCCACACGCAGCGACAAAAGAAAAGAGCCGGACTTTCGTCCGGCTCTCGCATTCCTCAGACATGATGGAATGGATCAGCTCGCCATCGCCTTTACGCGCGCGGTGAGACGCGAAACTTTCCGCGAAGCGGTGTTCTTGTGGACGATGCCCTTCTGGGCAGCGCGCATGACAAGCGGCGCAGCGTCAGACAGGGCCGTGGTCGCCGCAGCCTGGTCGCCGCTCTCGATCGCCTCTTCCACCTTCCGGAGATAGGTGCGCATCTGACCGCGACGCGCGCGACGCACCGCCGTCCGACGGGCGATCTTGCGCACGGCCTTCTTTGCCGAACTCGTATTAGCCATGGGTCTGATCCTCGAAGCTGGCCTGTCGGCCTAGCCGGTATCCAAATAACGGAGCCCGGCTCTGGCGAGAACCGGGCGACGGCGCTTGATATTCAGAAAACAGGCCGACGTCAACGGTCAGGCGGCGATTACCGGTTCTGGAACTGCGCGGGACGCTTCTCCACGAAGGCCGACATCCCCTCTTTCTTGTCCTCGAGGGCGAACATGGAGTGAAAAACGCGCCTTTCGAACCGGATTCCCTCGGAAAGCGTCGTCTCGTAGCTGCGATTGACGGTTTCCTTGGTCATCATCGTCGTCGGCTGCGAGAAACCAGCGATCATCTGGGCGGTCTTGAGGGCTTCCGCAACGAGGTCGTCGGCGGGCACAATGCGGGAGATCAGTCCCGAGCGCTCCGCCTCTGCGGCGTCCATCATGCGGCCGGTCAGGCACATTTCCATGGCTTTCGACTTCCCGACAAAACGGGTCAGGCGCTGGGTGCCGCCCACGCCAGGCATAACGCCGAGCTTGATTTCCGGCTGCCCGAACTTGGCCGTATCGGCCGCCAGGATGAAGTCACACATCATGGCGAGTTCGCACCCGCCGCCCAGGGCAAAGCCTGCGACCGCGGCAATGATAGGCTTGCGGATGCGCGTTACGCCTTCCCAGGACGTGATGAAGTCCGCGAGATAGGCGTCCATATAGCTCTTGGGTAGCATTTCCTTGATATCGGCGCCGGCGGCGAAGGCCTTCGCCGAGCCTGTGATCACCATGCAGCCGATGTCAGGCGACTTGTCGAAAATCGTGAGGGCTGTGTTGAGCTCGTCGATCAATTCCGAGTTGAGCGCATTGAGCGCCTGCGGCCGGTTGAGGCGGACAAGTCCGACCTTGCCGTGCGTTTCGACGATGATGTTGGAAAAGGTCACGCGCGCCTCCGTATGAACGCCGGCGGCGCGTTCTGCGCCCGCCGCCGGCTTGGAGGCTTTTATAGCCCTTCGAACAGAGCCGTCGACAGATAACGTTCGGCGAAGGACGGGATGATGATGACGATGTTCTTCCCCGCGAAGTCCGGCCGCAAGCCGACCTCGACGCCGGCCGCGATCGCCGCGCCCGAGGAAATCCCGACAGGAATGCCTTCCAGCCGTGCAATAAGGCGCGCGTGATCGAAGGCGGTCTGGTTGCTGACCTTCACGACCTCGTCGATCATCGACTTGTCGAGAACGGGCGGAACGAAGCCCGCGCCGATGCCCTGGATCTTGTGCGGCCCGGGCTGGCCGCCTGACAACACCGGAGAATCCTCGGGTTCGACGGCCACGACTTTCAGCGCCGGATTACGGGGCTTGAGCACTTGGGCGACGCCCGTGATCGTTCCGCCCGTGCCGACGCCGGAAATGAACGCGTCCACCTTGCCGTTGGTGTCGTTCCAGATTTCTTCCGCGGTCGTGCGGCGATGGATGTCCGGATTGGCCGGGTTTTCGAATTGTTGCGGAATTATCGCGCCGGGAATGGTCTTTGCCAGTTCGTCGGCCTTGGCGATCGCGCCTTTCATGCCTTGCGCGGCGGGCGTCAATTCAAGCTCGGCGCCCAGCAGCGCGAGCATCTTGCGCCGTTCGATCGACATGGATTCGGGCATGACGAGAATGAGGCGATAGCCACGCGCAGCGGCGACAAACGCCAGCGCAATGCCCGTATTGCCGGACGTCGGCTCGATCAGGGTGGTCTTGCCCGGCGTGATCCTGCCTGCGGCCTCCATGGCGGCGATCATATTGACGCCGATCCTGTCCTTCACGCTGGCCAGCGGGTTGAAGAACTCCAGTTTCGCCAGAAGGTTCGCCTTGACGCCCTTGTCCTTCGCAAGACGTTCGAGCCGAACGAGCGGCGTATCGCCGATCGTCTCGATCACCGAATTGTAGATCTGGCCGCGTCCGGGCCGGCGTCCGGCGTCATTCTGGCTCATGGTTTCCTCTTATGCTTGCGTTTGTGTTTCGAGGGGTCGTGATCGTCCAATTCAACTCCTGGCTGTCGCCCGTTTCAATGGCGTTTTGCGGCGACGACCGGGAAGAAAAATCTATCGGTGCTCAGGTGGACGATGGTTTCGTTCCCGTAGAGCCGAATCCGCCCTCGGCTCGCGCCGTTGTGGACAGGCTTTCGACGATATGGAGTTGCGCCCTGCTGACGGGCGCCACGACCAGCTGCGCAATGCGCATGCCGCGTTCGAGCGCGAACGGCTCGCTTCCCGCGTTGAACAGGATCACCTTGATCTCGCCGCGATAGTCGCTGTCGATCGTGCCGGGGGAATTGAGGACCGTGACGCCATGCTTGGCCGCAAGACCCGAGCGCGGACGGACCTGCGCCTCGAAGCCGGCGGGCAATTCGATGGAAAAGCCGGTCGGCACGAGCAGCCGGCCGCCCGGCTCGAGCGACAGGCTTTCGCTTGCGGCGAGCGCACAGGACAGGTCGAGCCCGGCTGCGCCTGAAGACTGGTAGGCCGGCGGCTCCAGCCCGTCCGCATGCGGCAGGCGTACAATCCGCACCTGAACATTCCGCTCGTTCATTGCGACGGTCCCAGCCGCTTGGCGATAAGAGCGGCGATACGGTCCGCGATTTCGGACTTGCTCGCTTGCGGCCACGCTTCGGCGCTATTGCGATCGACAATCACGACGCGATTCAGATCGCCGCCGAAAATTGCCTGCTCGGCGCCGACGTCATTGGCGACAATCAAATCGCATTGCTTGCGCGACAATTTTGCTTGCGCGTTCGGGACGAGATTCTCGGTTTCTGCGGCAAAGCCGACTACGAGCTTCGGCCGTCCGGCGGCCTTCTGCGAAACCGTTGCGAGAATATCGGGATTCTCGATTAGTTCGATTGTCGGCGGGCCATCCGGCCCTTTCTTGGTCTTGTGCGCGCCAGCGCCTTTCACCCGCCAGTCCGCAACTGCTGCGGCGGCGACAAATATGTCGGCTGGCATGGCCGCTTCGACCTGCTCCAGCATCTGCACGGCCGATTCCACCGGGCGCAGGGAGACGCCCGCCGGAGCGGGAAGATCGACGGGACCGGAAACAAGCACGGTCTCTGCGCCCGCTGCCGCCAGCGCTGCCGCGATTGCATAGCCCTGCTTTCCCGAGGATTTGTTGCTGATGTAGCGAACCGGGTCGATCGGCTCCC
>Ga0209023_10001620_pt1 | contig 29769 bp, 27 predicted proteins | sample LakOneMetagenome_FD_187468 | JGI IMG/M metagenome (GOLD analysis project Ga0209023, IMG submission 187468) | Freshwater and sediment microbial communities from Lake Erie, Canada (SPAdes) (version 2) | ecosystem: Environmental > Aquatic > Freshwater > Lentic | place: Lake Erie, Canada...
GGCCGCCGTCCGCGCTCGCGGCGTCCAGCACGCGAGCGCCGTCCTCACGTGTCGCCACGATCGTTGCCGAAAGGCGCGCGCCGAGCGCGGCGGAGACCGCGAGCTCGAAGCCGGCCTTGACGTCGAGATCGTCGGCCAGGGCCCGCCCGCCGCCGCGCGTGCCGTCATCGGCCGCCGAACGCAGGAACTGGTTGGCGCGCGCCAGGGCGGCCCCGACACGAGCAGCTTCCGCGCGCGCCTGTTCGGCGCTGTGCTCGGCCGCGCGATGCGCCGTGCGCGCGAGGGTGCATGCGGCGTCGGCCTCTGCCAGCGCCGCGAGGCTCGCTTGATGGGCGTCGATCGCGGTTGCGACGCGCTGCTCCGCGATCTCACGCTGGTCATCCAGTGCGACGAGCTCGCGATCGAGCGCGGCTGCGCGATCGTGGTCCAGAGCGACGAGCTGCGCCTCGAGCGCGGCGATCCGGTCCCCGGCGCTGTCGTCAACCGACGCGCCGTCCTCGGCGGCAGCGGCGCGCAGCACCTCGAGCTCACGGGTGCGCCGCTCGACGCGCTGAGCGAGGCGCTCGGCCAGATCGCTGACGCGCTCGCGGCGCGCCTCGATCCGCTCAGCGGCCGACCGTGCACGTTCGGCCCGCGTGGCGAGGCGTTCACGTTCCTCGGAGCGAGCCGCAAGCGCCTCTTCGGCGACGGCACGGCGGGCCGCGACGGCCTCCAGCGCGGTCTGCGCCTCTGCCTGCTCTGTGCGTGCGGTGCCGGCGTCACGCTCGGCGCTGGTGCGATCCGCTGCACGCCCGCGCAGATCGTCGCGCACGAGTTCCCAGCGCGCCTCCTGCTCCTGGCGTTCCAACCGCTGGTGCAGCTCCGCGGCCTCGGCCTGGCGCTTGAGCGGCTTGAGGCGTGAACGTGCCTCACGCTCGATGTCCAGCGCGCGGTCGAGGTTCTCCTGCGTGCGATCGAGCTTCAGCTGCGCCCGGCGACGACGCTTGCGATGCTTGCCGAGCCCCGCCGCCTCCTCGATCAGCAACCGCCGGTCACGCGGCTTGGAGGTGACGATCGACTCGATCTTGCCCTGCGAGATGACCGAGTGCGCCTCCTTGCCGAGGCCGGTGTCCGAAAGCAGCTCCATGACGTCGACGAGCCGGCACTTGGCACCGTTGATCCGGTACTCGCCTTCGCCGTTGCGGTCAAGGCGGCGCGAGATCGCGATCTCGCCCATCGGCACGTCGATGCCGCCGTCACTGTTGTCGAGGACGACCTCGACCTCCGCGCTGGTCCGGGCCTGCACACCTCGGCCACCGCCGAAGATCACATCCTGCATCGTGCGGCCGCGGACGGCCAGCGGCGACTGCTCGCCCATCACCCAGAGCACGGCGTCGGTGACGTTGGACTTGCCGGAGCCGTTGGGTCCGACGATCACCGATACGCCGGGGCCGAACTCCAGCTTGGTGCGGTCGGGGAACGACTTGAACCCCTTCAGGGTCAGTGACTTCAAGTGCATGTGGCGTGGATCCTCCCAGCCCCGTCGGACCTACAGCGCGGCGTCGTCGAGCAGGAGTCGCGCGGCGTCCTGCTCGGCCTGCTTCTTCGAGCGTCCGGACCCCGTGGCGGAGACCCGGCCGCCGGCCGTGGCGGTGATCTCAAACGTGCGGTCGTGCGGCGGGCCGAGCTCGCCGGTGAGCTCGTAGACGACCAGCTCGCCACGCTGAGCCAGACGCTCCTGCAGCGCGGACTTGAAGTCGACCGGATGCTCCAGCGCCTCCTGCAGCTCCGGCCGGAAGGCCTCGACCACGGCTTCGGCGGTGCTCTCGTAGCCGACGTGCAGGAAGCAGGCACCGATGATCGCCTCGGTGATCGAGGCCAACACGCGCTCGGACCCGAGGTCCACTTCGAGCCCGTCCGGGGCTCCAGCCTGGAGCCGCTCCGGCACACCGAGCCGTTCGGCGACGGCGCGACACGAGGTACCGGAGACGGTCTGGGCGCGGATCTTGGTTAGCTGCCCGGCGCCGTGCTCCTCGGCGGCGAGCCGCGGATAGATGTAGGCCGAGATCGCGAGCTCCAGCACGCTGTCACCGAGGAACGCCAGGCGCGTATAGGAGTCCGAGCGTCGCTCCGACCATGACGCGTGCGTGAAGACCTGCCGACCGAGATCCTCCGGCAGATCATCCAGCAGTCCGGTCAGCAGCTCCATCGACGCCTACCTGTCGCTTGCGGCTGCGTGCGCGAGCACGAACGCCGCTGCCTGCCCGACCGTGGTGATCTCGGCCGCCTGCTGGTCGGTCATCTGCACCCCATAGCGGTCCTCGAGTTCCTGCACGAGCGTGTAGAGGTCCAGCGAATCGGCGTCGAGGTCCTCCTTGAAGCGGCTTTCCTCGGTCACCGACCCGGCATCGATGCCGAGCTCGTCGGCGAGGTGTTCGGCGATCGCGTGAAGGATCTCGTCGTGCGTCATGACGGCGCAAACGCTAGCGACGCGGCCGGTCTACTCGGGCGCCTGCGCACCGCGGCGCAGTGCACCGGCCGTCGCAAGCTCGGCCTGCAGCGCGTCGACCAGTCCACTGCGAACGCCGCGCGCCGCCATCCGGATCGCCTGCGCGAGCCCCTCGCGCCCGAACCTGCCGTGCGGCACGACGCCGAGCGCCCGCAGGCCGAGCAGGTAGGCGCCGCCGTACCGCTCGGGGTCGATCTCCTCGCGCAGCGCCGCGACGCTGGGGCGCAGCAACAGCCCGCCGGCCTTGCCGCGGCTCGAGGCCATCGCCGCATCACGGATCGCGGCGAGCATCGCCTGCGAGACGCCTTCAGCGACCTTCAGCGTCACGTTGCCCGTGAACCCGTCGGTGACGACCACGTCAACGACCCCGGTCAGCAGATCGTTGCCCTCGACGTTGCCGCAGAAGCCGGCGCTGTCGGCGAGCTCCACGAGTCGTGTGTGCGCCTCACGAACCTCTTCGCGACCGCGCTCGGCCTCCGATCCGTTCGAGAGCAGCGCCACGCGTGGCGCCTCGATCTCGAGCACCAGACGCGCCAAGCCGCGACCCATGAAGGCGAACTGCACGAGGTGGTCGGCCCGCACCTCGGTGTTCGCGCCGACATCGAGCAGGGTCAGCGCTCCCGCGCCTCCAGGGCGCGGCACCGGCACCGCCAGCGCGGGCCGGTAGATGCCCGGCGCCCGGCGAATCACGAGCGTTCCCGCAGCGAGCGCCGCACCGGTGCTGCCGCCGCTGACAAACGCGTCGGCATCACCGGCGGCCACCGCGGCGGCGGCCTGCACGACCGAGGCCTCAGGGGTCGCGCGTACCGCGGCCGCCGGATCAGCGACCTTCGCAATCGAGACCGGAGCATCGACGAGGCGCACCCCGGATGCGCCGCCGGCCTCCGTCAGGCCGGTGCGCAGCTCGTCGACCGGGCCGAAGACGATGACCTGAAGATCGCTGTCCCGCGCTGCGAGCGCGGCGGCCGCAGCCACCTCAGCCGGACCGGCATCTGCGCCGCCAGCGTCAACGGCGACCGTCACCGGCGCCATCGAGATCTACCCGTTGACGGAGTCAACCACCGTGCGGCCACGGTACGTCCCGCAGGACGGACACACGCGGTGCGGAATCCGGGGTGCCCCACAATTCGCGCACTCGTTGACGGTCGGCGCGCTCACCTTGTGCTGGGAGCGACGCTTGGTCGTGCGGCTGTGGGACTGCTTCTGCTTGGGGACGGCCATAACGGACAGGGAAGATAGCGCACGGCTTCTGCTTGACTGGCCTCGGTGTCGCCGCCGCAGCCGATCACGATCCGACCGATGCACGAGTCCGACGTCGTCGCCGCCGACGCGGTGGCATCTGCCGCGTTCCGGGAACTGTGGCCGGTCGAGCTGCTGCCCACGCCCGAGGCCGAGCCGGCGCTGGCCGCGCGCGGCCGGATTCGCGTCGCTCATCTGCTGGCAACGGACCCGGCCGGGGCCTGGGTCGCGACCGACCCAGACGGCACCGTCGTCGGCGCGGCCCTCGCGCTGATCCGCGACGGCTTGTGGGGACTGTCGATGTTGGCCGTCAGCCCCGGCCACCAGGGCGGCGGCATCGGCGTGCGACTGCTGGACGAGGCTCACGCCTACGGCGCCGGATGCACCGCGAAGATCATCCTCAGCTCCAGCAACCACCGCGCGATGCGGGCCTATCACCGCCTGGGGCTGGAAGTCCGCCCGGGGCTCGACGCGACCGGACAGGTGCAGCGATCACGGATCCCGGCGGGCCTGTGCTCACGGGCCGGCGATCTGGCCGCCGACGCGGCAACGATCGAGGCGGCCGCGCTCGCGGTGCGCGGCGCCAGTTATCTGCGGGACCTTCCAGCCGCGATGGCGGGCGGGGCGGAACTGCTCGTCTTCGAGGACCGCGGGTTCGCCCTGTCCCGCGACGGCGCGCCCTATCTCGTTGCAGCACTCGACGAGGAGGCCGCGGTCGACCTCACATGGTCCGCGCTGGCGCTCGCCGGACCCGGCGAGACGGTCACGATGATGTTCATCACGCAGGGCAACGACTGGGCCCTGCGTGTGGCGCTGGACGCCGGCTTCTCCGTCTCCCCCGACGGCCCGGTGTTCGCCAGCGGCGTCCGAGGCTCGATGGCACCCTTTCTGCCGAGCGGCGCGTACCTCTGAGCGAGCCGTCAGCGCCGCGTTCGCGCTAGAGCCCAGTGGCGCCGACGAGTGCTCCGACCCCCATCGTCACCGCCATCGCGAGCGCGCCCCACGCGAGCACGCGGACGAGCGCCGGGCGACGGGGTGCGCCGCCGAGTTGGGCGCCGAGCGCGCCAAGCCCGGCAAGCCCGATCAGCGTGACGACGATGCAGACCACGATCCGCGCCGAGGCAGGGGTGATCACGACGGCGAGCAGCGGCAGCGCCGCCCCGGAGGAAAAGGCCGCCGCCGACGCCCACGCCGCCTGCAGGGGGTTGGCCTGGAGATCCTCGTGCAGGCCGAGCTCGTCACGGCGATGGGCGCCGAGTGCGTCGTGCGCAGTCAGCGCGGTCGCCACCTCCCGCGCCAGTTCCGGTGTCAGGCCGCGCTCCTCGTAGATGCCGATCAGCTCGAGCAGCTCACCTTCCGGATTGCGCACCAGCTCACTGGCCTCCAGCTCCAGGTCGGCCACCTCGACGTCGCGCTGCGAGCTGACGGAGACGAATTCGCCGGTCGCCATCGACAGCGCACCGGCGACGAGTCCGGCGATCCCGGCGGTGACGATCGCGCCGCGGTCACCGCCCGCTGCGGCCACGCCGAGGATCAGCGATGCCGTTGAGACGATGCCGTCATTGGCGCCCAGCACCATCGCGCGCAGCCAATTCGAGCGGATGCTGAGATGGTGCTCCGGGTCCGGGACCTCACCGACAGCAGCCAGCTGGGCGGTCATGAGGCGGGCTCGTCGAACGTCAGCTCGCCAAGCTTCGCCCAGCGCTTGTCCGGCTCGGCCTCGTGGGCGTGGCCGGGATCGGTGTTGCGGTCGATCCCGCACACCGGGCACAGCCCGAGGCAGTCGCGGCGGCACAGCACCTGCACGGGCAGCTCCAGGACCAGGGAATCGCGCGCCCATGCAGCTACGTCGACGCGGTCCTCCTCGACGTAGGGCGAGTCCAGGTCCGGCCCTTCGTTCGGCACGTCGACCTCGCGGACGTCGATCGCATAGTGCGGCGTCGCGTGGCCGAGGCAGCGCACGCAGCGACCGTGCAGGGTCGCATCGAAGGTCGCGTGCAGCGACCAGCCACCGCCGACCATCTTTGAGACGTCGAGGTCGACGACGATCGGCACGGGTGTGACCTTGTATCGCTCGTCGCCGATCTGCAGGTCCTCGATCAGCGCGTCAGCAGTCAGCCGCCGCGCCTCGCCGGCGGCGAGCTTCAGCTCCGCGAGATCGATCCGTGGGTCACGTACGGCCATACCCCACAGGCTAGGGAGTGCACTCCGGTCAGGCTGGCTGCGGCTCGTCGTACTCGGCGAGCTCGCGCTTCAGCACCTTGCCGGTGGCGTTGCGCGGCAGCTCGTCGACGAAGATCACGTCCCGCGGCACCTTGAACGAGGCGAGATTGGTCTTGACGCAGTCCCGGATCACGCTGTCGGTCACGGAGGCACCATCGTGCACGACGACGAACGCTCGCAGCCGCTGGCCGAACTTCTCGTCCGGCACACCAAGCACCGCGACCTCGTCCACCCCTGGGACGTGGCTGATGCAGTCCTCAACCTCACGCGGGAAGACGTTCTCGCCGCCGGAAACGATCATCTCGTCGTCGCGACCGTCGATGAACAGGCGCCCGCCCTCGTCGAAGTGCCCGACGTCGCCGCTCGACATCAGTCCGTCGATGAAGGCCTTGTTGCCGCCGCCAGTGTAGCCCTCGAACTGCAGCTCGTTGCCGACGAAGATGCGCCCGGTCTGACCGTGCGGCACCTCGTTGCCCTCGTCGTCGAACAACTTGACGACGGTGCCCATCGGCGCGCGGCCGGCAGTGCCGGGGGCGGCGCGCAGATCCTCGGGGTTCGCGATCGTCGCCCAGGCGACCTCGGTCGAGCCGTAGAGGTTGTAGAGCACGTCGCCGAGTCGGTCCATGACGTCCGTGGCGAGCGGGCCCGGCAGCGCCGAGCCACTGGCGGCGATGATCTGCAGCGAGCTCACATCACGCTTGCTGAACGTCGCTTCGGGCAGTTCCATCGTGCGTTGCAACATCACGGGGACGACCGCGAGCACCTCGCAGCGGTGCTCCTCGACGGCATCGAGCATCGCCTCAGGGTCGAACCGGCGCTGCAGCACGAGCGTCGAGCCCAGCGCCAGGCCGAAGATGAAGTGCGCGAGGCCCCAGCTGTGAAACATCGGCGCGGCGATCATCACGTTGCGCTCCGTGCGCATCGGGATCCGCTCGAACAGGGCGGCAACGGGCAGCATCGACTTCGGCTGCGGCCGGTTGGCGCCCTTCGGCGTGCCGGTGGTGCCGGAGGTCAGGATCACGACGCGCCCCGGGTCGGCCGGCGGCTTGAGGCTTTCGGTCGAGCCGCGGGCGATCAGCTCGTCAAGCGTCGGATCACCGTTGCTGGCTGTCTCACCGTCATGCCAGGCCACATACCGCTTGAGGTCCTTGCTGGCCTCGGCGACGAGCTCGGTGAACTCCTCGTCGTAGATCATCGCCACAGGGCGCTCACGCGCGCACACCTCGGTGATCTGCGGCCCCGCGAACATCGTGTTGAGGAACAGGACGTTGGCGCCGAGCTTCGAGATCGCGACCGTCGCGTCGACGAAGCCGCGGTGGTTGCGGCACAGCACCGCAACGTTGTCGCCGGGCCCGATGCCCGCGTTGTTGAGCTCGTTGGCGATCGCGTTGGTCCGCTCGTTGACCTCACGGAACGTCAGCGTGCCCAGCTCGTCGATGATCGCCGTGCGTTCTGGCCGCACCACCGCTGAAGCCGTGTAGCCGGCCGCTGGCGTCGAGCCCCAGCGCACTGCACTGGAGATCACGGCCACGAACTTGTTCGGCGCCATCGGCGCGATCACGCCGGTGTCGGCGAGGACTTTCAGGCTCTTGGCGGTCAAGCCGATCTTGGCAGCGACGGTACGAGGCGCGATCACCGGACAAGCGTAGACGAACTGACACTCCGTCCAACGGTTCGTCGCAGGTGCAGCGGCCATTGCGTTCCGTCCGCGAGTGCCTGCACCCTCAGCCTCCGATGCGCTTCCTGCACACCGCCGACTGGCACCTGGGCCGCACTTTTCACGGTGCGTCGCTGCTGGACGCGCAGGCCGCTGCGGTGGCACACACCGTGGCCGTGGCGCAGGACGAGCGGGTTGACGCGATTCTGCTGGCAGGAGACGTCTTCGATCGCGCACTGCCGCCGCGCGAGGCGGTGCAGCTGTGGGACGAGGCGCTGACGCAGATGGCTGCATGCTGCCCGGTGATCGTGATCTCGGGCAACCACGACTCGCCGACGCGGCTCGGCTACGGCGCGACCCTGCTGGAACGTGCCGACGTCCACCTGCACACGCGCGTCGGCAGCTGCGGCAGGCCGGTGCTGATCGGCGACGCCGCGGTCTACCCGATTCCCTATCTCGAGCCGGATGTCGTCCGCGCGGAGCTGAACTGCGAGCAGCGCAGCCACGAGGCGGTGCTGACCGCGGCGATGGCACGCGTCCGCGCCGATCTGGCCACGCAACCAGCTGCGACCAAAGCGGTCGTGATGGCCCACGCCTTCGTCGCCGGTGCTGAGATCTGCACGAGCGAGCGTGACCTGACCGTTGGCGGTACGGCCTCCGCCCCACCGTCGGTCTTCGCCGGCGTCGACTACCTCGCCCTCGGTCATCTGCACGGGCCGCAGCGCGTCGGCAGCGTCGGCCGCTATGCCGGCTCGCCGGTGGCGTTCTCGTTCTCCGAGGCCGGCCAGACGAAAGCGGTCACCGTGGTGGACCTGGACGGCGCCGCCGCTGCGACGGTGCAGCACCCGGTTCCGGTCGCTCGCCCGTTGGCGCTGCTGCGTGGCGAGCTCGACACCCTCTTGACGGATCCCTCGTTGATCGAGCACGAGAGCGCATGGGTGCACGCGACGCTGACCGATCGTGTGCGACCACGCGAAGCGATGGCGCGGCTGCGTACACGGTTCCCGCACGCCGCAGAGCTGAGCTTCGCCCCGGAGGGCGCTTCCATCGCGCCGGCGCAGACCTACGCGAGCCGCACTCACGGCGCCAGTGATACCGAGCTCGTCCTGCGCTTCGTCGCCGACCTCCGTGGCGAGCCCGCGACCGAGGCCGAACAGGCGCTGCTGACCGACGCCCTCGCGGCACGCCGCCACGCCGAGGCAGCCGCCTGATGCGCCTGCACCGCCTGGAGGTGACGGCGTTTCTCGCGTTCGCCGGTCGCGAGGTCGTGGACTTCGACGCACTCTCCGACGCCGGCCTCTTCCTGCTGCAGGGCCCGACCGGTGCCGGCAAGTCGTCGCTGCTCGACGCGATCTGTTTCGCGCTCTACGGCACGATCGCCGAAGATCGACCGGGCGCGGAGGACCTGCGCTCCCACCACGCCGCGCCGGAGACCAAGACCGAGGTCAGCCTCGAGGTCACGCTCCGCGGCCGACGCCTGCGCATCGTGCGCTCGCCGGAGCAGGAGCGCGCGAAGCTGCGCGGCGACGGGACCACCAAGGACCGCCACAAGGTGCTCGTGAGTGAGCTGCTCGCGGACGGCAGCGAGCGGCCGCTCTCGAACGGCGCCCAGGAGGCCGGCGACGAGCTGCGTGAGCTGATCGGCATGAAGCGCGAGCAGTTCCGGCAGGTGGTGATGCTGCCGCAGGGCGGGTTCGCGCAGGTCCTCCACGCCGACTCCGCCAAGCGTGAGGAGCTCCTGCGCGGGCTGTTCGACGTGCAGCGCTTCAGCAGCGTGGAACGCTGGCTGAAGGACCAGGCGTCGACAGCTCGGAAGGAGCGCGAAACGGCTGAGGCCGCGGTCGCATCAGTCCTGGCGCTGGCCGCGCACACCGCCGGCACGGAGTTGCCGGATGGCGACCCCGCAACCTGGCTGACGGGACTCGACGAGCGCTTCAGCGCTGCAGTGGCGTCGGCAACAGCCGCGCGCGACGCCGCTGCCGCCACGGCGATTTCGGCCCGCGAGGCCCACGCCGTCGCACGGGAGCACGCACAGCTCCTCGATGCTGCGGCGGCGACCCGGACGGCGGCGGACACGGCGCTCACGGCCGCAGGCCTCAGCGACGAGGTCACGAGCACCGAGTTGCGAGAGGCCGCGGCGCTGCTGCGCGAGCAGGCCGGTGCGACGAAAGCGCTGATCGCCGCCGAGGACGCGCTCGTTGCGGTGCGCGAGCGCGCGGCGGCGCACGCGACAGAGCATCAGGCGCAGCAGTTGGCAGCAGAAGCCGCCGCCCTGGCGCACGCCAGCGGCGTCGCCGGCCGTCCCGATCGCGAACTGGCACTCCAGCGTGCCCGCACGGCAGTGGCGCAGCTCGAGGGGCTGGAGACCGCGTTCGCCCTCGCGCGCGAACGCGCCGTCGCCGCCGGTGAACGTGACGGCGTACGGCTCGCACTCGACCAGCTCGAGCCCCACGCTGCCGCACTGCAGGCTGCGGCACTGGCCGCCAAGCAGCAACACCTCGATCTCCGCGAGCAGCACCTCAACGGCTACGCGGCCCGCTTGGCGCAGCAGCTGGCAGACGGTGACCCTTGTCTCGTCTGCGGCTCGCTGGAGCACCCGCAGCCGCACCCGGCGCCCAAAGGCGGCGGGGTCAGCGAAGCCGACGTGCTCGCTGCACAGACCGAGGAGGAGCAACGCACGGCCGAGTTCGAACGCGCCGCGGACGAGCTGCAGCAACTGCGGAGCTCCTGGTCGGCTGCCGTGGCCGTCGCCGGTGAGCGGCCGTGCGAAGCGCTGACGCAGGCCGTCGACGCCGCGCGAGAGGCCGTCACGCTCGCCAAGATCGAGGCCGGACAGGCTGACGTTGTTGCGCAGGAGCTGGCGGCACTCGACACGTCGCTCGAGGAGAACAAGCGCCAGCAGGAGGTCGCGGCCGCGGCTGCTGCGGCCGCCGGTGCAGCGGCAGCAGCCGAGCGCGAGCGGGCAGCCGAGCTCGAGCAACAGCTGGCCGACGCCCGCGGTGACGCAGCGTCCGTCGCTGCCCGGGCCGAAACCCTGACGACGCAGGCCGACGCCGCGGACGTCGCCGCCGACGCTCTCGACCGTGCGCAGGCTGCCGCCGAGCAGATCGCGAACGTGGCGCCGTCTGCTCCGCTGGCCGAGCTCGCGCAGGCCGACGCCGCAGCAACAGAGGCTGCCGCGGAAGCCGAACGAGCGCTCGCGCTCCTGACCAAGCAGTCGACCAGTCTGCGGGAGCTGACCGGAAGCTACGCCGACGCCGTCGACGCCGCCGCACCGTTGATCGCCCGCCACGAACTGGTCCGCGACCTGCACGAGTTCGCCGACGGCACCGCCGCCAGTAATCGCAAGCGGATGCGGCTGACGGTGTTCGTGCTCGCGGCACGCCTGGAAGCCGTTGCTGCCGCCGCCAGCCAGCGCCTCGAGCAGATGTCGCGCGGCCGCTACGCGATCGTGCACAGCGACGAGCACCGCGGTCGCAAGGCACGTGGCGGGCTCGACCTGCGGATCTTTGACGCCCACACCGGCTGCGAGCGGGCACCGAATTCGCTTTCTGGTGGTGAGACGTTCTACGCCAGCCTGGCGCTGGCGCTCGGCCTCGCCGACGTGATCACCGCCGAATCCGGCGGCACGCAGCTGGAGACGCTGTTCATCGACGAGGGCTTCGGCACGCTCGACGACGAGGGCACGCTCGACGACGTGCTCGACGTCCTCGACGGCCTCCGCGCCGGCGGCCGCGCCGTCGGCGTCGTGTCCCACGTCCGCGAGCTCCGCGATCGCATCCCAACCCAGCTGCGCATCGAGCGCGGCGTCAACGGCTCACACATCGTGCAGGCCGAGACCTACGAGGTACCGGTCAGCGAAGTACCAGCCCCGCCGATCCCCACCCTCAAAGAAGAGCTCGACCGCGCACTCCCGGTCGAGACAAGCGAACCAGCCGAAGCAGTCCCGCTGTTCTAGAAGGACCGCCGGCAGCCGTCCGGGTTGGTACCGGGCCGGCGAGCGATTCGGTCGGCGAAGCCGACGTTTAGCGAGCGGTCCGGTACCAACCCGGACGGCGCCCACGGAGACCGAGACTAGACCTCGGCCTCTTCCTCGGCCTTACCCTGCAGCCGCTCGCGACCACGCTGCACCGCCGCGATGAACTTCGAAAGGTTGAGCTCCAGCGTCGAGAGAATCTCGTCGGCGTAGTCCTCGGCGCCGAGACGGATCTCGCGCTCGCGGTCACGGGCGTCCTGCACGATCTCTTCGGCGGCACGCTCGGCCTGCCGCGTCACCTCTTGCTCGGCGACCAGCTCCTGCTGCTGGATCTTGGCGTCGCTGACGATCCGCTCGGCCTCGCGCTGCGCCTCGGCGAGCATCTCCTTGCGCTCCTTGACGATCCAGCGCGCCTGCTTGATCTCACCGGGCAGGGTCGCGCGCATCTGATCGAGGAGGTCGTACATCTCCTCGCGATCAACGCGCACGTCTTCCGACAGCGGGACTTTTTTTGCTTTGTGGACGAGATCGTCCAGCTTGTCGATGAGGACCAAGACATCCATGGCAGTGGATTGTTCGCTATCGGGTCGGTTCTTCCTGCAACCTTTGCGCCACGCGCGCGGGCCGACAGGCGGGATACGTCACTAGGAGAACTCTACTAGCGGGGGTACCGATCCTTGCACAATGGCCCTAAAACTGATCGAGGACCGCTGGTCGGGGCGGGGCGACGGCGACAATCCGATCGATCATTGCCTGCGCGGCTACCGCGTCGATCAGGCCGCAGTGTGCGACGGTCGGCCCCGGCCACGACTCGACGACCGCCAGAAACTCGCGGGCTATCGCAGCAACGTCAGGCCGGGGGTCCTCGCAAAGATTCAGAGCAACGCCGTTGTGGATGTTGCTCCGCCGCGCCAGCGCCCAGCCGGTCCACAGCACAGGGAGGCGCAGCGCGATACCAGCGCGCAAGAGGTCCAGCCCGTAGTGCAGGCCGAAGCCGTCCTCGTCCTGGTCGTCCTCCTCGTCCTCGTCCTCGTCACCATCGTCGTAGTAGTCCGGAGCGATTTGCTCGATCAAGTCGGACAGTGCCTCGTCGAGCTCGAAGAAGTTCACGCGCACCTGATCGGTGAGCGGGACTGGTCGACCTTCGGAGATGAGCCGAGCGATCTCGTCCAAGCGGTAGCTCACACCCGACGATGGCGCAAGCGCACGCATCGCGGCAATCCGAGCGTTCACGGCCTCCGGGTGGAGACGGACCGCGTTGGTCACGACCCCGCCCGGAGCGTCTTCGATCAGTCCCTGCAATCCCTCGGCGAGCTCCAGCAGCTGATCGGTCACCGGGGGGCTACCGCGTGAGCTCTTCTTGCAGCCTCTGCGCGACGCGTTCAGGCACCAGGCTGGAGACGTCTCCACCAAACGTCGCAAGCTCCTTGACGCCGGACGACGACAGGAAGCTGTATTGCGAGCTGGCCATCAGGTAGAGCGTGTCGATGTCCGGGGCCTGCATCCGGTTGAGCTGGTTCATCTCCATCTCGTACTCGAAGTCCGAGATCGCGCGCAGACCCTTGACGATCGTGCGGGCACCGAGCTCGCGGGCGAAGTCCACCACGAGCACGCTGAACGGCTCCGCGCGCACGTTGCCGAGGTGCGCCGTCGCCTCGTTGATCATCGACAGCCGCTCCTCGATGTCGAACAGCGCCTTCGACTTGCGCACCGAGAGATTGACGACGGCCACGACGACCTCGTCGAACTGTTTCGAGACGCGCGAGATCACGTCGAGGTGACCGTTGGTGATCGGGTCGTAGGACCCTGGGCAGACAGCGATGCTGGAGGACGTAGTCATGAGGTGTAGATCCGCAGGAGGGTGTCACCGTACCGCCGCTCGAACGTGAGCGGCACTCCGCTGACCTCAAGCGGCGTGCGGCGGTCGCTCTCTGCCACGACACGCGCACCGGGGTTGAGGACCTCCGGCAGCGTCTCGGAAAGCTGAGGACCGAGCTTCGGCGCGTCCTTGTACGGCGGGTCGACGAAGATCAGGTCGAAGTGCTCTCCCCCGCTCGCCGCGGCCTTCAGGGCCGCAAGCGCATCGACTTCGCGCAGCTCGGCGCGTTCGGTCAGCTCCAGCGTTTCGAGATTCCCTGTGATCGTGACACCGGCCCAGCGATCGTTCTCGACCAGCACCGCATGCTCAGCTCCGCGTGACAGCGCCTCGATCGCAAGCGCGCCGCTGCCCGCGAACAGATCCAGCACGCGCAGGCCGCTGAGGTCGCCGAGGGCACTGAAGAGCGCTTCCCGCACACGTTCGGGTGTCGGGCGGGTGCTCTGGCCGGCGGGTGCCGCGATGCGGCGACCACCGAGCGTGCCGGCGATCACCCTCATGCGCGCAGCGCCTCTGCTTCCCGCTCGCTGACCAGGGCACCGATCATCTGGTGGCGCACATCCGCAAGCTCGGGATCGGCAGCCAGCAGGCTCAGCGCGCGACTGTGTGCCTGCTCGAGCACGCCGGCGTCGTCGGGGAGCCGGGCGAAGCGGTAGCGCGCCAGGCCCGATTGGCGAGTGCCGGTCAGCTCCCCTTCACCGCGCAGCCCGAGGTCGATCTCCGCCAGCTCGAAGCCATCGGTGTGCTGCACCAGCGCCTTCAGACGGGCCGACTCGGCCGGGCCGAACAACAGGCACAGCGAGGCGTGCTCGCCGCGCCCGACCCGGCCGCGCAGCTGATGCAGCTGCGAGATCCCGTACCGATCGGCGTCCTCGATCAGCATCACGGTGGCGTTGGGTACATCGATACCGACCTCAATCACCGTGGTCGCGACGAGCACCTGGGCCTCACCGGCCGTGAAGCGCTCCATCACGGCGGCCTTCTCGGCCGACTTCATCTGCCCGTGCAGCAGCGCGACCGTGTAGCCGGAGAATTCGCCGTCCTTGAGGCGCTCGTACTCCTCCGTCGCAGCGCGGGCGTTGAGCGCCTCCGATTCGGCGACGAGCGGGCAGACGACGAAGGCCTGGCGCCCCGCATCCAACTCTTCGCGGATCCGCTCGTAGGCACGTGCACGCTCGCGCTCGCCCGAGCACAGATGCGTCGCGATCGGCTGCCGGCCCCGCGGCAGCTCCTTGATCACGGTGGTGTCGAGCGCGCCGAACGAGGCCAGCCGGAGCGTTCGCGGGATCGGCGTCGCGGTCATGTGCAGCAGATGAGGGACGTGTCCACCGCTCGCGCTCGCCTGGTCTTCCAAGGCCGCCCGCTGCCGGACACCGAACCGATGCTGCTCATCGATCACGACGACCGCGAGCTGGCGGAACACGACATCCGACTCGATCAGGGCGTGGGTGCCAACGACGAGCGACAGCTCGCCGCTGGCGAGCGTCGACAGCAGGGCACGCCGCCGCGCCGCGGTCGTCGAGCCGGTCAGCAGCTCCACGCTGATGAGAGTGTCGCCGAGCAGCTTCTGCATCGTCGCGAAGTGCTGCTCGGCAAGGGTCTCCGTCGGTGCCATCAGCGCCGCCTGCGCCCCGTGTTCGACCGCTCGCAGCATCGCGTGCATCGCGACGACCGTCTTGCCGGAGCCGACCTCCCCCATCAGCATCCGATGCATCGGCCTGTCGCGAGCGAGGTCCTCGTCCAGCACGGTGATCGCGGCAAGCTGATCACCGGTCGGCGTAAACGGCAACTGCTCCTCCCGCCAGCGCTGCGTCAGCGACTGCGCCTGGTCGAGCTTGAGTGCCGAGCGGCCGCGCTCGCTCTGCGCCTGTAGCCGCAGCTGCAGGAGCTGGTCGACGAGCAGCTCCTCGAAGGCCAGGCGCTGCCTGCCGGCCTCGGTATCGCCGAAGTGCGCGGCCGTGATTGCGGCGGCGCGGTCAGGCAGCCGTTCGGCCGCACGCATCGCTCCCGGCAGCGGCTCCGGCATCTCAGCGATCGCCGTCTCGTGCTCGCGCACCAGCGCGAGCACCTGCGTCGAGGAGATGCCCTTCGTCACCGGATACTGCGGCGCCGCGGTCAGACCGTCCTCGCCGGCCGCGACCGCGTCAGTGCGAGCGTGCGCGTTGACCCGGAACTTGCCGGCCCCCTGGTACTTGCCGGACAGCATCAGGCGCGTTCCCTGCGGGTACTGGCGCTGCAGCCACGGCTGGTTGAAGAACGTCGCCTGTAGGACGCCGGTGCCGTCGGACACGCGCGCGATCACCAGCGGCTTCATCCCCCGCCGGCGGACGGGACGCGACTGGATCGACTGCACCTCCACCAGCACCGTGGCCGTCTCGTCGACGGCGAGTCCGTCCACCGTGCGCGCCTCGCCGGTCGCCCGCGGCAGGTGCTCGAGGAGCTCGCCGACCGTCGTCAGGCCGAGCCCGGCCGCAGCTTCGGCCGCGGTTGGCGGGTGCACCGCGAGCGGCAGGTCGAGCCTGGCCGGTCGTGGCCAGCGGATCGGTGCGGCGAGCAGCTCACCGGCGTCCAGCTCGCGGCTGTCGGCAAAGGCCGTGGTCACGCGCAGATTGTGGCGGGCGCTGCCGACGACCTACTCCGCCGCCAGCAACCACCACCACGCCGGCTGGCCGCCGTGGGAGAGCTCGAATTCCACATCGGCGGGAGCCAACGTGGCCAGATCACCGTCGGCCAGCGGGGCATCGGCGCCGCCGATGCAGCTGACCAGCTCCGCGCCGTCGGCGAGCGCGGCGATCACAGCAGCGACCGTCGGGCGCGGCTCGCCCCACGCGATCAGTTCGTCCTCGACGAAGCCCACGGCGTCACCGACCGCGAAACGGCCCGCCGGGTCGTCGCGGGCCGCGGGAGCGACGCCGCCCGTACGCACGCCCGCCAGCACCTCCTCGAGCGCCGCCACGTTGTGCTCCAGCGCCTGGTCGGGCAGCAGCGCCACGACGGCGGCGAGGCCCGCTTGTTGGCTTGTCGTGCGCAGCACGTGGACCGAGCGCGCTGCCAGCTCTGCTGCGCGCTCTGCGGCCATCACGACGTTGGCGCTGTTCGCGAGGACGACGACGGCATCGGCCGGAACCGCCTCGATCGCAGCGACGATCTCGGTCGTTGACGGGTTCAGCGTCGGCCCGCCGTCGAGCGTCGCGGCGCCGAGGCCATGGAACAGCTCGGCCATTCCGGCACCGCTCGTGACGGCCAGTGCGCCGCAGGTCCGGTGCTCCTCGGAGGCCAGCCGCGCCGCGCGAGCGTCGACCTGCAGGTGCATGTCGGCGACGTCGAGATGACTGACCGCGCCGGCTTCGGCGAACAGCGCCGTCGCGCGCTCGGGGTCGTCGGTGTGCACGTGGATCTTCAGCGTGCGGTCATCGCCGACGACCATCAGCGAGTCACCGATCTCGGCCAGATCGGCTGCCCAGTCCCGCTGATCGAGGCCGGTTCCTGTCACGGCGAAGTTGGTGCAGAAGCGGTAGGTCTCGCTGGCATGGTCACCGCCCGCGGCAGCGGAGTGGAGGGGCTTGGCGTAATGCGCGAGCACCGGGGCTTCCGTACCGCGCAGCGCCGCGACGACGCCGGCGAAGATGATCGTCACGGCGTAGCCGCCGGCGTCGACCACGCCGGCGTCACGCAGTGCCGGCAGCAGCTCCGGCGTCCGACGGACCGACGCTTCGCCGGCGATCACGGCGTGTTCCAGCGCGTCGGCGATCAGCGCGTTCTGTCGAGCCGGGTCGGCATCGGCGTCCAGACGGCCCTCGCTGTGCGCGAGGTGATGGGAGAGCGCCGCGGCCATGTCGCGCATCACCGTCAGCATCGTGCCCTCCACCGGTTCGCGCACCGAGGAGTAGGCACGCTGCGCGGCCTGGGCGACTGCTGCGCCGACCAGCGTCGGGTCGATCAGCTCACCCGGGCGGGAGATCAGTTCCTCGGCAGCGCCACGGACCAGCTGCGACAGGATCACCCCGCTGTTGCCGCGGGCGCCGAGCAAAGCGGCGCGAGCAACCGACGCCACGAGTTCGTCACGACCGATCTCGTCGAGCAGTCGCTCGTCGTCGTTGGCGAGCCGGTCGAGCTCCTCGATCACGGCGCGCAGCGTGAGCGCCATGTTGTCGCCGGTGTCGCCGTCGGCGACCGGGAAGACGTTGAGATCGTTGATCTCCTGCCGCCGGCTCTCCAGGTGCACGAGCGCACCTTCAACCACGGCGCGAAAACGAACGATGCTGGGATCAGCGGCCACGATCACACCACTTCCTGACGGCGGGCGTCAGGAGCAAGACCTAGGCCTTGACGATCTTCCCGGCCTTGAGGCAACGGGTGCAGACGTAGACGCGGCGGGGGGCCTTGTCGACGATCGCGCGAACCTTCTGCAGGTTCGGATTGAAGCGGCGCCGCGTGGCTCGCATCGAGTGGCTCCGGTTGTTCCCGAAGGATGGACCTTTACCGCAGCTATGGCAGACCTTGGACATGCGACCCGGCAGTCTAGCGAAGGTGCGGCGGCGCGACGGGGCGGTACTCGGGTACCGGCTCCGACCCGCGGCGCACGGGACGCGGCGGCTGCAGCGGCCGCGGCTCCCGCAGTCGGCCGGGACCGGGTCGGCCGCCGTCGAGCGGCAGCTTCAGACCGGCCGGACCTTGCGGCCCGTCAGGCGGCGGCACCGATCGAGCATCGCCGCCGCCCGAATCGTCCTCGTCGCGGGGCCACAGCGATGACCAGCTGACGCCCTCGCCGCGCACCATGATCGCAACCAGCGCCGCGAGCCCGACGAAGTGGGCAAGAGCCATGATGCCGACCAGGAGAACTTCCGAAGTCACACCACGATCGTAGCCCGCCGTGCGGCGGGCGACAACGCTATGCGGTGAGCTCGCGCTTGATCTGCAGCAGCGCCAGGACCGCGGCGGCCGCATGGCGACCGGAGTCGCGCTTGTCGCCGCCGGAGCGGAGCAGCGCCTGCTCGTGCGAGTTGACCGTCAGCACGCCAAAGGCACACGGCACGCCGCTCTCGAGCTGCACGTCCTGGATGCCGCGCGCCGCCTCGCCGCACACGTAGTCGTAGTGCGAGGTTTCGCCGCGGATCACGGCGCCGAGGCAGATCACCGCGTCGTAGCGGCCAGTCTGCACCGCGATCTTGGCCGCCATCGGCAGCTCGAAGGCACCCGGCACGGTGAACTCCTCGATCGCCTTGCCGTCGACGCCCGCCTCCGCGAGTTCCGCGCGTGCACCGGCGACGAGCCGGTCAGCGAGATCGTCGTAAAACCGCGCCACGACCAGAGCGACGCGCGTCATGCGTCCGCGTCCTCGGTCTGCGCCCGCCGTTCGGCGTCGGCGCGATGTGTCTCATGCACCATCTCCTCGTCGAGCGCGAGGCCCTGGTGGTGCAGCGTGTGACCCATCCGCTGGGCCTTGGTGCGCATGTAGACCTCGTTGTGCGGGTTCGGCGCGTGCTCGATCGGCACCTGGGCCGTGACGCGCAGCCCGTAGCCCTCGAGGCCGCGGATCTTCTTCGGATTGTTGGTCAGGATCCGGATCGACGTCAACCCGAGGTCGACGAGGATCTGCGCGCCGATCCCATAGTCCCGCAGGTCCGCCGGTAGGCCCAGCTTCAGGTTGGCCTCGACCGTGTCGTAGCCCTCCTCCTGCAGCTTGTAGGCCTTGAGCTTGTTGAGCAGGCCGATGCCGCGGCCCTCCTGCGCCAGATACAACAGGACGCCCTCGCCCTCCTCCTCGATGATCGAGAGCGCCGACTCCAGCTGTTCGCCGCAGTCACAGCGCAGGGAGTGGAAGACGTCACCGGTGAGGCACTCCGAGTGGACGCGCACCAGCACGTCCTCCTTGCCGGCGACATCGCCCTTCACCATCGCCACATGGTGCTTGTCGTCGAGCAGCGAGCGATAGCCGACGACCGAGAACTCGCCGAAGCCGGTCGGCATCTGGGCTGCGACCACGCGTTCGATCAGCTTGTCGTTCTTGCGGCGGTAGGCGATCAGATCGGCGATCGTGATCATTTTGAGCCCGTGCTTGAAGCAGTAGGCGCCGAGGTCGGAGACGCGCGCCATCGAACCGTCCTCGTTCTGCACCTCGCAGATCAGGCCGGCCGGCGTCAGCCCGGCGAGACGTGCCAGGTCGACGGACGCCTCGGTGTGGCCGGTGCGCTCCAGGACGCCGCCGTCCTTCGCCTTGAGCGGGTGGACGTGGCCGGGGACAACGATGTCCGCTTTGCCCTTTGCCGGGTCGACCGCAGTCTTGATCGTGTGCGCCTGATCGGCCGTGCTGATGCCGGTCGTGACGCCCTCGGCCGCTTCGATCGTGACCGTGAACGGTGTCTCGTAGGCCGATTCGTTCTTCGCGGCCATCAGCTCAAGGCCGAGCTGCTCGCAGCGTTCACCGGTCAGCGCCAGGCAGATCCAGCCGCCGGCCTGCCTGGTCATGAAGTTGATCGCGTCCGGCGTGACGAACTCGGCCGCCATCACCAGATCACCCTCGTTCTCGCGGTCCTCGTCGTCGACGACCACGACCATGCGTCCCGCGGCGATGTCCTCCAGCGCCTCGTCGATCGTCGCGAACGCGATGGTGGACTGTTCGGTGTTGGGTGTCGACGACTGCGTCATCGGGAAGCTCCGTTCTCGGCCAGATAGGCGGCGACTGCGGCCGCGACATGCTCGGGCAGTGTGGCAGCCACGAGCTTCTCGACGTGTTTTGCGATCACGTCAGTTTCAAGATTCACCGGCTGGCCGGCCGGAGCGGCCGACAGCGCACCGAGCGTCGTACGGCTCAGTGTCTCCGGGATCAGGGAGACCGAGAAGGTTTCGTCGTCGACGGCGGCGACCGTCAGGCTCACGCCCTGAACGCAGATCGAGCCCTTCTCGACCACGTACCGCAGCAGCTCCGGCGGAGCAGCGATTGTCAGCACCCGCGCAAATCCGTCTTCCGCGGCGCCACGGGTCGTGCCGACCGCGTCGACGTGACCCGAAACGACATGCCCACCCAGACGCGTGTCGGCGCGCATCGCCCGTTCCAGGTTGACCTGCGCGCCGAGCTCCAACCCCGCCAGCGCGCTGCGGCGCAGGGACTCGTGCATCACGTCGAAGTCCATCGCGGCGTCGTCGTGGCGGACGACGGTCAGGCAGACGCCGTTCACCGCCACGCTGTCGCCGTCGTGGACGTCGGCGGCGAAACCGGCCGCGATCGTCAGCGTCGTCCCCCCTGCGCCAGCCTGCATCGCCGTCACCGCACCAAGCTCTTCAATCAGCCCCGTGAACATTCACCACTCCTCGATCGTTGCGCTGATCAGCAGGTCCTCGCCGACCCGCTCGCACTGCAGTTCGCGGGCACGCGTCGCGTCCTCGATCCGGTCGACGCCCTGCCCGGCCAAGGGGTCGCGCGCGCCGCTCCCGCCGACCACCAGCGGCGCGAGGAACAGGCGGATCTCGTCAATCTCGCCGGCGTCCGAGAACGCGCCGGCAAGATGCGGGCCGCCCTCGAGCAGCACCCCGGTGATGCCACGCTCACCGAGCTGGGCAAGCGCCGAGCTGATCCGTGCCGACTCGTTGGAGCCGGTCGCAACGATCACCTCCGCTCCGGCAGCGACGAGGCCGGCAACGGCGGTCCGCGGGGCGGCGCGCGACACCACGATCGTCAAGGCGATCTCCGGTGCCTCGGCAACAAGGTGCCCGTCCAGCGGCAGTCGCGCCGTGGAGTCGAACACCACGCGGCGCGGCTGCTTGAGCTGCAAACCATCGTCGCGTTCGACGCGAGCCGTGAGCTGAGGATCGTCGGCCAGCGCCGTGCCGATGCCGACGACAACGGCGTCGACCGATGCCCGCCAGGTGTGGGCCAGCGCACGACTCTCCTCGCAGGAGATCCACTTGGAATCGCCCGTGCGCGTCGCGACCTTGCCGTCGATCGTCATCGCCGACTTGAACAGCACCCACGGTTTGCCCGTCCTGGCGTGCTTGCGGAAGGCCTGGTTCATACGTCGGGCGCGACGCGCAACGTCCCCGTCGGCGACATCGACGATGACGCCCTCGTCACGCAACGTGCCGAGACCGCGGCCGTTGGCCTTCTCCGACGGATCGTCAGAGGCGACGACGATCCGCGCGATCCCGGCGGCGAGGATCGCGTCGGTGCACGGCGGCGTCTTGCCGTGGTGACAGCAGGGTTCCAACGAGACGTACATCGTTGCTCCGGCCAGGCGGTCCGGCGGTGTCGCGGCGATCGCCGCGACCTCGGCGTGTTGCCCGCCGTGCTCGGCATGCCAACCCTCGCCGACGACCTCACCGTCCTGCACGATCACCGCACCCACAACGGGGTTCGGGTGCACGCGACCAAGGCCGTGACCTGCAAGCTCGATCGTACGGGCGAGCAGGTCGAGATCATTGCCTGAGAGCGGCACCGGCCTGAGGATAGGCCGCTCAGCTCGCCGGTTGCGCGGAGAGGCTCTGCCGTGGCTCACCGCTGCAGAGTCCGCCGCGCAGCCGGTAGATCCAGATCTCGGGCCCCGGACGCTCGTAGTCGCGGGGGTAGTAGTCGAACGACCAGTCGAAGTTGAACGGCACCGCCTTGGCGCCGGAGCGGAACGGCGAGATCCGGTACACGAGCTCGCCGTTGGCCTCGAGCGCGCGGTAGTAGGCAAGAGCCCGCGGTACTGCGTCCGGTTCGGCCTCGGCGCGTCCGACCTGGGTCGAGCCGACAACGACCCAGCAGTAGCCCTGGCGCTGGTAGCGCTGGATCAGACCCGGATACAGCGTCCGCTCGTAGTCCTCGATGTTGACCACCCGTCCCGTCGGGATCCACGTTCCGTCGTCGCCGATGTTGGACCTGCTCGTCGAGAACTTCAGCCAGCGGTTGCCGTTCGAGGTGAGCGCCGACGGTGCAGCAATGTCCTGCGCCCAGGCGTCGGGCGCGATCGGCTCGACGACGATCTTCGATCCTTCCTCGATGTGCTTGACCATCCAGGCGCGAGCGACGTTGCGTGTGTCGGTGCGCGACATCACCCGTCCCAGGTGGACCGAGGAGGCGATGCCCTGGGTCCACAGCGCCGCGGCAGCAAGAATCAGCAGCAGTGGCTCCAGTCGCGGCGCTCGCCGCCACAAGAGACCGAGGACCGACACGACGGCGTAGGCGCCGATCAGGGCGAGCAGCGGATAGATCGGCAGCATCCAGCGGCCGAAGAACCGCTCCTGGGTGCCCATGAAGATCAGGAAGAGCAACGGCGCCGGCAACAACACGGCGGCGATCCGCGGACGCTCGGCGATCAGGATCCCGCCGCCCGCAGCCGCCGCGAGCAGCGGGACCCAGCCGAGTCCCCAGCTCATCGACCAGAGGTAGTACGCGATACCCGAGTCGGCGGTGAGCCCGAGCTTCCCCCGCACGTCGTCAGCGGTGGTGCTCTGGTGCTGCAGACCCTCGAAGAACGTGCTGCTGTCGATTACCGAGTACGGGTTGACGAGCAGGAACGCGAGCGCGCACGTGATCGCGGCGACGGGCAGACCGAATGCCACGATCTGGCGGCGCGTCAGTGCCCCCGCCTGCGGTGCACAGACGAGTGCCGCGGCCGCGAGCGGCAGCACCATGATCCCCGCCGTGTACTTCGTGCCGCAGGCGATGCCGACACCGATTGCGGCGATGATCAGATCCTGCATCCGTCCGTAGCGCACGATGCCGGCGACGCCGAACAATGCGAGGCACACGGGCGCCAGTGTCGGCACGTCGTTCAGCGCATGATGCGCATAGAAGATCGGCAGGAAGGAGAAGCCGAGGATGCCCGCCGCCAGGACACCGATCCGGCGGTCGTCGAACAGTCGTGCGCCGGCCAGGTACAGGAGCCCGACGGCCAGCCCGAGCAACGCCGCCGTCGTGGTGCGCGCCGCCAGGAACACGGCAGTCGGGTCTGACGCGAACTGCCGGGCAACGCCGGCACCGCCGTCGAACTCGATGCCGAAGACCAGCCGCAGCAGATAGGTGTAGGCCGGCGGATTGACGAAGTAGTTCGGGTTCCAGTCGTGGCCGAACAGCGCGATCGCCTTCGGCAGGAAATGCGAGTTCTCATCCGTGTTGAACGAGTACGGCAACCCGTGCCCGTTGCCCCACAAGCCGAGCAGGATCGACGCGATCACGATCAGCACGACCGTGAGCCGCGCCACCCAGATCGATGGGCTACCGCGCAGCGCAGCGAGCATAGGCGCCGTAGTAGCGGTTGCCGGAGAGGAGCACGTAGCCGGGGACCAGGCGTCGGTCGACGTAGCCGGCGATGTTGTTGAACTGGTCATCGCCGTCGTTGACGAGTGCCTGTTTGATCACCGTCGCATGGTCGTTGACGACCAGCGACGTACCGTCGCGGCGCAGGATCGCGGCCGCCCGCGCGCGCGCCGCCCGCGCGGTCGGTGACGCCTGTGGATCATTGACACCGGTCGCCTCGGTCCGGGCGCGCACGTCGGCCTCCGGCAGGTCGAGGATCCAGCGCACCTCGGGCACCAGCTTGTGGCTGGGGACCGAATACGGCCGGCACGAGCCGGCGATCTGCGGTCGATCGAGCAACGCCACGAGGGCCCTGTGCGAGGCGCCGCGCCGGTCCAGCTCGGCAGTGATCTGGTTGGTGCTGACCCGCACGACGGTGAACACCGCGCCATAGATCACCGCGAGCGCGGCGACAACCGCCCAGGCGCGCCGGACCCATGACGGCTCGAGCAGCGTCCAGCCGGCGACCGTGACGGCAGCGAAGACCATCACCATCAGCGCGGGCACCAGCAGGTAGCGATCGATCACCGAGAGGCCGGCGACGCCGACGAGCACGAACGTGCCCGAGCCGATCAGCCACAGCGCCGCCGGCAACAGCGCTCGCCGCGGCACGAACCAGAAGGCAAGACCCAGACCGACGAGGCCGGCGGCGAGCACGGGCGCCTTCGTCAGATTGAAGAAGAACGCGCGCATTGCGTGGGGGATCTGATCGAGCCCCTTCGTGCGGCCCAGCTCCTCGGCGAACGCCGACGTATGGGTCAACGAGAAGAGCGGGTCGCCGGTCGCCAGGTAGTCCGAGAGGCACCAGAGGACCGGCGCGATCGCGGCGATCAGCGCCGACCGCAGCAGCACGCGCAGCGCAGCGCTGCGGCTGCCGGTCGCTCGCCACTGCCGGAACGCGAGCCACAGTCCGTAGCAGCCGAGCAGGAGCCAGGCTTCCGGTCTGAGCAGGCCGGCGGCCAGCAGCATCGCCCAGACCACACCGGGTGAGCGTGCCGTCTTCTGCCGCTCCAACTCAAAGACCAGCGCCCAGATGATCAGCGCCAGATAGGGAATGTCGATGTAGGCACGCGCCGCCAGAAACGGGAAGTCGAGGCGGGTGCACAGCACCGCTGCGGCGACGAGGCCGACGGCCGGCGTGAACAGCAACCGTGCGAAGCGATACATGCCGGCGGCGAGCAGCACGAACGAGACGAGGGTGCAGAAGACCATGATCCGATCGGCGCCGCGACCGAACAGCGAGAGGAACGCCCCGAACACCACCGCCAGCGGATGCTGCGTCGGTGCGTAGTACGTCTCAAAACTCGGCGTCTTGAAGTGCAGCAGCTCGCGACCCCAGAGCAGCGAGTAGTAGCTGTCGTAGTTCGGATAGGTCGGGTAGACCAGGAACCCGATCAGGGTCAACAGCACCAGCAAACCCAACGCCACACGGGGAAGAAGCGTGTTCGGTGCGGCGTCGGGGGCGTCGGATGAGTGAGAAGACATGCTTATGCCGAGCCCGTTTGCGATACTCAGGCGCGCGAGTCTACGGCACGTCCCCGCCCGAACAGGCAGTAGCCCTGCACTCTGCCGTGCCAATCAACCCTTCGGCGCACTACCGCTCGCACCCACCTATGAAACTGATCATCCAGATTCCCTGCCTCAATGAGGAAGAGACGCTTCCAGCGACCCTCGCTGATCTGCCGCGCACCGTCGAGGGTTTCGGCACGGTCGAGTGGCTCGTCATCGACGACGGCTCAACGGACCGCACGATCGAGGTCGCGCGCGAGCACGGCGTCGACCACATCGTCCGCCTGACGAACAACAAGGGCCTTGCCGCCGGCTTCCAGGCGGGCCTCGATGCCTGCCTGAAGCTCGGCGCAGATGTGATCGTCAACACCGACGCCGACAATCAATACAAGGCGTCCGACATCCCCAAGCTCGTCGGCCCGATCCTCGCCGGCGTCGCCGACATGGTCGTCGGTGACCGCGAGACCGATTCGATCGAGCACTTCTCGCCGCTCAAGAAGCGGCTGCAGCGGCTCGGCTCCTGGGTCGTCCGCCAGGCATCCGACACCACCGTGCCCGACACGACCTCGGGCTTCCGCGCATACAACCGCGAGGCCGCGATCCAGATGGCCGTGGTCTCGAAGTACACCTACACGCTGGAGACGATCATCCAGGCCGGCAAGCTACTCGTGGCGATCGATCACGTCCCAATCGGGACGAACGCCAAGACGCGCGAGTCCCGCCTGTTCCCGTCGATGGGCTCGTACGTGCGGCGCAACGCGGTCGCGATCGCGCGCATCTACACCCAGTACGAACCGCTGAAGGTCTTCTCGACGATGGCAGTGATCCTCTTCGTGCTGGCCCTCGTCCCCTGGGTCAACTTCGCGATCGCCTACATCGGCGGCAACGGCGCCGGACACGTTCAGTCGCTGATTCTCGGCGCTGTCCTCTTCAACGCGGCGGTCGTCGTCGGCGTGCTCGGCGTGCTCGGCGACCTGCTGTACAGCCAGCGGATCATGTCGCAGCGGATCTTTGAACGCGTCCGCCGGATCGAGCTGCAACTCGAGATTCCGCCGAGCCACTATGAGCCCGGCGCCCCAGGGTCCGGACAGGCGGCAACCACCGGCGCCCACGCGGGCCCGCACACCGAAGAACGAGAGGCAGTGACGCTGTGAGCAGCTCCGTAACAGTCGACGACGAAGGCACGGTCACCGGCAACACGTACGACAAGTACGGCTCGACCAATCCCGTCGTCCGACGCCTGATGGCGAACTTCGAGGCGACGCTGGAGCAGCTGTTCCAGCAGGCGGCGCCGAAGTCGATCCTCGACGTCGGCTGCGGCGAGGGTGTGCTGACCCACCAGTGGGCGCAGGCACCCGGCGTTGAGCGCATCGTCGGCATCGACCTCGACGATCCGCAGCTGCACGAGGCCTGGAAGGGTCGCCAGCATCCGAACCTCGAATACCTGGTGATGAAGGCCGAGAACCTGCCGTTTGCCGACGGCGAGTTCGAGATCGCCACCGCGATCGAGGTGCTCGAGCACGTGCCGGACCCCGAGCACACCGTCGCCGAAATGGCGCGCTGCGCGTCGCGGTACCTGCTCGTCTCGGTCCCGCGCGAGCCGATCTGGCGAATCGTCAACGTCGCCCGTGGCGCGTACTGGAAAGAGCTCGGCAACACGCCTGGTCACGTGAACCACTGGTCGAAGCGGTCATTTGTGTCCCTGCTGAGCCGGTATGGCACGGTCGTTGAGGCCGAGTCGCCGTTCCCGTGGTCGATGTTGCTGGTGGACGTCTCGCAGTAGTGGGTTGGGTCGGGCGTCGGCAGTACGCTCGGCGCCGTTCGTCTCCATCCCGTCGACTCACGGAGTGCGCCTCGCGCACTGCCGACGCCCGCCCTTCCTCAGCCCTTCCCTGACATGACCAACACCACCGACCACGGCACGACTTCCGAAGCTGAGGTCGCGCGGGCTGACGCGAGCTACAAGCGCGGGGCGAGGATTCTGGCGCTGGGGATTGCGTCGACGGGGGTGCTGACGTTTGCGTACTTCTCGGCTGCGGGGCACGCGGTCGGGAAGCAGGCGTATGACCATGTGTCGCTGCTCTGGGCGGTGCTGTTCACGGTGATGTCCGTGCTGTACCGGCCGGTCGAGCAGCTGCTGTCGCGCTCGATCGCTGATCGGATTGCTCGCGGGCACGGCGGTGGTCATCCGCTGCGCAATCCGGCGCTGCTGCAGGCGGGGTTTGCGTCGCTGTTCGTTGCCGGTGCGGTGCTCTTCCGTGATGCGATCGTCAACGATCTGTTCGACGGTGATGACGCGCTGTATTGGATTCTGCTCGGCGCCGCCGTCGCCTACGCCGCCAGCTATTTCGCGCGCGGCTATCTGGCGGGCCACAAGTGGTTTGCGCTCTACGGCGGCCTGGTCTTCTTCGAGGCGCTTGCGCGGCTCTGCTTTCCGCTCGCCGTGCTCGTCGGCATCGCCCACGGTGAGACCGCGGTGGCACTCGGCATCGTCGCGGCACCTGTCGCATCGCTGTGCGTGGTGCCTTGGGCGATCATGCGGCACCGGCGCTCACATCAGGGCGAGGACGACCTCGCAGCGCCCGCGGTCAGCAGCCGCAGCGACGCGCAGTTTGCCGGCAGCGTGTCCCTGATCCAGCTCGCCGAGCAGACCCTGCTCAACGCCGCCGTGCTGCTGGAGCCGAACGCCGCCGGTGTCATCTTCAGTGCCCTGCTGATCGCGCGCGCGCCGCTGCAGCTCTTTCAGGCGATCCAGACCTCCCTGCTACCGCACCTCGCCGGACTCGAGGTCACGGAGGGCCGCGAGGCGTTCGCCCGCGCCATCCGCCAGACGGTGCTCGCGATCAGCGGCTTTGCCGCCCTCGTGACGGTCGGCCTACTGGCGGTCGGGCCCTGGGCGGTCGAGACGATCTTCAATCAGGGTGAAGGCCAGTACGACCGCGGCCTGGCCTGGCTCGCGCTCGGCATGGGCCTGCATCTCGTCGCCGGCACGTTCACGCAGGCGGCGCTCGCCCGCGGACGAGCCCACCAGGCAGCTGCCGCGTGGCTGCTCTCGGCCGGACTCTTCGTCGCGTTCATGCTCAGCTCCGTCGTCGCGGACCCGCTGCAGCGCACCGAACTGGGCTACGCCGGCGCGGCCGGCGTGCTGTGCACCCTGCTGTATGGGCTCTACCGGGCCGGCGCGCCGGATCGCCCGCCGGCGACCGGCTGACGCTCCACGAACGCAGCGGCAAACAGGCCGCCGACGGCGCCGAAGACGTGTCCCTGCCATGACACCCCAGGCCGCGGCTCGAACGCGACCAAGGTCGTGGCGCCGTAGGTCAGCAGCACCACGGCGCCGACCAGCAGATGCGTTGCCCGCCGGGTGTAGAGGCCGCGCACCATCAGATATGCCGCATAGCCGAAGACCACGCCGCTCGCGCCGAGATGCAACGTACCCGCGTCGGCAACCAGCCAGATGCCGAGACCGCTGCTGACCGTCACGATGACCGTCACGAGGACGAAGCGGCGACTGCCGCCGAGCGCGACCATCGTGCCGAGCACCAGCAGCGGCACGGTGTTGGACGCGAGGTGCCCGAACCCGGTGTGCAGGAACGGCATGAAGGGAATGCCGATCAGGCCTCCGACCTCATGCGGGTTGATGCCCAGCCGATCGAGATGGTGGTGCAGCGGCACGTCGGCCAGTTCCGCCAGCCACATCGCGGCCACGAACGCGGCCAGCAGCGCCAGTGCCCGTCCAACATCCGCCTGCCGCGTCGGGGAGGCTTCGGGGTCGTCGCTCACTCGTACGCCAGCGACTCGAGCACGTTGAGCTTGGCGGCGCGCCGGGCGGGCAGGATGGCGGCCAGCACACCGGCGATCGCTGAGGCGATCAGCAACACGGCCAGGGTCTTCAGCGGCAGCGCAAGAGCGAAGCCGTCAATCGCCCGCGTCACGAGCACGGCGAGGACAACACCCAGCACCATCCCGAGCACCGCTCCGATCAGCGCGATGATCACAGCTTCGTCGCGGATCACCGACCGCACCTGCCGCTGCGTCATACCGATCGCACGAAGCAGTCCGAGCTCGCGAACGCGCTCGGCGATCGACAAGACGAGCGTGTTGACGATGCCGAACAGCGACACGATGATCGACATCGCCAGCAAGGCGTAGATCAGCCACAACGACTTCTGTACCTGCTTCTCCTGGTCCTGCACGAACTCGTCGTTGCTCTGCACCTTGAGGCCGGCGAACTCGGTACCGAGCACCTGCGCGATCGCCGCCCGCACCTCGGGCTCCCGTTCGGCAGGGACGTTGAACGCGACCATGACGAAGGCGTCGTCGCGAACGCCGAACTGGCGCTCGATCACCGGCAGCGACACGGCAAGATCGCCCAGCAGCCGTGTGTTGTCGTCGGTGATGCCGGTGATCGTCATCGGCAGGCGCTTGATCCGCTGCGTCTGCAGGATCAGGCGGTCCCCGACTGCCAGCTTGTGCTCCTCGGCGTATTTCTTGCTGACCAGCACCTGGCCGGCGTAAAAGCGAC
>Ga0209023_10001621_pt1 | contig 29768 bp, 37 predicted proteins | sample LakOneMetagenome_FD_187468 | JGI IMG/M metagenome (GOLD analysis project Ga0209023, IMG submission 187468) | Freshwater and sediment microbial communities from Lake Erie, Canada (SPAdes) (version 2) | ecosystem: Environmental > Aquatic > Freshwater > Lentic | place: Lake Erie, Canada...
TGGCTGCGCGGACTGAACGAGCAACTGCGCCCAGGGATGCGAGTCATCGGAGCGTTCGGCTCCGCGTACGCCCGGCAGTCGAGCGGCGGCGGCGGCGGCGGCCGCGACGAGTCGAGGGTTCGGCCGGCGGGGGCCTCGTGGCCCGTCGACCTGGTGTTGCACCAGCTCGAGGCGCGCACGGCCGACGGCGGGTTGAAGTTCCTCTACGAGCGCACCGACAAGCGCCACGGCTACCGGGACTGGGACGAGATGAACAGGACGCACTACGGCCCGTGGGGCCAGTGGCCGTACAAGACCCGGGCCTCCTACGAGGTGTTCGCGTCTGACAGCTGGGTGCTGCCCTTCGACCTGGTGACCGTCGAGGAGCTCGAGTGGTACATGGCCGCCCGGTCCCAACGCCACGACTACCTGGCCCTGATGCCGCTCATGCGTGCCGCGATCGCAGCGAAGCACCTCGAGGCCGACGCCGAGGAGCCGATGCGCCAGATGCTCGCCGGAGTGCTCGCCCGCGAGAACGGGGTCACCGTCGTCGAGGCCGCAGAGGAGGTGCCCGACCTGGTCGACTGGTTCAAGCTCGCCAACCGCTGGCACCGGCCGCTGGTCACCGACGATGCCGAGGATGTCGCGAAGGCGTGCCGGATGATCGTCGCGGAGCACGCAGCCCGCCTCGGGGCCGAGATCGACCACGAGGCCGAAGCCGCGATGGTGACGAAGCTGCAGCTGGCCCACCCCGACGCCGTGCTCATCGCCCGCCAACGCGACGGCTACTACCTGACCTTCACCCGGGAGAAGCCCGACGCCCCCTGGGTCGCCGAGCACCGCACATCACCGTCGGGCCGGTCGACCCGGACGGATCGGTGGCAGCTGATCGGGGTCCGCTGGCGGAAGTGGCGGATCCTCCACGCCGGAGCGGCCTGGGACGGCTGGGACCAGTACGCGTCTCCTCGCGACATGCTGACCGACCCCGAACGGGACGGCCTCGTCGACGAGCTGCTCGACCGTTTCTCGACCTGGTCCCGCTCGAACCACTCCGGCCCCGAGACCTCCTACCGGCTGCTCCGCGTCCGCCTCGACCACACCCGGTACTGGGGCGGCGAGGCCCGGCCGCGCTTCGAGCTCGACGTCGTGGCCGAACCGGTCTCCGCGGTCATCGCCCCGAACCTGCTGTCGCAGAAGTCGACGGGCCCGGAAGTCGGGCGGGTCACCGTGAAGTGGCAGCGGGACCGACGTACCGGTGCGGTGGGCTTCGAGGACCGCTCCCGTGAGCCCCGGGTCGAACAGGCCCGCGGGAGCCAGCACGACAGCGAGGTGCTCTGGGAAGACCTGCCCCTGATCAACCTGGTCGCCGCCGAGCGGGCCCGGCTCGACGACGCCATGTCCAAGGCCGAGGTCATGAGGGAGTCCGCCCGCCGCGGCGCAGCGTCGATCGCCAGCCAGTGGAACGAGTTCGCTCTCGCTTGTGCGTACGCGGTCTTCCTCGAGGACTACCTCGACCCAGAGCTGTGGGAAGGGCACCGCAAGACCATCAAGATCCCGACCTACCCGCACAACGGCAGGTACGACTCGCCCAGTCCGGTGTACGCCATGCTGGCCAGCCTCATCGAGCACGGCCTCGACCCGCACGGGCTCACCGTCGAACAGGCCGTCGTGCTCCACCGCGCCCACGTCGAACCGACGGTGACCGTCGGTGGATGGGGTCCACGAGTTGATGGGGTCGCCGGGTGGGACTCGACGCTCGAGACGGTCGTCGACCTGTGCGACGACATGCCGGCCGACGTCATGACCATGACCATCTCGACCGCGATCGAGCCCAACGCACGAGCATGAACAGTCCGCTCAGGGTCGACGCCCGGCCATGCCCGACCTGCCCCTACCGCACCGACTGCCCGAGCGGGCTCTGGGCCGCAACCGAGTACGAGAAGCTCAAGGCCTTCGACGAGATGCCAGGCCGGATCGCCACGTTCCTCTGCCACCAGTCCAACGCCACCGGTACGCCGACCGTCTGTCGAGGCTGGGCGATCACCCACGGCGACGGGGCGGCGGTGCGTATCGCTCTGGCGATCGGTGAGCTACCTCCGCACGCCGTCGAGCCGACGGACATCGAGCTGTGGCCGACCGGGCGGGCCGCAGCCGAGCACGGGCTCGCAGAGCTCGCGGAGCCGGGCCCAGCGGCCAGGGCCAAGATGGCCTCGCTGGCCCGGCGTGGCGTGGCCCGGTGAGCGGCCCAGCCGGCCGACGTCGATGGAGCGAGTGATCCTCCTGCGCCACATCGAACGCCCGGTCAGGGCTGGTCGTCGTCCTCGTTCAGGTCGGACAGATCGAGAGCGGAGGGGGCATGGTCAGGCCGCGACGTTGGCCGCACCTCCTGGCGGCGGACCGTGTAGTCGCCGAAGCGGTGACCTGCGGCGGCGAAGGCCTGCCAGGTCGGGAACTTGCCCTCGGCCCGGCTCCACGTCGAGGGGTGGCTGCCTTGCACGCCCGGTAGGTCGTTGACCTGGTCCCACGCGTCCTGCTCCGAGGCGAACAGCGTGCTGTCGGTGACGAAGGACCGGCCCTCGGTGAAGTCGGTGAACCGTGTGATCAGGTAGACGGCCTCCGGCGCCGGAGCGGCCGCCTGGGCGTTGTGCGCCTCGACGACCGCGATCACGTCGTCGAGGAGATCGAACATCTCTGGGTTCTTGTTCGCCGGCGGCCCGTAGCCGTTGCGCATGGTCGTCAGCTCGAGCGTCGAGACCGCACCGTCGACGTCAGGGCCGGCGGCGGGCACCAGCGAGAGGGGGAGCAGTCGCCGGACGAACCTGCGTGCTCGCTCGGTCTCGCTGACGGTCGGGTTGTGGCTGCCGTCCATCGACACGCCAGGGCCGTGCCTCTGGTCGGCGAGCAGTCGGGCGATCGCGTCGGCGAGGGTGTGCGACGGCAGGGTGCGGTCGGTCACGGCTGCGAGGTACCGCTGCCGCAGGTCCGGGGAGGCGTGGGTCCAGGGGTGGAGGTGGTCGCCGAGTCGGTAGAGCTCCGCTGCGAGGGCTTCACGCTGGTCCATGGCCCCGTCGTGGGTGGCGGAGCGAGACGGCCCAGTCAGTCGGCTCCGGCTAAGCCCAGGATTGCGGCCCGGTGACCGGCCAAGGCCGGCGACACACCGAAGCGGACCGAGGTGGCTCGCACTCGCTCCTGCCGGTCCGCCGCAGCGCTCCACATCGCGGCGAAAGGGGCAGCCGGTGTGAGGAGGGTGGACGCGAAGACGTTGGCCTCGACCTCATCTCGTCCGTCGCCGTAGTCCTGGGAGATGGTGACGAGCTCGCGGCCGGGCGTCGGGTGCAGGTACAGGAGGTGGTAGCGGCCGATCGCCTGGGCGATGTCGAACCGACGTTGCCGGTCGGTGCGCCACGACCGCTCGAAGACGAGGAACTCGCCGGGCTTGGTGACGACAAGGGTGGCCCGGTCGTTGACGCTGATCTTGCGGCCTCCGAGCTGGCAGAGCAGTAGGTCGACGTCGACCCGGCCCTCGTCGTCGGTGACATCGTGCGCGGTGCGTGCCTGATCGGCCATGGACCGGATGTCGTCGGGGCAGCGCGTGCTCACCCCGTAGAGGTGGGTGGCGGCCGTCTTCATCGTGCGTCTCTGGAGCGGCGGTCGAGGACACGCCGCCGGCGCTCACGTTGCGCCTCCCGGATCCGGAGCGGCTCCCGTCGTTCGCGGGCTTCCGCTGCGTCGGGGTTCGTGACCGGGCACGGCGCTTCGCCGGTGACGCGGCACCGGAAGTCGCAGTCGTGCTCGACCATGGGCGCACGACCCGGACCGATCTGCGTCAACGACGGCTCCTGTTCTGATGGTTGCGGTGGCGTCTCGCTCTGTTGGCCCGGCGATCGCGTGCGGCAGCCTTCGTCTCGGCCGCCGAAACCCGGGCTGCGGCGATCTCGGCTGATGTCGGCGGTTCCGGCATCGGTGGGAGGGGTGCGTGGAACGAGTCCGGGCAGAACCAGTAGCTCCGGTTGGGGATGATCGGGCGCCGGCGGTGCAGGCCACTGCCTGGGCGGAACACGGCACTGCGTGGCGGCCAGCTCCGGGTGGAGCCGTAGTGCTTGCGGGTTGTGTCGCGACGGCGACGCACGACTTGCCACGCTGCGATGCGACCCATGGCCTCTCGACCGCAGGTCGGGCACACCGTCACGACTGCACTTGCACGAGGATCGCGGCGACGATCGTGTCGATGCCGAGGGCCCGCATCCGACGGAGCCGATTGTCGGCGGCCCTGGTGTTGCGGCTCACGACGGTGGTGTGCGCCCGTACCAGCCGCCGCTTGGTGGCCCGGACCGGCCGTCCGCATGTCGGGCAGTCCACGATCTGGCCGCAGCACAACCCGGCCCCAAGAGAGGTACCTGTGCCGCCGCATCGCTCCACCGTCCTCAATGCGCCGGCGGTCCGCCGGACGGCTTCGTCTGTGGTCGTGGCAGGCATGGGTGCCTCATCAGGCGTTGGTGCGGGGTCGAGGGCTCCATGGCCAGCCGGCGTTCGGTGGCCTCGTTGTGGGTCGGCGGAGCGAACTCCGTGATGGGCTTCCCGGTCACGCCGCCATCTCCTGCTCGATGCGGACGCTGTCCCAGCCGGCCGACTCGCCCACGGTGGCGCGGACCACGAACTCCCGTTCCACGCACGACGCGGCCCGCCGGCTCATCTCGGTGTGAAGGGCGCCGGTGCCGCCGTCCTTCCGCATCTGGGCGACGATGGCCCTCGACGTCTGGTCGGTCTTGTCCTTGGCCAGGGTGAAGTCGGCGAGCTGCTGGCGCAGCGCAGCGAGACGGGACTGGTCGTGCTTGTTGCGTTGGACGAGGTCTGCGCGCAGTTCGTCCATGTCGGTGAAGATGAACATGGGTGCCTCCTCAGGCGTTGGTGCGGTGGTCGCGGTGCAGCACCGCGAACGGTGCTTCCAGCTGGGTGACCTCGACCAGGACGGTCGGGCCGGTGGATGCGAACCGGGTGACCGCCAGGTCGGCGGCTTTTTCGGGGGTGTCGGCTTCGATGGGCCCGTGGTTGCTGGACCCACCGCCGATGACCATGACGTCGAAGCGCATGGCGAACTCCTCTCAGATGGGGCGGGTGGTGGTGCCGGTCAGTCGCAGTCGCAGTGCCGACCGGTGGCCGCGCGGATGTCGGACGCCCGGGCGCTGTTCCGGCCGGCCCGTCGACGTCGAGAGGCCTGACACCAACGCCCGTAGGACATGGCGTGGGTGTCACACAGCAGCTCCGCTTCCGGCAACGCCGCCGTCGGGAGCCGAAGGAACGTGGCCGTCCGCCAGCAGCTCAGGCTTCCTTCGAGGTGCTCCGGCACGGGGCCAGCCACCCCGACGCACTGGTGGTCGCCGACCGGATCGAGGTGGATGACCCCGTCCCTCCACTGGCGCGAGAAGTCCTCCTGGGCGAAGTCGTCGAAGACCACGCCGTACTCGGCGCCCCACAACGGCCCGTCCTCGGGCTGGATCTGTCCTGCTCTCATGACCGGGGTCGTGGGTGGCCGTTCGAGACATCCCGAAGGACCACCGACGAGGTCATCATGAGCGTCACCTTCACCTTCGTCGCGGTCGACGGCCAGGACCAGGTCTTCGGCATCCGGTGCATGTGCCGGGACAAGGCGAGCTGCTCGTGCGAGGACTTCGACTTCTACGGCATCTGCGACCACACCGAGGCGCTCATCGACTGCGAGCACAAGGCCCTCGACCGCAACGTCACCAACTCGAACGCCAGCCGACTCCTGGCCCTGCTCGGGTTCGACCCCACCGAGCTCATCGGGACCGTCGACCCCGTGATCATCCGCGGCCGGGCCCAGGCGGCGTTGACCACCTGCGTTACCGACGACCTGGGTCGACTCCAGGACCTCGTGGCCTTGGCCGACGAGGCTGCGCGCCGCCGGCTACTGGTCGGGTGGGCCTGATCCCCGGCCGCCGGGAGACCACGGGCCCGCCACCGACACCTTCGGCATGAAGTTCCTCGCTGCCGCCATCGTCACCGTCGCCCTAATCGCCTGCGACTTCGCCGCGACCTACTTCCACTTCTCCAAGGCCCAGCAGTCCGGGTGGGACTGGTCGGCGACCATCGGCATCATCGGTTTCGCCGCTCTGTGCCTGGCGAACCACCCCGCCCACGTCCGTGCCGCGGCGGCACAAACGCCCCATCAGGCCGACATCACCGGGCACGACGAACCCGCAAAAACGATCTAGGCGAGTGGCTACCGCACCGGTCGAGACCGAACAGCCACCTCTCGCCGACTATCGAGTGGTGGGCTTCCAACGGAAGATCGTCTCTCCGACCCCCGACGCGAGCTTGCCCGGCGGCAGCTGCTTCCACTGCGGGGCCGCCCTCATCAACTGCGTGACCATCCGCCACATCACGACCGGTGAGATCCACGACGTCGGCCTCGACTGCGCCGAACGCACGGGCCTCGACCGCGACGGGCTGAAGGCCCTCCTGGCCGAGCGGCGAGCCGCCGAACGGGCCGAAGCCCAGCAGCTCTCAGCGGAACGGCGACGGCTCGAGGAGGAAGCCCTGCGAGCCCAGCACGGCGAGCACGGCACCCTCACCAGGTTCGAGAGCGGCTGCCCCTGTTCCCCGTGCCGGACGGCTGCACCACACGGCACGATGACCCGCTTCGAGGACGACAACTGCACCTGCGAGCAGTGCGTCACCACGGCCCTCGAGTCCGGGGACTGGCGGCGCACCACCGGCCGTGTGCTCCTGGACGCTGCCACCGGCAAGGTGTTCGACGACGCCCGGGTCGTCGACACCCGGTTCGGGCTCCGCTGGGTCCTCGACGACCCCGACACCGACGAGGCCTCCTGGTACCCGGCGATCCCCCCGAAGCGCCGGTCGACGATGGTCAGCAAGGGTGTCCTGCTCGCCGAAGTCGAGATGCTGGCCCGGCGCACCCGCCACGGCTGGCTACCCCTGCTCCGGCTGTCCGAGCCGACCACCGATGTGTGGGGTGAACCGGTGCCCGGGCCTGACTGACCGGCGACGTGAAGTCGCGGACGCGCACGGGGTGCAGCGCCGGTTCATCACCTGACCCTCGTCAACCCCGACCGGCACCTTCATCATGGGTGCCGATGTGGAACCTGGGTGGAGCGAAGCCATGGCCGACCTGACCGGAGCCGCCGACGGCGATGATGCGCTCGAGGTCGCCATGCGGTCCCTGTCGGTCGAGGACCGACAGCTCATCTGGTTGGCCGTCGTCGAGCAACAGTCGCCCGCCGAGATCGGACGGCTACTCGACCTCGGCGAGGAGATCGTGACCCGGCAACTCGCCGCGGCCGCCGCAGCCTTCCGGGCTGCGGCCTTCGCTCATGTAGTACCGGCCTGACGCCGACGGGCCGGTAGCCCCGCCATCCACCCCGGCCGGCGACCGGAGTCGGCCGGGTACGTCAGCCGCCGCACTCGGGGCCGTCGCAGCTGCCGCCGGACGAGCCGCCACCACCGCCAGGTCCGCTGGCTGCCATCGCGGGGGCCGGCGCCGCCATGGTGGTGACGAGGGCCAGCCCTGCCGTCGCAGCGACCCCGACACCGACCTTGCGGACGAACGAACGCCGGTCCAGATGGCCGGGGATCGAAGCGGTCACGAGCCCGGCGGCGGCGAGCCCGTCGAGCGCCTCCGCGACCGTGGCCTCGTCGACGCCGGTGGTCGCGGCGAGGTCCGCGATGGTCGCAGCGCCATCCGCCGCGACGCACGCGTCCCAGATCGTGGAAGCGGGCCGGGCAAGGGCATGGACCTTGTCGGTGCCGGTGTCGTAGACGAGGGTCTCGTCGTCGAGGCGTTCGACGACGAAGCCGATCGCCGACGCGGAGTAGGTGCTTTCGGTCACGGGTAGCTCTCTCTGGTTGGTTCCCGCCGAGGGGCGGGTGACGGGCGGATGGCCCGTCCTGAACGAGTGGGTGGCGGGTCGCCGGATGCGGCATCGGCGAGCAACGCCACCGCGGTCGCCACGGCGTCGCCGCGGGCACCGATCAGGTGCTGGGCATCGCGGGCGACAGCCGACACCGCCGCGAGCACGGCACCTGGCCGGGTCCGGGCAGCAACCGCGTTGTCGAGCAGGGCGAAGGCGCACTCGGCGGCGGTGCCAGGCACGGGATCCCACGTCGCCCCGGCCCGGTAGGAGGTGGAGATCACGGCGGCCACCGTGAAGGGCCCCGGCCCACCGACGGGGCCGAGGGCCTCCGGAGCGACGTCGGTGCGGCCGGAGCGGGTCCGGAACGACAACGGCCTCCGGTACGGCCACACCGCGCCGGACGGATCGAGCACTGCGTACTCGTCGGACAGGTAGGTCGCTCCGAGCTCGAGGAGAGCTCCGACCAGGGTCGTCTTCCCGGTGAAGCTGCGGCCCGGGATCACGATGGCGCTCCCGTCCACGGCCACGACGCCGGCGTGCACGAACACTTGCCCCGGGGCGGCCAGGGACACGACCGCCCGGACCTCCCGGTCCAAGGCGTGAAGCGCGTCGACCTCGGTCGCGCACATGCTCCCGGACCCGTCGGCGCCGTGGACGACCAGCCCGGTGAGTCGGATCGTCGCGACCGTTCCCGTCGACGCCGGGAGCGCCCGGCTGCCGGGTGGCAGCACGGCCAGCACCGCCTCGGTCAGAGCCTGGGGGCAGACGACGGTGAGCGGTACGCCGAAGGCCTCGAAGGCGAGGGAAGTGGCCTTCAACGGCCACGTCGGATCGTCCGGACCGCGACGCGGATGACGCGCGCGAACTTCCCGCTGCCGAGCGGGCCGGCCCCGAGCCCCATGTCGGACTGCCAGGCCTCGAGGATCTCGTCCGACAGCTGCCGACGTACCAGAGCGGCGGCGGCCCGTGCCCTGACGCGCACTGGGATCGGTGACCGGGCAAGGGAAGCCAGCGACCGCATCGTCGGCTGCAGCTTGCGGGCCGGGAGCCGACCGGCGAGCTCCGGCCAGCGGTCAGGGTCGACGAGGCATCGACGGGCCAGCCACCACGCCCGGGTCGCCCCGAGCGTCGCGGCCAGCCGACCAGCGTCGGCCCGTTGCTCGGCGTCGAGGCTGGCCCAACCTCGACGCCACTCGTCAGTCGAGCGGTGGCTCGGGTCGAACCGGTTCTGCGCGGCGTGCAGGGCGAGGTGCACGACGTGGGCCGGCTCGTCGAGCGCGTCGACGACGTGACCGGTGACGGGGAACCCGACGGAGCGGGAGACGAGCAGATCGAAGGCCTTCGCCGGCCGGACGGTCGTGAAGGGGATGGCGAGGTGCAGGTCGACGTCCACGTCGTCGCGGTGCCAGTTGTCGCTGTGGCCGCAGGCTCCGTACCGGCAGAACCCGGCAGCGGCCAGGGCCCGGCCGGCCCGTCGGAGGTGGCGGGGCCGCACGAGCACGTCGATGTCGGCGACCGGTCGGTCCTCACCGGCGGCGTACAGGCGGTGCCGGGTGACCGGTCCCTTCAGGATGATGGCCGGCACGGATGCGTCGGCGAGGAGGTCGAAGACCTCGGGCACCTTGTGCTCGATCCTGGCGGTGGCGATCCGTTCCAGGGCGTCACGACGGGCGTCGATGTTGAAGGGCACGCCGCATAGTGGGTGGGCCCGAACCGTCGCCCAACACGCGATCCCCGCACTACCGAGCTTCGCTGTCCGCCGCGGTTGCCGGGCAAGCTCGTTCAGCCGAGGATCGCACCGGGTCCGTCGGCGATCGCCCGGGCCCGGTCGCCGTCCTCGGCGGTCTGCTCGACCCCGCCGAAGTTGACGAGCATGAACAGCTCGGCCTCGGCGGAGAGCATCTCGTCCTCCGAGCGCGTGCGTAGCGCCCACCTACCATCGGGCTGACGGGTTGACTCGATGTCCGGGCGGAACTCGATCGTTGGGAACGGCCGGCGCAGGAATCGCCTCCGGCCCTCGTCGCTCATGTCGGCGAAGCGGGCGCTGGCCCCTCGGTGAGCCGGGTCGACGGACCGAGGGTGCAGCCAGTCAGTCGGGATCTCGAGGTCGCCGTCGACGAACGCCCGGACCGACTCGATCCGCTGCTTCCCATCGACCACCCGCACGAACTTCGCCCGGTCGTCGTCGATAGGGAGAACGCTGAGGATCACCGAACCAGTCGGCACCCCCATCAGTAACGACCGGATCAGGTTGCGTTGGCGCTCCGGATCCCAGACCGATCCGCGCTGGTAGGGGGCGTCGAGGTCGAAGTCGTCGGTTCGCTCACCGGGGTCGGTTGGACGTTGATGCAGGACGAACCGCTCCACCTCGAACGCCGAGGGGTTCAGGCCGAGCTCCGGAAGGCCCGTGCGCGGAGCCTGGTCCGAGAGGTCGACGTCCGCTTCGGCGTGTGCCTTGGCCCCGAACTGGCCGCCGCCAGGGGCTCCAGCGGGGATCCGCGGTTGCTCGTCGCTCATGCCCAAACCATGGGTGGCCGCAGCCCAAGTTCTGCCCGCGGGCCGGAACCAGATCGGTCGCCACCCACGGTTTGGGCGATGCCGAACGACCTCAATCCCATTGCCGTGACCGACCCCCACCTCGACGCCCCCGCCGGAGCCACCGTCGTGCTCGAGGATCCCCGGACCGGGGCCGTCGGCGTCTACGAACGCCACGGGGCATCCTGGGAGCCGGAGCGCCCGGCCAGGATCGACGACCTGGTGCGGACCACTGCCTGCGGGTCCGTGACCCTCCACGAGCCCGTGCTGAGCGAGCAGGGGCCGATCATCGAGTACCGCTTGAAGGGCAGGCCCGACGGTCCGCGACGGCGGGTCCGGGTCCAGAGCCTCACGGTCATGGCCGGCGGACATCTGCAGGTCTTCGGGCGGCGGCTGAACCGCAGCACCGGCGCAGAACTGATCTCCAGGGACGGGCGCCACGCCCAGTGCGACTTCGTGCGGCACTGCGAGCTCGTCGACATCACGACGATCAGCCAGGGGTAGCTGGGGGGCTCATCCCCGCCCGGCGACGTGTTGCCGTTCGTACCGTCCCGAACACCGAACAGGCTCCGGCCAGCGAACGGCGGTGCCGCTGACCGTGGGGTCAGCGTGCGGCGAGGGCCCGCTGTCGATGCCGGATCGCACCCCGTTGGCGGCCGGCCCGCGACGCCTGACGAGTGCGGATGATGGCGTCGATGCGGGGATCCCGGTCCATCTTCGTGGCGTGCTTCCACGAAGACTTCGTCGGGCCGTCGTCGAACTCGTCCGGCCAGAGGTCCTCGGTGCCGAGGTCGAGCAGTGGGGGATAGGCGTCGGGGTTGGCTTCCACGTCCTCCAAGTGGGTGGCCGGCACGAACGCGAGCCTCAGACCTGGCGCCGAGCCACCTCTGCGTCGACCAGGGCCACCACCTCGGCCCAGGCTGAGCCATCTCCTGACCGGTCGGTGAGTCGGCGCGACCACCCTGCGAGCTCGGGGGCGGTCAGGTCCCGGAGCATGGCTGCGATCCGCCGAGCGGTGAACTCATCCATCGGAGGCACCCGGACGGTGGGCCTGGCGGGCGCCGCCGTCGCTCGCCGTCAGGGCTTCACCGTGACCCCAGCGGCCCGGATCAACTGGGCCAGCTGAGCGGTCGTGAGCGAGCCGTAGCCGCGGGTGATGACCTGCCCGGAGGTGTCCGTGACCAAGTAGGCCGGGACCGACGCCGCACCGAGGAGACGCATCGTCGCCCCGTCGGCCGAGTCGACCAGGACGGGTGCCGTCCAACCAGCCTTCGCGAACCAGGTCGACGGCGGATAGTTCACCTTGGACTTGTCGACCCCGGTCGACACCGCGATCACGTCGGTGCCGGCAGGCAGCGGGTGGGCACCCAGATACCTGGCCAGAGCGGGGAGCTCGCGTCGGCACTCGTCGCACCAATGCGAGACGAAGAGCACCACCTTGGCCCGGTGGTTGCCCGCCAGGAGCTGCACCTTCTCACCCGAGAAGTTCGTCCCACCGACCGATGGGATCCGGAGGCCAGGTTTGTGGCCGAGCGGCTGCTCGGCCGTGACCGGTAGGCCTCGGCCGGTGACGGTCACTGGCGCCGTCTCGACCACAGTCGACCGGGGCGTCGCAGAGGTGGCCGAGGTCGTGGTGTTCTTGTGGGTGCCTGGTGCGAGCGTGAGCGCACCAGCGATCAGCAGGATCGAGAGGCCGATGATGGCCCCGATGACGGGGACGCTGAGCGAGGTTCGCTCGGTGGATGCCATACAGGAGTTCCTCTCCAGTCGGGTCGGCCCGACTGTCGGACCAGTCGGTCCGTAGGTGGCCCCGCCGGTCTCTCCCAACCACCGGGGCCGAGCAGGCTGACGATCGGTCAGCCGGCAGCAAGCTGTGCGGCATCTACTCCGAGATCCACGTTGACGACGACGATCCGGTTCAGCTCGAGGAACCCCTGGACCTGGTCGAAGTCGATCGGCCGACGACCGGACTTGTGGACGATCCTCCGGATCCCGGACCCCACGATGAGCTTGGCGCAGTCCCAGCACGGCAAGCCGGTGACGTAGATCGTCGCCCCTTCGCAATCCTGCCGGGAGACCCGGAGCAGGGCGTTGGCTTCGGCGTGAATGGAGACGCAGTCGCTGTAGGAGCCGCCCTGGTGCTGCACGGTGGCCCGAGGGCACCCGCCGTCGGCGCAGTGGATCATCCCCGACGGCGCGCCGTTGTAGCCGGTCGCGGCAACGATCCCGAACCGGTCGACGACGATGGCCAGGTACTGGCCCTTCGAGCAGGTCGAGAAGATCTCCGCGCCGGCGTCCGCCCAGCGGAGGTACTTGATGTCCTTCTCTGAGGCGGCTGGGCCGAGGTTGGTCGTCGAGGCGCTCACAGCCGGACCCCACCGAACATCCAGCCGCCGACCGCACCGGGCACGGCCGGTGGGCCGAAGGTCCGGATGACACATTCGACGGTCACCACCCGTCGGATGACCGTGCCGCGGATGAGCGCCAGGGCCTCGGTCGCTCCGACGCCCGGGTCGAGCGGACCTGCCGTGACGACGCGCCCAGTGATGCGCAGCCTCATGAACGGGTCTTCCCGGCACATCGCCTTCGCCACGAGCGCAGCGTCGTCCTCGGAGTCGTAGTCGGTGTGCCCGTCGATCACCCGCCACTCGTCGCAACCGAAGGCCCCAGGATCCTCGATCGAGTAGCGAACCGTGCGGCCAAGGTCGGGACGCGTGATCGAGGTGGTTGCGTCGTAGATCTGGTCAACCAGCTTCGCCGCGATGATCTGCTCACCGATGGCCAGCTCGATCCGCTTCGTCGCGAACGCCAGCGGATGGCGCAGGTCGAGGTCGTCCTGGAACGAGGGGGCGTTCACCTTCTCGGTGACGGTCCGTTCGCTGGCCACCGGCCCAGGGTCGACGACGGGGATCGCCAGTACCGACGTGCGATCCCGCCGGGCGCACTCCGTCGCGTAACCGGTCGCGAGCATCTCGGCGTAGAGCAGCGGCTGTGGTTCGCCTTGGCGGGCGTGTACGCCAAGGCGCCAGTCGATGGCTCCGCTGGCTCTCGCCTCGTGCCATGCCTCTTCCAACACTGCGATCGGCTCGAAGTGGATGTCGGACTGGGGAACAGGCATGGGTGAACTCCTCGGTGTCGGCCCGTACCCCGATGTGGGTGGTGCGAGCCGACGGGCCGAAGCGGATGACCGAGGAACAGGTCAGGCGGAGGAATCGAGGGTGACGATCGCGGTTGCCACCGTCGCGAACTTCCGCAGGTACTCCGAGACCCGCACCCAGTCGACCTGGCCCCGGTAACCCGGCACGGCCTCGGTGGTGACCCAGCCGCGCTCGATGTCGGCCATCAACGCCACCCCGATCGGGGTCGGGTTCTGGAGGTTGGTGACCATCCAACGAGCGACGTCGCTCGCGACCTGGTCGCGCCGCTGGCCGATCGGCACCACGTTGCTGTCGACCGGAGTGGGAGCGCCGATCCGGGTCGGCGTCTGCGGGCGAGCAGAGGCGCGGCGGCGGGAGCCGATGGAGAGGACCTCGGCCGAGGTCGAGGGCCGCGAGGAGACGATGGTGGGGCGGAAGGAGGAAGTCACGCACTCCCTGTGGGTGGCGCCGACCAGATCGTCCCGACGACCCGCTGACCAGGCCGGTCCCGTCGGCCCTACTTGGGGGAACAGGAGGCCAGGAAGTCCAGCAGGTCCGTGGCGTCCCTGGAGGTGTAGAAGTCGACCATCGTGGTGTTGAACTCGAGCTTGCGGGCGGCCGGGATGCTGATGGCGTCGTACCCGGCCGACATCAACGTGCCGTTCATCATGTGGCGGGCCGTCCGCTTGTTGCCGTCGAAGTAGAACTGCTGAAGGGCCCCGAACGCGAAGTACACGAGGCCCCGGTGGAACGGATCGTCGAGTTCGCCGATGGCCACGAGGCCCTCGGCGTGGATCCGTCGGAGGATCGCCCCATCGTCGCCGGCCGCCGGCGCCTCGTAGCGGCCCCGTTCCCCGAGCGACACCGACACCCGGGAGTCCGGCCCGCCGACCTCACCTTCGCCCCGGAAGTGCCCGGCCTCCAGCGCCTCGTCGGTCGCGATGATCTTGTGCAGCCGGTCCGACGTCGCCTTGTCGAGTCGGAACCGGCTGGAGCGGACCAACTGATCGAGCTCCTTGTTCGACGCTGCCAGACGCACGATCTGCTGCTGGTCCGAGAGCTTGTGGCCCCCGACGGTCACCCCGTCGAGGAGGGTCTGGACCTCGACGAAGGTGAACGGGTTGTTCTCCAGCACCGCGGCATCCCAGACGAACTCGGCAAGGCCCTGGCGGTAGCGGGCCGTGACCCGCTCGACGCTGCTGCGTCGCGTCGGGACAGGGAGGTCCGACCAGGTGAGGCCGAGGGGCGGGTTCGAGGTGCTGGCCATCAGGTGGGGTCCGGCTCTGCTTGCTTCGTGCGAGGTTTCACGGTCGGCTCCGGAATCTAGGCGTCCGAGCTGAGCGTGGGTGGTGGCGTCCCGGTCACCCGGGGGCGAGGAGCGCCAGCGCGCCGGTGCGGCTCAGCGCCGGGTCTTCGCACAACGCCCACTCGACGCGACGGAGGGCCTCACCGACATCAGGTCCGCGCAGGCCCGCAGCCACCGCGTCGTTCCCGTCCACCGGTAGCGGCATGTCGGCGACGGCGGCCAGCTCGCCGATCCGGCGGTGGATCGCTGCGATCTCGTGGTTCGACCGGCCCGAGTAGCCGACCGCTTCGATCCGGCCGGCCCGAGCCATCGTCGCCACACCGTGCTTGCGGATGTGGCTCCGGAACGCTGCGTCCCACCGCCAGTCGGCCAGGCACTCATCGGCGGCAGCGATGGCCTGCAGCGCCCGGGACCGCCGGCCGTTGTCGACCTTCCAGGCGACGAGGGTGCCAGCCGGGTCCTCGGAGTGCCGGGCCAACGCGGCGAGCACGTCGTCCCCGTCGAGCTGGTACATCGACCGCTCGAAGTCTTCGGCGCGCGACCCGGCTCCGAGACCCATCAGCATCTGGTCGCGAACCCCCATCTCACCCATGGTCCTCAACGCACGGGCTGTCGCGCCCTCGCCGGCGTCGAAGACCCGGAGCATCTCGTCGCGCCGCCGCTCGATCGACACGACCCCGTACCGGTCGCTGGTCTCGCGGATCGCCGCCGCAGTGGCGGGGTCGACCGTGAACCCGCGGAGAGCCGCGAAGCGCACCGCACGGAAGCCGCGCAGCGGATCCTCCGACATGGTCCTGACCGGGTCGTCCGGAGTGCGGAGCACGCCGGCGTCGAGGTCGTCCAGGCCACCGAACGGGTCCACGACCTCCCGGTCGGCCAGCGAGATCGCGACGGCGTTCACCGTGAAGTCCCGGCGGCGGAGGTCCTCGACGAGGTCGTTGCCGAAGCCGACGGTCGGAACCCGACTGTCGGCCTCGTACACCTCGGTCCGGTGCGTGGTGTGCTCGATCGTCACCTCGGTGCCGTCGGGCCGACGGAAGACCACCCCGGTGGTCCCGTGGGCTTCGCCGACGTCGTAGACCGAGGCGTCAGCGGTGAGGCCAGCCATCGCCTCACGGAACTGCGCCGGTGCCAGCGGGGACGTGATGTCGAGGTCCTTCGGGTCGAGGCCGACCGCCAGGTCACGCACCGGGCCCCCGACCAGGTAGGCGGTTGCCCCGTGGCCCCGAACGAGCGTGGCGACAGCAACGAGCTCAGGGTTGTCCACCAGGAAGTCGGCGAGCCGGGACTGCAGCTCCTGCCCGTCGTCGTCGAGGCGGATGTCGGCCTCGGTGTGGACGCCGGGCGCCCAGCGGCCGTCGGCGGATCGGGGCTGGTCGGGTGCGGTCACAGTGACGAGTGGGTGGCAGCGGACGGCGGTGCGCCGCGACTCGTTCGTGCAGGTCCTCGCCGAACAGCGGTGCGCCGAGGAGGCGACAGGTGGAACAACGACGCAGCGGACGGCATGCCAGGATGTGCCAGTGGGGTTCAACGATCGGGTCGAAGCGGCTCGCGGTCTCAACGGGGATCGTCTGGCCCAGCAAGCCGCGCAGGCGGCTGCGATCGAGGCCCAGTGTGCCCACGCGCGCCGGGAGGCCGAGCGGCTTCTGGGCGAGGTCGTCGAGGCCGGTGTCGAGGTTCACCGTCTGCCCCCGTGGCCCAGGCCTGGTCCCCTCGATCCCGACTCCAAGGCTCAGCTGTTACGGGCCGGCGGGAAAGGCAACGCCAACGGCCCGTTCCACCTGTGGGCCGGGATCCCCGGGACGCAGACGGGCGGACGGCCAAATCTGACCGTGGAGGCCGGTTACAGCTTCGTGCGACAGGGCCACCTGAAGCCGAAGTGGCACGACGAGTTCGTCGGATGGAGGTTCCAGCTGGAGCGGCAGCACACCGCAACCGTCGACTACCGAACCGGTCTCGTCACCTTCAACATCCACGCGCCGATCGGCGGCCCGACCGGAGGTGGAAGCTTCGAGCCTGCGGCACTCGCCGGGCAGGGGCTCGTCATCGCCGAAGCCACGTCCGGTCCGGAGTGGTCGACGCCGGGCTCCCGAACCGAGGCAGCGACCGTGTTCCGGCAGTTCCTCTCCGCAGCCGCGACCTTCTGCGCCGGTCGCCCCTGAGCACGAGCTGGGTCAGCCAGGTCACGGGGCCCGTCGCCACGATCGCTAGCCGGTTGCTACTCGGTCAACCCGCAAGGTGCGGCGGCCCCTTCGACAGGACCGGATCGGTGGCGAGCGAGTGGAGCGCCTCCAACGGAGACGGGCCCGTCGTGGCGTAGCCGTTCGCCGCGCACCACAGCCCGGAGCCATGGAGTTGCCACATGCGGTTCCGGATCAGGAGGACTCCGCTCCACGCCTCGACGGAGAGGATCGCGGCCACGGTGGCCGAGGCCTGCTCGATCGGCCAGACCGGTATCACTGCCTCCGGAGGGGCCACGAGTCGAGGCCACGCCGGGTACGGCTTCGGGATGTCGTCGAAGGCCGCATAGACGCCGGACTCGATCAGCGACTCACGTTCCATGGCTTCGACCGGGTCGACGTACCGGGGCCCAGTGTCGAGGCCAACCCGATGGATCTTGCGGGCGAGCTTCGGGAGCCCGAGCTCCAGCCGGGGCGATTCCACGTAGGTCGACCGTCCCGGTTCGTCCGTGGACGACCGCCACCGGTTGGCGCTGAGGAACCAGCACGGCCGGTCCGGTCGGTCGAACCGATGGAGCTCGATCCGGTCGACCTCGTTCAGCGGGGCGAGAGAATCCAACCAGGCGAGGGCGGTCGTCGACCTCATGCCAGGTGCTCAGTCGCGAGTCGCGCCATCGAGAACCGCAACGAGTTCGGGTTCAGGTCGCCACCCCGGAAGCGTCGACGTTCGTCGACGCACACGGCGGCAGTGGTGCCGCCACCGAGGAACGGGTCACACACCAGGTCCGACCACGGGTCGAACCCAGCCTCGGGGCCTCGGGTGAGGGAGTGGACGATCCGCCGGACGATCGTCGGGTGCAGCCCACCGCACGGGTAGCGGAGCCGGCCGTGGCGTTCGTACTTCGGGACGTCGATCCAGACGTCGAGCGGGTAGCTGCGACCGGAGCGGGCGGTGGGCAGGTCGTCCGGCGCAGCGAAGTACCGGAGCCGGTTCCGGAACGGGCCGGCGTGCAGGATCGTGACGACGGTGTGGGAGTGCGCGTACTTGCGGGTGGTCCGCATCGCGAACGGACGGCGCACCACCACGGTGTTCATGTGCTCGAGACCGGCGTCCTCGGCGGCCACCTGGACCCGGGCGGCCCCGGACGGCCCGGTGATGACCGCGAGGTACCCGCCGGGCCGGATCATCGTGGCCGCGGTCGTGATCCAGCGTTCGCTGAACTCGGCGTACTGGTGGGCCGGGACCTCCCGGTAGCCGTCGACGACCTTCGAGCTGTCGCGCACGTAGGCATGCTCGACACGGTCCACGCCGTCACCGGGGGAGTCGGTCACGTCGAGCGCCCAGGGCGGGTCGGTCAGGACGAGGTCGAACATCTCGTCGCTGGATCGAAGGGTCGACGCGGCGTCGCCGAGCATCAGCTCGAACTCGTGGGGCTCACCGCCCAGGATCAGCAGGGCCCGCTCGGGACGGCACCGGTCTCCGTCGATCACCCACTGGGATCGGCCGACCCGTTCCGCCCGGCCCTGCTTGCGCAGTGACTGGAGCGTGGAACGGACCCGCCGGCGCCAGACGGTGTCGGTGCCGTGCCCGTCGATTGGCGCATGGCCGTCGTCGCGGTCGACGACCCGGGCCGCCTCGCAGGCGTCGTAGAGCTCGTCGAGAGTGACGGTGGCACCGGCCAACGTCTCGATGACGTCCCGTTCGGTACGGAGCACAGGTGCGGACACGGCGGTGCTGTGGGTGGTGCCGACCGAGGCTCCCGACGGTGGAGGGTCAGGCGGCCAGAGCGCCCTGCCCGACCAGCTGGACGTGACCGGGTAGGGCGTCCGCCGGGTGGCGGCGGCGGCCAGGGGCCCTGAACACGAGCATCGTGGAGCTGTTCGACCGGGCATGGACCTGACGGCGCGGCGACCCGTCCTTGTTCGTGAGCGGCTGGGCCCCGGTTCCGGACATGTGCTCGAGCTGGTCGACCTGCTTGAGGCCGAGACCGTCTGCGTGGTCGGCCGTCTGGCGCACCGCGGCGAAGAACTTCCCGGACGAGATGTAGTTCTGGACCTTCACCAGGATGAACCCGCCGGGTTCCACCACCCGGGCCATCTCCGTCAGCCCCGGGTTGACCAGGTCGTCCTGCAGGAGCTTCGGCGACGACGGGGCGTCGGTGAGCCCGAACCCGTCGTGCATGCGCTTCACCCCCGAGGTCTTGCGGCCACCGACCGAGACGTACGGCGGGTCGAACATCACCACCCGGAAGAACCGGTCCGGGTACGGGGTGGCCAGGAAGTTGACCGACGTGCCGGTCGGGCTCTTCTCCGGCTTCAAGTCCGACGCCCACAGCTCTTCGGGCCACCACTTCCGCCACCACACCCCGAGCCCGTAGGTAGTGTCCAGGGTCCGCCAGTGCCGCTGCAGGTACCCGAGGCGGACCAGGTCGACGACCAGGTCGCCGTTCGTCGGCCACGCGCTGACGCGACGCACCGGGTCGACGTGGGTCGCCGGCCGCGGGGTCGGCGGGACGCTGTAGAGCCGGCGGGGCAGCTTCGGGAAGCTGGACCGGTGCAGTGTGCTGGGTGCCACGGCGACGGCGGTCACCGGTGACGGACCTTGGCCGACGGGTAGCCCGGTCCGCCCCAGCGTCGGCTGTAGAGCCCGACCACCACGGCCGTCGCCTTCACTGCTGCACCCAGCACGCCGAACACGACGGACGGGCCGTGAGGTTGCGGCGATGTGGTCGATCTGCCCCGGGTCCGATCAGGCATCAGCGTGCGTCGGCCGGTCGCCGTCGGCCAGCCCGGTCGGTTGGCCGGAGAACACCCAGCCAGTGACGGCCAGCGGATCAGCCGGCGGGGCGAACCGGGTGATCGTGCAACGGAAGCTGACCGTGCGGGAGACGACCTTCCCGGTCACCGTCAGCAGCCGGGGGTCGCCGTCGGCGAGTAGGCGGCCGACGACCGTCAGCTCGAGGAACGGGTCGGAGAAGCACAGGTCGCCTGCGACCACGGCTGCCTGAACCTCGTCGTCGTAGGAGCTGTGCCCGTCGAGGTCCGCGCCCCACCGCTGGATCGCGAAGGTGGCCTGCGTCGGTACCGCCGCCGGCTTGATCACGGGCGGGCGCTTGACCAGGCGGTCGTCGAGGAACTCGACGGTCGTGACCTGCTCGTCAGCGGCGAGAGCGAGCTGCTCCAGCTTCGCCACGAAGGACCCGGGTCGTTCGAGAGCCAGGTTGTCCTCGAACGACGGTGCCTCCAATACGACATCGACGGTCCGCCGACCGATGGCCGGTCCGGGATCCCGGACCGGCACGACCAAGACGTAGGTGCTGAAGCACAGGCCGGTCTCCATCTGCTTGGCGAGCGGAGCGGGGCCCTCGGGACTCCAACCGTCACCGACCTCCTGGGCCGGTCCGAACACCCCGGCCGCCACCGCGGAGGCCCAAGCGTCGTCGCGATCGGCCGCCGGCTCGAAGTGGATGACCGCCTTCGACGTCACGAGATCGCATCCATGAACTCGTGGTCGACGGTCCAACCGTCGAGCATGTTGAGCGACCGCAGCCGGCCGAGGGCGTTGGACACCGAGCTCGAACTCGTCGCGTAGTGGCTCGGGGTCCGGCCGTAGATCAGGTCCCGGTCGATGAGGTTCGGGTATTCGTCGACCGCGAGCTGCAGGATCTCCTTCTCGGCCTTGCTGAGCTTGGCCCGCAGCAGCTGGTACAGCTCGTCGCCGGTGGGCAGCGGCTCGATGGGACCCAGGGCCGCGATGCCTTCGACGGTGGCCTGGATCGGGTCGCCGGACTTCGTGATGTACCCGGCGGATCGCAGCGCGCCGAGGGCGTTCGACACGGAGGATGACTTCACCGAGTAGCCGGCGAGGAATGCGGTCATGACCCGGCTGCACCCGGCCGGGCGCTGGACCAGCACGGTGAGCATCGTCTTCTCGGCCTTGCGCTTCAGGATGCCGGGATCCCCGTCGGCCCCTGATTCGGGGGCCGGGGAGCGGGCTGGCGCAACTGGCGGTGCCGGTCGGGCACGACCGGACCGACCGGTCGGCGACGGCCGCGGTGTGGCCCGGACCGATGGGCTGGTCGGGGTTGCGACCGGGAGGCGCTCCAGGTCGGCGGCGACCCCGGTGATCGTGGCGTGAACGTCGACGAGCCGGTCGGTCTGGATGCGGAGCACGGTCCCGATGTCGGCGACCGTCGACTCGAGGGACTGGATGAGGTCGACGACCGCCGGCGGTACGACGTGCTCGGTGATCGTCTCGGTGACGGGGGCCGGGGCCGGCTTGGCCCGCTCTGCGGCGAGATCGGCCTGGGCCCGCCCGAGCTGGCGACCGAGGTCGACCAGCTTGCGCTGCAGCGCCTTCGGGTCAGCGGCTTCGGCTCGTTCGATCGTCTCGGCCATCCGGACCCGGAGGGCATCGAGGTCGACGGTCGCGAACGCCTCGGGGGCAGCGACGGACTGGCCGACCCTCGGGGTGGCCGAGCTGTCGAAGGTCGTCTTCATCCGGACGTTGACCTGCTGGAACAGGCGCAGCCACGAGGGCGAAGCGAACCATGCGGTGCCGACCGGGAGGCCCGGCAGGGTTTCGACCATCGCCAGTCGCTGGTCGTCGTCGACGTGGGCGGTCAACCAGTCCGACACCGCTTTGCGGTCGTGGGGTCCGGTGATCTGCATGGCGACGAGCACTTCGGCCTGACTGAGCACGTCCTTGTTCACTACTGCCGGGCGTTGTGAGATCAGCGTGACGCCGAGGCCGCGGGCCCGGCCCAGGCGCACGAGGTCCTCGGTGGCACCGAGGAGCCGTTCGCCGCCCTTGATGACCCGTTGCGGGGCCCACCGGTCGGCCTCGTCGAGGACGACGTGGAGGGGCCGCCGGTTCCGGCGGTAGAGGGTCTCGAGGAACGCGGTCATGAAGGACCGGGCCTCGGTCTTGGAGAAGAGGCTGAGGTCGAGGACGACCGGCGCCGGTGAGTCGACGAGTAGGTCGGCGATCACGGTGCCGCCGGTCGGTTCCAACGGCACATCGCCGTGCTCGCCGCCGAGGATGGCGACCGGGAGGCCCGGGGACTTCCCGTCGGCCGAGGACCGGAGTCCCCACCAGACGCCCACGGGGTCGACGACGACGACCGGCAGACTGGCGCGGACCATCTCCTCGACCATCACGCCGGACGTAGTCGTCTTGCCGGCGCCTCGCTTCGCAACGATGGCGAAGGTCTGGGTGACCGCCTCGAGCGGCAGCTGGAAGCCGGGGCCGATGTGCAGGGTCTTGGGCATCAGGCGCTCCCGTCCGCGGTCGCCGGGACGAGACGGAGCGGCGGCCGGCGGCGGCCGGTTCGCCGGAGCACGCTGACGAGGTGGGAGAGGCCGAGCCATGCAACGACCATCGGGGTCGCAGCGACGGCCAGGGCGCCGGCGACCACGAGCTCGGTGTGGGGGCGTCGAGGGTTGATGGCGGAGGTCATAGCCCCCTCGTCGGTGGTACCCGACGAGGTCCCGGGGACCGGTGGCCGGCCGCCCGGCGGCGGCGGGCGAGGACCTGCGCGGTGACGATGAGCACGAGCGCGACGTCGATGGAGGCGACCAGGAGGATGTCCATGGCCCGACAGATGGGTGGCTGACCGTCCGGCCGGCCACTCAGCTGTTCAGGTCGGGAGGAGGTCTTCGTGGAGGACCCGGTCAGCGATCTCGTCGAGCCGGTCGGTGTGGCGTCGCACCCAGTCCCGCGGTCGGGCCAGCAGCTGGGACACCTCGACGTCGGTCCGGACGGACGGCTGAGCGATGGTGGGGTCGAAGAACTCGGCGAGGTACACCTGGCCGAGTTCGGCCAGCGTGGGGTCCGCCTGGTTCGCCAGGTCGAGGATCCGGTGGGCGATGGCGCGACGGGCGCCCATGGACGACGGGGCGACGAAGGTGGTCATACGGGTGAACATGCGCCCGACCCGGCGACGGGCCGGGCCGGGCGCAGGCTCAGTGCTGCCCTGGTCTTCCGATCCATCCGGGGTCGGGGTCGTAGTCCGTGTCGTCGATGCGCTGGTCTTCCTGGCGCTCTTCGATCTCGGTGAGGGAGTCGTCGGCGGCCTCGATCCCGTGGAGCACCTTCCACTCGCGTTCAGCCCGGAACCAGATGGAGTCGAAGCCCCACATGTCGAGCAGCCCCCCGTAGTTGCGGCGGCGGAACAGCAGCCAGCGCAGCGCCTGGAAGCCGGTCTCGATGATGACCGCCGGGTCACCGGCGGCGGCGGTCCGGAGGGCTTGGGCCGCAACCTCGTGGCTAGTGAAGCTGTGGACGACGATGGCGGCGGCGGCCGGTTCGATCCCGGGGAAGGTGGCGACGAGGGCGACGTCGATGGCCAGGTCGGGGATCACCTGCGGGCAGAGGTCGGTGTGGTCGATGACCGTCCCGAACGGCATCCCGCCGGTGGCGACGGCCTGGCCGGTCTCGGGGCTGATGGTGGCCTGGCGCCACGGGTCCACGCCGGGGAGCGTGGAAGCGATGTCGACGCAGACACCGGTGTAGAAGCGGATCCCCCATTCGGGATCGGCCTCGATCGCCCGTTCCAGGTCCGACTCGAGTCGGTGCCGGTAGGCGGGGTCGAGGATGGGTTCCGTGGTGGTGGTGGCCCACCGGACCGCGGTCATCCACGGGGGTTCGGGTTCACCCATGGCCGACCAACCTACCTGGTCGACTCGGGTGTCGATCTCCGCCTGAGATCGTCTGTCGAGCGGCGTTCGACGCACGGAAGGGAATGAGATCCCTTGCGTTTGGTCGTGACGCCTTGCGAATTTGCACTCCGCCGGGCATGTGGCCCTCCTTTGAGCCGAATAATCAACCCCTATAGGAAACAACAAGGGGGGGGGTATAGAGAGAGAGAGAGATGACTTGATCCATCTCATCTTCTATATATATAGGTACTACTACCCCCCCCCTCCCAAACTACTTAGGGGGCTACCGTTCCATCAGAGAAGTGTGGATTTTGGGCCATGTTGGGGGTTCATTCCGTCCGAAAGGGACGCGAATCGGAAGATCCGGTAGCCGTTCGGAGGCGGATCGGCACCAGAGGGGGGTGGAGTCGCTCCAGGAGGGCTCGGGAGAGCTTCCGGCGCCACCCATGACCCCTCCGCATGGACCAGCACACCCAGACCGACGCACCGCTGCCGCGGGCCGAGAAGCCGTAGCCACCGGTGCGGACCGACCTCGCCTGGGACGGCAGGAACCTCGTACTCGCCGGCGACGCCGTCGGCACCGTGCTGCGCCCGTACCTGTCGCCCAGCTCGGCGTCGGCGATCCTGCAATGCCCGGCCCGCCACGCCGCAGAACGGGTCCTGCCGCGCATCTCGCACCCCATGAGCGACTCCGAACTCGGGACCAGCGGGCACTGGGTCCTCGAGTGCCTGTTCAACCTGGCGCCTGCGGACCGAACCCGTCAGGCCGCCCGGAGCTTCCTCTCCGACCTCCTCGCAGAGGTGACCGAAGCGCATCCCGAGTTCGCCGGGGACGACGGGCACCCCCAGCGACTCACCTGGCTCAGCGCCGTCTGGAAGCGGGTCATCGGCATCTGGCTGATCGAGGACCCGACCGCCGTCGCCGTCCGTCGGACCGAGTGGCGCCTCGGCGACACCGGCGAACCGAAGGAGCCCGACGATGACCCCGGCACCGGGAAGGTGCTCATCGGTGGCGTGCCGTTCCTGGGCGTCGTCGACCGCTCCGACTTCATCGACATCGACCAGGCCGTCCCGGCGCCGGGCACACCCCGGAAGCCGGCCCCGGCCATCGACCCCGACGACTTCAGCCACGACTTCGACGATGACCAGAGCCCGCAACCGCCGGGCGCCGGCTCGTCCGGAGAGGCCGACGGCGTCGAGATCATCGACTACAAGACCGGCAAGGCCACCGAGTCGGTGAACCCCCGCTGGGTCGACAACCACGGCGACCAGCTGCGGCTGTACGTCGCCGCAGTCGAGTCTGTAGACGGCAAGGCCCCGGCCCGGGCCCGGATCGCGTACACCCGCTGGGGTCGGTCCCGCTACATCGACCTGTCGCCCAAGGCCATGGCCGCGACCGTCGCCCGGTTCCAGCAGGCGTGGGAGGACATCAACCAGTTCGCCGCCGCGAACTCCTACCCGGCCAAGCCCTCCGGGCTCTGCCCCTGGTGCCCGTTGGTCACCTCGTGCGCAGCGGCCATCGCCGAGGGTCGCGTCCCGAACTCCGCCCTGGCGGCGTCGGTCGTCGTCGTCGACAAGGTCGCCGCCCGCAAGCCCCGCACCGCGGCGTCCGACTCCGCTGTGGCCGCACAGCGCGAGGCCGAGCAGGCATCGCTCCTCGCGGCGCTGCTGCCGGCCTCCTCCAGCCCGTCTGGACCCGAGGTCACCCCGACCGCCGCCCAGGCGGCCCCGTCTCGGGAGACCCCTGGGGTGCCACCCACAGACATCTCGACCGAGCGAACAACGACCCGTGGAGGGACCATGCTCACCGAAGACAAGCCCTGGGAACCGACCGCCAACGGCGGCATGAACCCATCGTCCTACAGCGCGACGGCCGTGTTCGGCCTCGTCAGCATGGCCGTCAGCGAACTGGCCAAGGCCGACCAGCGCATCAACGGCAAGTCCGTCGCCGGCCTCGCCGGCACGTTCGCCTCGATCGTCGAGACGGTCCAGGTCGAGCTCACTGGCTCCACCAGTCCCCAGGACGGCATGAACACCCGACTGCGGGGTGCGCTGCACACCGCGATCGAGACGCTCTCGCCGCTGCCCTTCGGGGGCGACGCCGAGGCATGGGAGGCCTGGGTCAACCAGGTGACCCGTCGGACCCGGGCGATCGCCATCGCGGCGATCAACCTCTTCGACAACGGGCCGGCAGCGTCGCCTTGGCTCGATCTCGTGCCGCAGCCGCTGACCGAAGCGGCCTGAACAGCCCATACCATCGACGTCGACTTCCGGTAAAGGCCCGCCCGTGAGCGGTGCTTCATCTGGTGAAACCGCCGTCAGCATCCACCCGTAACCACCAATTTCACCAGACCCCCACAAGGACCACACCGCCATGACCACCGCCGCCACTGCGTCTTCCGCAGACCTCACCGCCATCATCCTCGCCGCCGTCGCTGCCGTCGGTCCCGATGAGGGCGACGGAACCTGGGTCGCCCAGGTCGAGCAGAAGGCCGCTCAGGTCGCCACGCTCACCTCGCCTGACTCCTCGGTCGCCAAGACGGTCAACGCAGTGCTCGCCGCCAAGGTGTTCGTCGGGACCGTCCTGTCGGTCAAGAAGGAGGCGACGTCGACCCGGGGCCTGGTCATCATGAAGACCCGTGAGTCCCAGCACCACCCGTCGGGCTGCGAGTCGGCCCGCACCGACCGGACCGACAACCCGTCGGGGCGACTGATGGCGAAGCGCCTGCAGGCGCTCACGTTCCACCGGGTCCGGGTGTGGGTCGAGGTGGAGGAGATCAACAACGGCGCCAGCAAGGTCCGGGTGATCCGCCACGTCGAGGACCTCGGCCTCGACAAGGACCTGGCCTCGATCCAGAAGGTCCCGGTGCCGGTGAACGCGGCCGAACCCGACGGCCCGACGGTCGACCAGGACCAGGTCGTCCCCGACGCCGGCCAGGTCGAGAAGCTGCTCGCCGCGTTCGCCGCCGAGCGCAGCAAGTGACCGGCCCCCGGACCGTCGGGATCGTCGCCCTCCCCGACCTCGCCGCCGTCCTCCGCGACGCCGGGTTCGACGTCGTCGGGGGAGCCGACTTCCACGACGCCGCCACCCCGATCAAGGTGCGTCTCGACGCCGGCGACAAGTTCCCGATCCTGGCCTCAGCGGTCAGGACCGCCGGGGTGCAGGCATGGCTGACCCGTCAGTCGATGCGGACCACGGTCGTGCTCGTCGGTGTCGACGGCGCCGAGCTCGCCATCCCGAACGTCGTGACCGTCGGCCTCCCGGCTGCGGTCGACGATGTTGTCTGCACCGCCGACCTCGATCCGCTCGGCGGCGAGGCCGGCGCCGCCGAGGTCGCCCTGGACGGCACCATCGGCGGTGTCGCGGTCCACCCACCGGTGACCGAAGGTGCCCCGCCGGTCATCGCACCGGCACCCACCGCCTCAACGGCACGCGTTCCGGCCCCCACCGCCCACCGCCCACCGGCCAGCGCTCCCGCGCCGGGCCCGGCCGAACCGGTGGTCGCGGCCATGCCGATCGCGGATGACCCGTGGCCCGATCCCACTCCAGGGGTGGCGACCGCGCTCGACGCCTGGCCGCCCGACGACGTGGTCGCCGACGGGCAGTTCGACGAGCCCGGTCCGACCGTCGACCTCGAGCCGCGGCCCGCACCCGCACTACCGCCTCCGACGTCGGCCTTCGACACCGCAGACGCCGACGCATGGCCGCCCGATGACGCCCCGGCACCCGCGCCGATGGCCTACGAGCCCCCAGCCCCGCCGGTCGCTGCCCCGGTCGCGTCACCGCCACCGGTCGCGCCCGCCTACGAGGCCCCAGCCCCAGCGCCTGTTCCGGCCCCCGCCCCCGCTGCGATGGTCCCGGTGGCCGTGCGTGAGCCCGAGCCGGCCGACTGGACCGAGGAGCCCGACCCCACCCAGGACCACCTGCTCGACCTGATCGAAGCCGGCGCCGTGGCCACCGAGGCCGCATCGTCACCGTCGACCCGTCGACCCGGGTTCCACGAGGCTGCCCCGGTCGTGTACTCGGTGTCGGGCAAGGGCGGCGTCGGCAAGACCACGATGGCGGCGATCCTGGCCCAGCGCGCTGCAGAGCGTGGTGAGATGCGCGTCATCCTCGTCGACGCCAACCGCGGCCAGGCCGACCTGACCACCTACCTGCGCCTCGGCCGGTCCGGGCTCCCGACCATCTTCGACGCCGCCCGAACCCACGACCCGATGCGGGCGATCGTCTCCCGCGACCAGGTCAACGAGGCCCGCCACGCCCGTCTCGACAAGCTCGGGTTCTCCGTCGTGCTCGGCCCGCCGGCCAGCAAGGCCGATCCGGCGATCGTGACCCCCGACGTGTACCGCCGGGTCATCGACCAGGCCCGCAAGCTCGCCGACCTGGTCATCGTCGACACCCAGATCGTCGAGTCCTACGACACGTCCGGGCTGTTCGACCAGCTCGTCACCCCCAGCCTCGTGTCGGGCGGCTGGGCCTTCGCGACCTCGGACCTCTCCAGCGCTTCGGTGACCAACATCTCCGCCCGCCTCAAGATCTGGCGCGAGCAAGGTGTCCCCAAGGACCGGATGCTCATGGTCCTGAACCGGGTCGACGGGTCGATCGCCCTCGACGAGGAAGCCATGCGCTCGGCATTCTCGAACGAGACCACCTTGATCGGCGCCATCGAGAACTCGACCGCCATGGTCACCGAGCTCAACCAGGGCATCGTGCGGGTCGGTGCACCCGAGCTGCAACGGGTCCTCGACCAGGTGCTGTTCCGGGTGACCGGCGACCCGGTGTTCAACCAGCCCATCCCCGACGGCATCGTGGCCAACTTCGGCGACACCCTCCGCCGGCTTGTGCGCCGCCGGAAGGGCTGAGGACCGGTCGATGCCCCTCGGTATCGCCCCAACCCCGTGGGAGGTCCTCGGGGTCCCTGAAGGCTCGTCTCCTGCCGTGGTCCGCACGGCGTTTCGTCGCGGGGTCCGCCAGTTCCATCCCGATGCCGCCGAGCACGGCGACGTCGAACGGTTCAAGGCGGTCAACGATGCCTACGCCGCGTTGCATCACCGGTCGACACCGGTCCGAGGCTCGGACCCTGTCGTGTTCCCCGCCCGGCCGGTGCCCGCCGACCAGGAGTGGAACCCGCCAGCGCCCGAGTGGATGTCCGCCCCCGCCCCCGGCCCGGACCTCGGTCCGAGCGCCGGACAGGCAGCCGCGGACCTCCTCGCCCAGGAGCCCACCGCGCGCCGCCGACCGAACCCCCGCCAGGGCCCCTCTGGCCGAGGCACCTCGGGCCCCGTCTCCACCGACGGCCGCCGCAGTCTCCGGGGAGCGCGCCGGTCGGCCCGGCCCACCAGCGGCGACCAGACAGGTCGAGGGCCCGGCCGCGCCCTCGTTGCCAGGTTCGGCGTTCCGGCCGCCGCCGGGCTGGCCTTCGTCCTCGCCCGCCTGGCCGCCCAGGCCGTCACCTCCTGGGCGGCACCGGTGTCGGTGGCGCTCCTCGTCGGCGTCGCGGTGCCGATCGCCGCCGTGTGCGTCGTCGTGTTCGACCGCAGCCGTGCCGCCGCCGACGCCGCCGCCGAGGACCCGGCCAACTCGCCCATCCTCGTGCTCGCCGCCCTTGGTGCATCCGCCACCCTGGCCTGGGCGGACGTGCTGTTCCGTCTCGGCACTCCGATCGCCGCCGCCGCCGGCCTACTGGCGGCGATCCTGCGTCACCGGCGCAGCACCGAGACCTCTCGATGAGCGCCGGCCGAGCCCCCCAGACCGACTTGCCCGGGTACGCCGACGGTGACCGACACGGCTGGCTCGACACCCTCTGCGGCCGCCTCGAGCGGATCGCCGTCGGGAAGGACGCAGAGCAGCTCCTGCAGGACCCGGCCGCGCCCGGGTCGCGACGAGGCCTGGTCACGCTCCCGATGTGGGCGTGGGTCCCGGCCGGACACCGCGCGGGCCGCAAGGGCCGAGCGCTCCACGGTGGGACCCTGATGCTCCCCGTCCGGATCGTCTGGGACGAAACCGCTCTGACCAGGGTCGTTTCGGGCGAGCCGACCGCCGTCGGCTGGAAGGGCCAGGGCCAGGGTCGCACGCTGC
>Ga0209023_10001622_pt1 | contig 29765 bp, 30 predicted proteins | sample LakOneMetagenome_FD_187468 | JGI IMG/M metagenome (GOLD analysis project Ga0209023, IMG submission 187468) | Freshwater and sediment microbial communities from Lake Erie, Canada (SPAdes) (version 2) | ecosystem: Environmental > Aquatic > Freshwater > Lentic | place: Lake Erie, Canada...
CGCAGTCCCACCGGTTCTCGGGTCAGTAGCGGGCGGTTGTGGCCCGCCACTGACCCGAGTTCAGCCCCTCCCGCAGTCCGGCCGGTTCTCGGGTCAGTAGCGGGCGGTTGTGGCCCGCCACTGACCCGAGTTCAGCCCCTCCGGAAGTTCGGCCCGACCTACGCTGCGCTCGATGAGTCGGCACCGGCCGTCTCGCCATAGGGGGATCTCGTGGAGCAGTTCGACGGCAAGGTCGCGGTCATCACCGGGGGAGCGTCGGGCATCGGACGTGCCATGGCCGACGCGTTCGCGGCGAAGGGCATGAAGCTCGTGCTCGCCGACATCGAACCGGGCACCCTGGAAGTTGCGGCGCAGGAGCTGCGTGACGGCGGTGCCGACGTGTTCGCCGTCACCGCGGATGTGAGTCGCTTCGCTGACGTGGAACGCATCGGCGAGGCCGCGATGGACGTCTTCGGGGCGCTGCACGTGGCCTGCAACAACGCCGGCGTCGGTACGGGAGGACCGACCTGGGAGGTCGACCTGTCGGTCTGGGAGTGGGTGATCGGCGTGAACCTGATGGGCGTGGTGCACGGGCTGAAGGCCTTCACACCCAAGATCGTCGCCAGCGGTGGCGGCCACATCGTCAACACCGCGTCCATGGCCGGGCTGACGTCGCCGGCGTTCATGAGCCCCTACAACGTGTCCAAGCACGCCGTGGTCACGATGTCGGAGTCCATGTACGTCGAGCTCGAAATGCTCCATCCGGAGGTGGGCATCAGCGTGCTGTGCCCCGGCTGGGTGCAGACGCGGATCCACGAGTCGGACCGCAACCAACCCGACCAGGTCGCCGCAGCAGCGGACGCGGCCGCGGCGGAGGCGGCAGCAGCGCCATCGCCATCGCCGGTGTCGGCCGGCGACCTCCAGGCCATGATCGCAGGGTTCATCGCCGAGGGCCTTCGCCCGGCGGAGGTGGCCCAGATGGTGCTGGACGCGATCGAACAGCGACGCTTCTACATCCTCACCCATCCGGAGTGGCAGTCGATGGTGAGCGACCGGGTGGACCGAATGCTGAGCGGCGAGAACCCGGCGATGGCACTTCCGGGCAACTGAGCGGCGAGTCTGCCGAACCTTCCGGCAATCGACCTGCGCATTCACGACGGTCGAGGCACCCGACCTGCGGTTCGGGTGACGCCATCTGATCGGCTGGCGCCACCTGATCGGCGGGGGTCAATGGAACCAACGTCGACTCAGCGGGTCATGGGCGGACGGCGAGCACCAGCCCGCTGACTCGCTGCGCGCCGCCGTGCCGCAGTGCTCGAGCGGCGGCCGACAGGGTGGAGCCGGTGGTCCAGACGTCGTCGACGACCACGACATGGCCGTGGATCGGTCGAGTCGGAGCGAAGACAGGGCCGGTCAACCGGTGTGCCCGATCCGTTCCGGTCTGCGCCAGACCGCCTGTCCGCTCGAGGGCCGCGACGACGCTGCGATCGGAGTGGCGGGCGATCGCCCGGGCGAGCAGTTCTGCCTGGTCATAGCCGCGATGGCGACGCCGACGGTTGCTGGTCGGAGCCCACGCGATCACGTCGGGGGGAACCGACGCCTGGCGGACGAACTGCGCCATGGCCCGGGCAACGGGCCCGAGTGCGTCGCGATGGTTGTGGAACTTGATCTCGGCGACCAGGCGGGCGGTCAGCTCGTCGTATTCGAGCAGCGCCCAGCAGTCGTCCAGGCCGTGCGGCGCCACGAGCGGGGGAGCGGGCGTGAGGGTCCCGACGCAGGTGTTGCACAGGCCCGCGCCCCGAGCACCGCAGATCGCGCAATGCTGAGGGGCGAGCAGGTTGAGCACGGCCCTACCGTACGAACGGGGTGTGACAGCGGCGCGACCTGGTGCCGCATCGCAGACCTGCATCGGGGGACCGGAGCCCCGCCGGTAGAGTGGCTCCGCTATGGGATTCATGGACCGACTGCTGCGTACCGGCGAAGGCAAGAAGGTGCGCGCACTTGCGGACCTCGTGCCCGACATCGGTGCACTCGAACCCGAACTACAGGCGCTCTCCGACGAGGACCTCCGTCATCGCACCGTGGAGTTCCGCGAGCAGCTCGATCGGGGCATCGACCTCGACGATCTGCTGATCCCTGCGTTCGCCACGGTCAGGGAGGCAGCCAGCCGAGTCATCGGCCAGCGGCACTATGACGTGCAGCTCATGGGTGGCGCCGCGTTGCACTTCGGCTGGGTCGCAGAGATGAAGACCGGCGAAGGCAAGACCCTGGTGTCCACCCTGCCCGTCTACCTCGACGGCCTCACGGGCAAAGGTGTCCACGTCATCACCGTCAACGACTACCTGGCTCGCCGTGATGCCGAGTGGATGGGCCAGATCCACGGTTGGCTGGGTCTGAGCATCGGCATGATCCTGCCGGGCAACGACGACCCCGAGTTCAAGCGGGCGCAGTACGCGTGCGACATCACCTACGGCACCAACAACGAGTTCGGCTTCGACTACCTCCGCGACAACATGGCATTGTCGCTGGAAGAGAAGGTACAGCGCGGTCACACGTTCGCGATCGTCGACGAGGTCGACTCGATCCTGATCGACGAGGCCCGGACGCCGCTCATCATCTCCGGTCGGGTCGGCGACGCCGCCAAGCTGTACTACAAGTTCGCGTCGGTTGCCCGGGGCCTCAAGCGTGACGACGACTACGAAGTCGACGAAGAGAAGCGGGTCGTCTTCCCGCTGCCCGAGGGCATCCACAAGGTGGAGAAGAGCCTTGGCGTGGAGAACCTCTACGACGACGTCGCGAACGGGCTGGTCCACCAGCTGCAGGTCGCGATCAAGGCCAAAGAGCTGTACAAGCGCGACCGCGACTACCTGGTGCAGAACGGCGAGGTGAAGATCGTCGACGAGTTCACCGGTCGCATCCTCGAAGGTCGCCGCTGGTCCGAAGGCCTGCATCAGGCGGTCGAAGCCAAAGAGGGCGTGAAGATCAAAGAGGAGAACCAGACCCTCGCGACGGTCACCCTCCAGAACTACTTCCGCATGTACGACAAGCTCGCCGGCATGACCGGCACCGCGCTGACCGAAGCGGCGGAGTTCATGTCGACCTACACGCTCCAGGTCGTGCCGATCCCGACGCACCGGACCATCCAGCGCATCGACGACGCGGACCTGATCTACCGAACCGAAGACGCCAAGTTCGCAGCCGTCGTCGACGACATCGTCGAACGCCAGGCCGAGGGGCAGCCGGTGCTCGTCGGCACCGTCTCGGTGGAGAAGTCCGAGAAGCTCAGCCGTGAACTGGAGAAGCGTGGTGTCCCTCACGCCGTGCTGAACGCCAAGCAGCACACCAAGGAAGCAGATGTCGTCACGCAGGCGGGCCGCATCGGGTCGGTCACGGTCGCGACCAACATGGCCGGTCGAGGCGTCGACATCCTGCTCGGTGGCAACCCGGAGGGTCTCGCCGAACACGAGGTCTCCGGCGAAGACCTCGAAGAGGGCAGCGAAGAGGCCAAAGCCCGCTACCAAGAGGTGCTCGCCAAGTACAAGGCGGAGTGCACCGAAGAAGGCGAAGCGGTCCGCAAGCTCGGTGGCTTGTACGTGCTCGGCACGGAGCGCCATGAGAGCCGCCGGATCGACAACCAGCTCCGTGGCCGCTCCGGCCGTCAGGGCGACCCGGGTGCCAGCCGGTTCTACCTGTCACTCGAAGACGACCTCATGCGGTTCTTCGCGACGGGTGCCATCGAGTGGGTGATGGGCAAGGGTTGGGACGATGACGTGCCGATCGAAGCCAAGATGGTCACCCGCGCGATCGAGAAGGCTCAGAACACCGTCGAGGCCCGGAACGCGGAGATCCGCAAGAACGTCCTCAAGTACGACGAGGTCATGAACGAGCAGCGCAAGGTGATCTACGCCCGGCGCGACGAGGTCCTCGAAGGCGTCGACCTGCGCGAAGAGACGTTGCAGGCGCTCGCCGAGAGCGTCAACGAGCTCATCGGCACGCACTGCGGTTCGGACTACTCCGACGACTGGGACGCAGAGTCGCTGCTCGGCGATGCTGCCACCTACTGGCCGATCACCATCTCCCAGGACGACCTCGCCGACACGCTCAGCCAGGACGCGCTGTATGACACGCTGATGGCGGATGCAGTGCGCCACTATGAGGAGCGCGAAGCGGAGTTCGGTGCCGACACGTTCCGCACGATCGAACGTCAGATCATGTTGCGCATCATCGACACGAAGTGGCGTGACCACCTCAAGGAGATGGACTACCTCCAGGAGGGCATCAACCTCCGAGCGCTCGGCCAGAAGGACCCCCTCACCGAGTGGCAGCGCGAGGGCTTCGACATGTTCGGCAAGCTCATGGAGGCGGTGAACAACGAGTACGTGCAGTACGTCATGCACGTGCAGGCGGTCAAGGAGGAGCAGCCCAAGCTCCAGCCGCAGCGCTTCGACTACTCCGCGCCTGAAGACCCGTCCGAAGGTCCCAACCCGGTGCCCGCTGTCGTCGCCGCCGAGTCGCAGCACCTCGCTGCCGCTGGTGACGGAGCGGAGGCCGAGGCCGATGCCCCGACGCTGCAGCCGGTGGTCAAGAGCGAGTGGGACAAGACGCCGCGCAACGCTCCGTGCCCGTGCGGGAGCGGCAAGAAGTTCAAGGCGTGCCACGGAGCGGGCTGAGCCACTGCCGCGCCGCGCTCCACCGCAACGACCGCTGACCACCATCCACCGAAGCAGATCATCGTGCAGGACTTCACTCAGCGCATCAGCGCGCTCCGCTCACGGCTCGCAGAAGCGGAGGGCTACCTCCGCGTCTCGGACTTGCGCTTCCGTCGACCGCAGCTCGAGACCGAGCTCGGTCGGCCCGACCTCTGGGATGACGCGTCCGCAGCGCAGGCACTGCAACGCGAGTTCGCCGAGCTCGACGACGACCTGTCGTACTACGACCGGTTGAAGACCCGGGTCGACGACACCGAGACGCTCGCCGAGTTGGCTCGCGAGGAGGGCGACGAGTCGCTCGAACCCGAGATCGAAGCCGAGCTGACCGCGTTGGCCGGGGACTTCGACCGCTTGGAGCTGCGAGCGCTGTTCACCGGTGAGTACGACGACCGCGACGCGATCATCGAGGTCAACTCCGGTGCCGGCGGCGTCGATGCGCAGGACTGGGCGGAGATGCTGCTGCGGATGTACGTCCGTTGGGCGGAGCGCTCCGGCATGGACCTGGAGATCGAATCGCTGAACGAGGGGACCGAGGCGGGCATCTCGTCCGCGACGGCCATCCTCAAGGGGCGCAACGCGTATGGATGGATGCGCTCCGAGCACGGTGTGCACCGACTCGTGCGCATCTCGCCGTTCGACAACAACGCACGCCGGCAGACGAGCTTCGCGTCGGTCAAGGTCACCCCGTGGATCGACGACGTCGACGACGAGATCGAGATCGACGACAAGGAGCTGCGCATCGACGTGTACCGCTCTTCGGGTGCGGGCGGCCAGCACGTGAACGTGACCGACTCGGCGGTGCGGATCACCCACCTGCCGACGGGGATCGTCACGTCGTGTCAGAACGAGCGGTCCCAGCATCAGAACAAGGATCGGGCCATGAAGATCCTCAAGGCCAAGCTGCTCGAGGTGGAGCGTCAGAAGCGCATGGACAAGCTGGCGTCGATCACCGGTCAAGGTGCCTCGGTCGATTTTGGCAGCCAGGACCGCAACTACGTCCTCCAGCCATACCAACAGGTCAAGGACCTGCGGTCCGGGCTGGAGCTGACGAACCCCGACGGGGTGCTCGACGGCGACCTCGACGGTCTCATGGAGGCGTACCTCCAGTGGGTGCGTACCGGCAGCCCTGCCGCCGGCTGATCGCTCGGGCCTCGCCGCGTGGCTGATCTCGCCGGCCATGTCGCCGGCTGACAGCGATCAGGTGCGGGGCTCCGCCACTTCGTCATCGGGGCCTGCGAGAATGCACCCCGGCGCGGTCCCAGTCGTCACGCAACGGGACTATCGTCATCTGTTCGTCACATCGCCGCGGGTTCCTCCCACCGCCCGCGGAGAGAGGTCAGCGTGATCAAGCTCGACAACGTCACCAAGATCTACAAGGGCGAGATGGTCGCCCTTCGTGACGCTTCGGTCGACATCGACAAGGGCGAGTTCGTGTTCCTCGTCGGAGCGTCAGGTTCGGGCAAATCCACGTTCCTGCGCTTGCTCAACCGCGAGGAACGCCCCGAGAAGGGCCGGATCTTCGTCGCCGGCAAAGACATCGGTGAGCTCCCCGGCTACAAGGTGCCGTACCTGCGTCGCAACATCGGCAGCATCTACCAGGACTTCAAGCTCCTGCCGTCCAAGAGCGTCTACGAGAACGTGGCGTTCGCTCTGGAGGCGATCGGTCGTCCCAAGTCCGCAATCAGCGACGCCGTCCCGCAGATCCTCGATCTGGTCGGGCTGTCCAAGAAGCAGTCCAACATGCCCGACGAGCTCTCCGGCGGTGAGCAGCAGCGCGTCTCGATCGCCCGGGCGTTCGTGAACCGGCCGCTGATCCTCCTGGCAGACGAGCCGACCGGCAACCTCGACCCGGCCACATCCGTCGGCATCATGAAGCTGCTGGATCGGATCAACCGCACCGGCACCACCGTCGTGATGGCCACCCACGACCGCGGCATCGTCGACACGATGCGTCGGCGGGTCATCGAGCTCGACCGGGGGCGGGTCGTTCGCGACCAGGCCCGCGGCGTCTACGAGTGAGGGCCCGTGGCCGTACGCATTGACTACGTCCTCAAAGAGACCGGCACGAACCTGGTCCGCAACCTCACCTTGACCTTCGCAGCGGTGCTGACCGTGGCGGTGTCGTTGGCGATGGTGGCGGCCAGCTACCTCATCGGCGCCGGCATCAACAACAGCTTCCTCGGCCTTCGCTCCGACGTGGACCTGTTCGTCTACATGAATCCGGCAGCCACCGCTGATCAGATCCAGGCCATGGACAAGACGCTCGACACCAGTCCTCAGGTGAGCAGCTTCGACTTCTACGACAGCGCCAAGTCCTTCGACGAGTTCAAGCGCCTCTTCCGTGACCAGCCCGACCTGCTGAACACGATCAAGGCCGAAGACCTCCCGCAGAGCTTCCGGATCAAGCCCAAGTCCACCGATGCAGAAGTCGTGTCGTCGCTGGGCGACGAGCTGCAATCCAAAGAGGGCGTGCTGCGCGTCGAGTACGCAGCGGAGTACGCCAAACGGATGCAGACGTCGGTCACCACGCTGAACACCTGGGTGCGGATCGTGGCAGCGGTGTTGATCGGTGCATCGGTACTGCTGATCTTCAACACCATCCGCACTGCGGTGTTCGCCCGCCGGCGAGAGATCGAAGTCATGCGACTGGTCGGCGCCAGCAACTGGTTCATCCGATTGCCGTTCATCGTCGAAGGGCTTGTGCACGGTCTGATGGGCGCGCTCTTGGCGTCGTTCGGTGCCTGGGGGTTCGACCAGCTCTGGAAGCGGAACTTCGTGGATCAAGTCGGCTTCGAGCTGCTCAACCAGATCCGTTGGGATTCCGGCGAGCTGTGGACATCGATCGCGATCGTGTTCGTGATCGGCGCCCTCACCGGCGCGGTCGGCTCCGGCATCGCCGTCAGCCGCTTCCTCAAGGTCTGAGGCCGCACCGCCCCTGACGACTCAGAACAACGCTACCGACGGCCGACCAGGGGGTTCACAGTGGCTGATGGGTATCGCACGATCGACTACGCCGTCGACGAGGGGATCGCCACGATCACACTCGACCGGCCCGACCACATGAACGCGTTCACCGTGCGCATGTGCCTCGAGATGATCGACGCGTTCGACCGTGTCGATGCCGATCCCGACGTCCGGGTCGTGATCGTCACCGGTGCGGGGCGGGCGTTCTGCGCAGGCGCCGACCTCGCCGGAGGTGCCGCGTCGTTCGATGCTGGGGGCTCGCCGGCGTCGCGCCCGGCTGGCGGGTTGACCAGCGGCGAGGCTTCGACTCGAGGATCCGGCGCTGCGGGCGTGGCGCCCGGTGCGGCGGCGAGCGGGGTGGACGCCGGATCGCTCGGTGGCACCGCCGCAGAAGTGCCGGGGGAGCGGGCGATGCGTCGCCAACTCGACCCGCGCCGGGACCTCGGCGGGATGCTGACGCTGCGCATCTTCGACGTCACCAAGCCGGTGATCGCTGCGATCAACGGCCCTGCCGTCGGCATCGGCGCCACGATGACGCTGCCGATGGACATCCGCATGGCGTCGGAGTCGGCGAAGTTCGGTTTCGTCTTCGCCGCTCGCGGGATCGTTCCCGAGGCGGCCTCGGGCTGGTTCCTGCCTCGGCTGGTCGGCATCCAGCAGGCGCTCGAATGGTGCTACACCGCCCGGGTGTTCCGTGCCCCCGAGGCGCTTGACGGCGGTCTGGTGCGTTCGGTGCATGCCCCCGACGAACTGATGGGAGCGGCGCGCGCTCTGGCATCGGAGATCGCAACCAACTCGGCGCCGGTGTCGGTGGCACTGACCCGTCAGTTCATGTGGAAGGGACTGGTCGCGAACCATCCGATGGAAGCGCACCAAGTGGACTCGCCGGGCGTGACGGCGACTGGTGCCGGAGCCGACGCTCGAGAGGGCATCACGGCGTTCTTCGAGAAGCGGTCGCCGCAGTGGCGCCAGCAGGTCCCCGGCGACCTGCCCGATTGGTTCCCGTCGTGGGACCAACCGCCCTTCGACACCTGACCCCAACGCTGATCCGCAGGGCGGGGCTGGGCGGGGCTGGTTCTCGGGTCGTGTGTGGGCCTGCTGCGCCTGTCTGTGTCCCGAATTCGGGCGCCGCTGGTTCTCGGGTCGTCGGTGGGTGTGGGTGGCCCGTGTGCGTCCCGAGTTCGGGCGCCGCTAGTTCTCGGGTCGTCGGTGGGTGTGGGTGGCCCGTGTGCGTCCCGAGTTCGGGCGCCGCTGGTTCTCGGGTCGTCGGTGGGTGTGGGTGGCCCGTGTGCGTCCCGAGTTCGGGCGCGCACCCGATCGTGATCTCCGTCACCTCCCCCTTGCCGATCGGTCTGCGATCTGTCACGATATATCGCAACACGTCGGGATCGATCGGTTCCGACGCAGGAAGCACCAGAAGGGAGGTCGCTCGATGCGACCTGAACAGAACAATCCAAAGGAGTACATGCGAGGCACCGGACCCGACGGATTCGGCCCCGAAGCATGGCGAGATGCATTCGACCCGTCCGGGCGGCGCGGTCGTCGAGGGCGTGGCCCCGGCCGGGGTCGTGGCCGAGGAGGCTTTGGTCCCGGGTTCGGACCCAGTGGCCGACGAGCGAACCGGGGCGACGTCCGAGTTGCGATCCTCGCCCTGCTCGCGGAGTCGCCGATGCACGGCTACCAGATCATCTCTGAACTGGAAGAACGCACCGGTGGCGCCTGGAAACCCAGCCCCGGATCGGTCTACCCCACGCTCCAGATGCTCGAGGACGAAGGCCTGGTTCGGCCCGAGGCGGAGGGTGGCAAGAACGTCTTCCATCTCACCGAAGCGGGACGAGACCTCGCCGATGCGGGCGACTCGGCCCCGTGGGAGGCCGTCGCGGGCGACGCCACGGCACTCGATCTGCGCCGCACGTTCGGTCAGTTGGTGATGGCGTTCAAGCAGGTCGCGCAGACCGGCACGCCTGATCAGCTGGAACGGGTGACCAAGATCCTCAACGACTCCCGCAAGGCGATCTACGGCATCCTCGCCGAAGACGAAGCGGTCTCGAACTGACCAGCCCCTCGACTTTGTGTGCGCTCAATTGCCTGAGGCGAAACTGGGCGCACACAGAACGCCGGTCCTCAGATTTTGTGTGCGCCGAGTCGCGTGAAGCGAAGCTGAGCGCACACAGAATTCCGGTCGTCAGTCGTTGGATGTGCTCGCGCCGGCCAGGACGAGATCGACGAGCTGTGCGGCACGTTTGGCGCCGATCGTCTCGTTGCGCACGAGTACCCGGTAGATCACTGCGCCGATGAGCAGGTCGGCGAGGAGCTCCGGTTCGATGTCGCCGCGGATCTCACACCGTTCGATGCCCCGGTGGATGACCTCGACGGTTGGGGATCGCCGGGAGGAGCTGAAGCGCTCCAGTGCTTCGCGCACCTCGGGGTTCTCTCGGGCGGCACTGATCATCGCCGGCAGGAGCCCACCGCCTTCTTCGTCGAGGAGAACCTTCTTGAAGATCAGCACGAGTTGCACGAGGTCGGTGCGGGTCGAGCCGGTGTCCGGCGGATCGGGCTTGCGGGCCGAGGCTGCCTGGAACACCGCCTCCATCAGGTCGACGCGGTTGGCATAGCGGCGGTACACGCTGGCTCGAGAGACCCCGGCTCGGTTGGCGACGCTCTCCATCGACAGCGCCTCGACGCCGCCGTCGCTCAGCAGCTCGACGGCACTGTCGATGATCGCCCGGTCGACGTGCGGGTCCCGGGGGCGGCCGGGTCCCGCAGGTCGACGCTGGGGTTGGACGTCGGCTTCCTCACCGCTTCGACGGTTCGAACGGGCGTCGGATGCGGTGCCGGCTCCCGCTCCGGAGTTCACCGGTGCCGATCCGTGCTGATGCTGTCGCCGTGAGCGACGGCGTCGGCCATCTCGGCTTCGAACTCGCGCTCCTGGGCTACCTCGTCGGCTGGCCGGGCATGGGCAGGCAGGAACAGCGCCGCGGTGATCACGCCGAGCGCAGCCGCACCAGCGGCGACGAGCGCGCCGCCGTGCATGGCGTCGACGAACGCGTTCCGGGCAACCTCGGCGATCTGCGAACCCGCCGGACCTGCCTTCTCGGCAACGGCCAGGGCCCCGCCGATGCCGCTCCGTGCAGCCTCGAGTGCTTCGGGGGGCATCTTGGCGCCGAAGGCGTCAGTGATCTTGGAGCCGTAGACCGACGACAGCGCGCTGCCGATGATCGCGACGCCGAGCGCTCCGCCGACCTGGCGGGTGGTGTCGTTCATGGCTGAGCCGACGCCGGCCTTGGCCAACGGCAGCGATCCCATGATCGACTCGGTGGCCGGTGCCATGGTGAGTCCCATGCCGAGCGCCAAGACCATCATGCGCCACATGACCTGGAAGTAGGAGCTGTCCGCTGTGAGCTGCACCTGGAGGATCAGTGCGAGCACCACGAAGCTCAGTCCAGAGGTGACGACGACCTTGGTACCGAGCTTCTCCACGATCCGACTCGATGTCGGAGCGACGATCATCAGAGTGATGGCCAACGGCAGCATGCGGACCCCGGTCTCGGCCGCCGAGTAGCCGAGGACGAACTGGAAGTACTGGGTCTGGAGGAACGAGTAGCCGAACATGGCGAAGAACACGAGGGTGATCGACAGGCTCGCCGCGGTGAAGCGCGGGTTCTTGAAGAACGACACGTCGAGCATCGGTTCGTCGGTGTGCATCTCGTGCACGGAGAAGAGCCCGAGCAAGACGATCGCTGACGCGAAGCAGCCCAGGATCAGACCGTCGGTCCAGCCCCTGGTGGGGGCTTCGATGAGGCCGTAGACCAGCGTCGTGAGGCCCGCGATCGACAGGATGGCGCCGAGCGGGTCCAGCTTGGGGGCCGACGGGTCCTTGGTCTTGGGCAGCAGGACGGCACCCGCGATCAGCGCGACGATCACGATCGGGATGTTGACCGTGAAGATCTCGTGCCAGCCGAAGTGCTCGACGAGGTAGCCGCCGAGCAACGGGCCGAGCGCGATGCCCAGGCCGGACACGCCTGCCCAGATACCGATCGCCTTCGCCCGCTCTTCGGAGGGGAACACGTTGGTCAGGATCGACAGGGTGGCGGGCATGATGAACGCACCGCCGATACCCATGAGGGCACGGGTGGCGATCAGGTGGTTGGGGTCGCTGGCCAACGCGGACAACGCCGAGCCGACGGCGAAGACCGTCAGGCCGATCTGCAGCGCACCTTTGCGGCCGAAGCGGTCGCCGAGGCTGCCGGCGGTGAGCAGCAACCCGGCGAAGACGAGCGTGTAGCTGTCGACGATCCATTGGAGCTGGCTGTTCGAGGCGTCGAGCTCCTTGACCAAAGTGGGCAGGGCGACGTTGAGGATGGTGTTGTCGAGGGTGATCACCATCAACGACAGGCACAGCACGCCGAGGATCCACCATCGGCGTCGGTACACGAGCTCTTCGGACATTGCGGACTTCCTTCTGCGCCAGATCCCCGGCGGTGCCGTCTGGCGTGGTCGGGGCGTGGTCGGGAGTGAGGGGATAACGAGACACAACTGTGTCGCAATGCACCATATTCCGAAACATCGGTGTCTCGTAAAGATGTGACCGATCTCACGAGGGAGCTGAGCGGTCGACCAGCAGGCACGTGCATGGCGTCCACCCATCAAACGCCGTCTACCCTCGATGTGCCGAGCTCGATGCACTGGGCTCGATGAGCCGGGTTCGGGTGGTCCAACCGGAGCGCCGAAGCCACGCCGACAACTTCACGGTTTCACTGGTGCGTCCCGGCGTGGAGGACAACGATGGCGATGTGGGTGCGCTCGTGGTGTCCAAGGTGTCGAAGCGCTTCGGTCGGACGACGATCCTCGACGGCGTCGACCTGACCGTCGCCCGCGGTGAGGTCGTGGCGCTCACCGGTGAGAATGGAGCGGGGAAGTCGACCCTCATGCGCATCTGCGCCGGACTCGAGCGGGCCGACGGCGGGGGAGTCGTCGTCGACGGACGAATCGGCTACTGCCCGCAGATCCCGGGGCTCTTCGAGCTCCTCACCGCCGAGGACCACCTAGTGATGTTCGGACGTGGGGCGGGGATCAGCCGGGCAGAATCGCTGGAGCGGGGCCGCTCGATCCTGTCGGAGTTCGACTATCCGCTCCACGAGCGCACCGTCACCCGCGATCTGTCCGGCGGCACCCGTCAGAAGCTGAACCTCGCGCTGGCACTCCTGTCGGATCCGACCGTGCTGTTGCTCGACGAGCCGTACCAGGGCTTCGACAGGGGCACGTACGTGAACTTCTGGGATCACTGCGCCAGGTGGCGTGATCAGGGGCGGGCGGTGGTGGTGGTGACCCACATGCTCGCCGAGCTCGAACGGGCCGATCGGGTGGTCGAGCTCCCGGCGCATCCATCCCGCAACCTCGGACGGAGTCGGTGATGGATGCGCTTCGCCGGGTCGTCATCATGGCGGAGATGCACGGGCGCGATCTGATGCGCCGGCACGTGGCGCTGGGGCTGCTCGTCGCGCTCCCGTTGTGCTTCTACCTTGCCTCGATGGGGTCGGGCAGTCGTGCAGTCGTGGCCGGCGGCGTCGGCATGGCGTTCTCGGTGTCCGGAGCGACGTTGTTCTCGCTGCTGTCATCGGAAGAGGTCGATCAGCGCCTGGTGCTCGGCGGGTATCGGCCACTCGATCTGCTCCTCGGCCGACTGGGCTTCCTCGCCCCGCTCGGCCTGGCGATCGCGACGCTGTTCAGCGCGCTCATGCTCTCGATCTCGCATCCGGACCGACCATGGGTGGCGTGGCTCGGCGTGTCGCTGGTCGCGGTTCAGTCGATCCCGTTCGGCCTGGCGGTCGGAGCCGTCGTACCGAAGGAGCTCGAGGGCACCCTCGTGCTCATCGGTGTCGTCGGGATGCAGCTCGCCGTCGAACCCGACAACGCGGTGGCCAAGGTGCTGCCGTTCTACGGGCCGCAGCAGCTCATCGAATCGAGCCTGCTTCCATCCGGTGGGCCGATCTTGTGGCCGGTGCTGCTCACGTTGGCGTACGGGTTGGTTCTGATGGGCATCGCCCGGGGGTTCCTCGGCCATCGTCTCGAGGTGACCCACCACGGTTCAGCGACCTCGACCTGACCGCCATCCCCGTTCTGTTGCGCAGAACCGCGGAGTTCCCCGCGGTTCTGCGCAACAGAACTGGGGAGGGGGTGTCACGTGCCGGGGAGAGGAGCACCAACCGGGAGTGTCAGACGTTGCTGGTGGTGGGGTCGAGGACGCGGCCGTCGCCCATCGCGATGATCCGGTCGGCCGCAGCAGCGACGTGGTCGTCGTGGGTGACGACGACCACGGTGACGGCTTCCTCGTCGCGCAGCTGCGACATCACCCGCAGCACCAGATCGACCGCATGGCTGTCGAGCGATCCGGTGGGTTCGTCGGCGAGCAGCAGGCTGGGTCGGTTGGCCAACGCCCGCGCGATCGCGACGCGTTGACGTTCGCCACCCGAGAGCTGTGGCGGGCGTCGGTGTCCCAGCTCGCCGAGGTCGACGAGCTCGAGCAGCTCCTGTGCGCGGGTCTTTCGTTCCGCACGACTGCTGTTGGTGCCGAGCATGGCGACGCCGATGTTCGCCAACGCGTCGAGGTGCGGGAGCAAGTTGTGCATCTGGAAGACCAAGCCGACCTCGTTGCGGCGGTACCGGTTCACGTGGTCGGGGTGTGTGATGTCGTGGCCGTTGACGTGCAATGAGCCGCTGTCGGGGTGGTCGAGCGCGGCGAGCAGGTGCAGGAGCGTCGACTTGCCGCAACCGGAACGGCCGGTGATCGCGACGTACTCGCCGGCCTCGATGCGCATGGTGAGTCCGTCGAGTGCGGTGACGACGCCGCGGTCGAAGGTCTTTCGGACGTCGACCGCTTCGATGGCGGGCTCGCGTGCCGCCGTCGCGGTCGAGCCTGTCAGTGATGCAGCGGAGGCGCCGCTCGCTGCTGCAGACTCAGCCAGCTTCGGGGTATCACTCACGACGCATCGCCTCCTGTGGTGAGAGCCGAGCGGCCCGCAACGCCGGGTAGAGGGCGCCGATCGCGGTCACGGCGGTGGCGGTGACGAGCGCCCGACCGAAGATCCAGCCTTCGAACGTCGGCTTCAGGATGCCGGCCAGGTCGGGCAGGTCGGCGAGCAACCAGACCCCGACGAACGCCAGGCCGACGCCCAGGCACGCGCCGACGAACGCGATGATCGCCGCCTCGCCGAAGATCAGCGCGACGAGGCGGCGACGGGACCAACCGATCGCTCTGAGCACGCCGAACTCCCGGTAGCGCTCCACCAGCGACAGCAGCATCGCGTTTGCGACGACGATGGCACCGACGACGATGGCCACGATCGTTGCCGCCCGGTCGGCGCCGCTGATCAGCTGGTAGCTGCGATCGGCACGTCCGAACTCGAGCAGGTTCTTGATACCGATCAGGATCGGGTTCTGCTCCTCGATCCGTGCTTCGACCGTCTTGACCGGTGTGCCCTTGTGCACCTTCACGAAGAAGAGCGACAGGCCGCCAGGCTGGCGTTCGTACCCTTGGAAGGGGACGAGCGGCACCATGACCGCGCTGTCGCCGAAGGTGTTGCCGGTGTTGAACACGCCGACGATCTTCTTCTTGCCGCCGGCGATGTTGATCTCGTCGCCCGGTCCGACGCCGAGGTCCTGGGCCAACCTCACGCCGATCATCACCTCGTCGTTGCTGTCGGCGGTGAACGCTCGCCCATCGGCGATGCGAACGCCGAAGGGCGCAAGGTCCTCGGGCTTGATGCCGACCTCGACCACGAGGGGGTGTTCCTTGTCGAGCGACTCGGTGTCGAGCAGCACGCCGATCGCGCTCGACACGCCTGGGTCCTGTTGCACTCGCTGGAGCTGCTGCTCGGTCAGCGCGCTCTCCAAGATGTCGTTGAGGCCCTTCTGGGAGATCGTGAAGTCGGCCGCGCCGACCTTGAGGACGCCCGCTGCTGTGGTGCGGATGCTGTCGGTCACGATGCCCAGGACGACCACGACCAGCACGCCGACGGCGACCGCCGAAGCGGTCAGCATCGACCGGACCTTCTTGGACCACACGTTGTGGCCGATCAGCCAGATGAACGACATGGGCGACCTCACCGTCGCTGGTCTGCAGTGCGTTCCGACCAGTGTGTCGCGTTCGGCGCGTCGATGACCGGAATTCATCGGTGGTGGGAGCCGGCGGAGCGTCGGGGATCGGTCACCGCTGCGGCGATGTTTTGCCGTGTGCTCACCGACGCGCCTCGCTCTCCGCTGGTGTTCGCTTGGATCATCGACGGGTGAACTCGGAGCCGGCATCACGAGAGCCCGAAGAACCCGTCGCAGCGAGGCCGCTGTTGCTCGCCGCCGGTGTCGCTGCGGCGATGGTCGTCGGCCTGAGGTGGGCGATCGGTCGGAGCGGGTGGGCTCGTTCGACCGATGAGTCGACGCTGCGTTGGGTGTTGGAGCACCGCAGCGCGCTGCTCACCTCGGCGTTCCGCATGATCACTGCGCTCGGCGACGTGCGTGCCGTGATCCCGCTGATCGTGATCAGCGCCGCGCTGCTGATGTGGCGAGGACGCAGAGACCTTGCCGCGGTCCTCGTCGCGTCATCCGTCGGGACGTGGGTGGTGGTGAACACGATGAAGCTGATGGTGCACCGACCGAGGCCGCCCCAATCCGTTCGGCTCGTGACGGCATCGGGATGGTCGTTTCCCTCCGGTCATGCCGGGCAGGCCGCTGCGGCCTACCTCGCACTCGCGCTCCTGTTCGCTGTGACGATCCGGCGCACGTGGGTCGCCGTGGTGGTCCTGGCCGCTGGAGCGGTGATCGCCGTGCTGATCGGAGCGAGCCGCGTCTACCTGGGCGTGCACTGGCTCTCCGACGTGATCGCAGGGTGGGCCGTCGCGATCGCGTGGCTGGCGGTGCTGCTGGCCGTGCTGTCATGGCGCCGCCGTACTTCTTACCGTGCGCTGTTGTTGCACTGACTCCCACTTCACCCGCCTCCCGTCACGGTGGTTCCACCCGCATCACCAGGAGTCCACCTGTGACACAACCACATGACCTGCACATCTCGACGACGAGCGCCACGCGACGATCACCCGCGCGTCAGATGTTGAACAAGGTCCCGGAAGTCACCGCGTTCTTCTGGATCATCAAGGTGCTCGCGACCACCGTCGGCGAGACGGCCGCCGACTACCTGAACGTGAACCTCGGCCTGGGCCTCAGCGCCACGACGGCCGTGATGAGCGTGCTGTTGATCGTGGCACTGGTGTTCCAGTTCCGGTCGCGTCGCTACGTGCCGGGGATCTACTGGTTGTCCGTGGTGCTGATCAGCGTCGTCGGCACCCTGCTCACCGACAACCTGACCGACAAGATGGGCATCCCACTCCAGCTCACGACGCTGGTGTTCGCCGTCGCCCTGGGCGCGACGTTCGCCGCGTGGTATTCGAGCGAGCGCACGCTGTCGATCCACTCGATCACGACGACACGCCGTGAGGCCTTCTACTGGCTGACGATCCTGTTCACGTTCGCGCTCGGCACCGCTGCGGGCGACCTGATCGCCGAGACGTTCAACCTGGGCTACTGGAAGTCGGCGCTGCTGTTCGTGAGCCTCATCGCCTTGGTCGCTGCGGCCTACTTCTTGTTGCACCTCAACGAGGTCGTCGCGTTCTGGGCCGCCTACATCCTCACGCGGCCGCTCGGCGCCTCCCTCGGCGACTACCTGAGCCAGCCCGTCGCCGACGGTGGATTGGGACTCGGAACGACCGTCACGAGTTTCCTGTTCCTCGCTGCGATCCTGGGTGTCGTGTCCTACCTGGCGATCAGCCGACGAGATCAGCCGGAACGTGTCGAGGTCGCGGCCTGACGCACGTGTCGAGCGGGCGGCGGTCGAGCTGGCTGAATCCACGCCCACCGCACCGACCGGTGGTGCGTGGCGACCCGTGGCGGGTAGGTGACCCCTGTGGGAGGCGACCGGTGGTGAGTAGCGACGAGGGCGCAGCGAACCTCATGACAGGATGAGCTGATGATCGATCACTTGGGCATCCAGTGCAACGACGTTGCGGTGAGCGCTGCGTTCTACGACGCCGTTCTCGCCCCGCTCGGCGGGCAACGGCTCATGGAGCCGCACCCCGGCGTCATCGGCTACGGCATCGCGCCGGTGGCGAACTTCTGGCTGGGCCCGGTGTCCGACGACGCGACGGGCTGGCGCGAGGACCACATCGCCTTCGTTGCCGAGTCTCGAGCCGCTGTGCAGGCGTTCTTCGACGCAGCGGTGGCCGCCGGTGCGGAGGTGCTGCACGCACCGAAGGAGTGGCCGATCTACCACCCGGGCTACTTCGGTGCGTTCGTGCGCGATCCCGACGGCAACAACGTCGAAGCCGTCTGTCACGTTCCGAGCTGATCCCGTGGCCATCGGGCGATCGCCCGCGTCTGATTCGGTCGCCCGAGCCACGGCCTGCACAAGGATGCGGGATGACCTGCGGGCACATCGGTGTTGCAGTGGTGGACGGGAGCGACCCGTCCTTGAGGAGGAACGATGACGACCGAACGGGCGATCCTCGCCAACGGCTGCTTCTGGGGGTCCCAGGAGCTGCTGCGGAACCTGCCGGGCGTGGTTTCCACCCGCACGGGCTATTCGGGCGACCCGAACACGCCGAACGCCACCTACCGACGCCATGGCGACCATGCCGAAGCGGTCGAGGTGATCTTCGACCCGGAAGTCCTGAGCTACCGGCGACTGCTCGAGTTCTTCTTCCAGATCCACGACCCGACGACCTCGAACCGTCAGGGCAACGACATCGGCAGGAGCTACCGGTCTGCGATCTTCTTCACGAGCGACGCTCAGCAGCAGGTTGCACTCGACACGATTGCTGCGGTCGATCAGTCGGGACGGTGGCCGGGCGACGTCGTCACCGAGGTCGAGCCGGCGGGTGACTTCTGGGAAGCGGAACCTGAGCATCAGGACTACCTGCAGAAATACCCACAGGGCTACACGTGCCACTGGGTCCGGCCCGATTGGACGCTCGCCGAGGTGTGAACAGACGGGTTCGTCCGCGGTCATCGCGAACGGGCGTCATGGGCGGTCCCTCTGCCGGCCACTCCGGCAAACGGCTCAGCACCTCAACCGATGGGTTGGGCCAACGACACGATGATCCCTTCGGGTCCCAGTACATAGGCCATGAGCCAGGACCCCTCGTATTCGCCGATCCCGCCGACGAGTCCGTAGCCGTCGCCTGCGAGTCGTTCGACCACGGCACGCAGATCGTGGACCTCGAACGCCACGTTGCGCAGCCCGAGCGCGTTGACGGGACCGGGCGGCTCGATGGGTAGCGGGTCGGGCCGCAGGAAGGTGGACAGCTCCAGCCGCGTGCCATCGTCGGGCGGGCGCAGCATCACCATCTCGGACCGGGCGCCGGACATCCCGAGGACGGTGTCGATGAAGTCGCCCTCGATGATCGCCCTGCCTTCGACCTCCAGGCCGAGCGATTCGAAGAACGTGGTCGCGGCATGGAGGTCGGACACCGTGATGCCGATGTGGTCGAAGCGTCGGATGTCAGCCATGTCCGCACCCTACGGGCGAGCTCGGACACTGTGGTCGTGTGCAGACTGCTCGGCCCGAGTCCCCGACAGCCTCAGCGTGCGTGACAGACCGCGCCGACTCGGTCATCGACGAGCAAGGACCGGGCTCGCTCAGGCGTCGAGGTGCCCTCCGGCAGGGTGGTCAGGCGGTTGCGGCCAGGTGGTACTGGTCGGCGAGGAACGCGGCTTCGGCTCGAACGTCTGCCTCGGGTCCGACCAGGTCGATCACGAACTGGTCGCCGTGGTCGTCGATCGACACGATCTCCAGACGTGCAGTGCCCGGCCCTGTCGTGCCGATGTGCATCTCGACGGCTCGTGCGCTCATGTCCTACCCCCTTGTGGCGCCGGATCGGATTTCCGGCTGGTCACTCCATCCAACAACCACAAAGGGTGAGAGCAAATGAGGTGAAATCCCACGGTGGGTGAGTGGCGTAGGTCGGACGGACCGGAAGTGGCGGCGCGTTGACCGAAGCGGGGCTCAGGGTGTCAGCGTCGCTGGGGCCCGCCAGAACACGGCCCCCGCATCGCGTTCCGACAGGCTCAGGTTCACGATTCCGCTGCCGACGAACTGGCCGCCGACGGGGCTGATCTGGTTCGGGTCGAACCCCATTGGCTCCCAACCCGCGCGCTCGACGAGCCGTGCCAGGTGGACGTTCACCGGCGTGACGATGGTGGGCGCAGTCGCATCACCGGATGACGCGGCACCAGACGGCGTGGCGGACAGCGGCGCGCTGGTGGCGCTCGTGGTCGTCGGAACGCTCTGTCCCGTGAGAGTTCCGTCGACCGTCATTGTCGAGCGCATCACCCACGGTCCGATGATCGTGACGTGGTTCAACTCCGGTCTGGGCGGTTCGGGGAAGTCGCGGTAGAGCTCCTCGGCGGCGCCGGTCGTGACGTCGACCAGGTACCCGGCGTCGGTGAATCGACCGGCATGTCCCAACGGCGTCGAACCGACCGCCACGAGGTGCCCGGCACCGCAGGTCGGGGTTAGACGGACAGGAACCTGAGAGCGCACGGGCGGCTTCCACTCATGTGCTTCGGGGTCGAGCACCCACATGTCCGACTCGGGCGCAGCGCTTCCGCCCCAGCTGGAGAACGTCGCGGCGATCAACGTCGAGGCCACGTGGTCGGCGCAGATGCCGACGGGTGGCGGGTCTGACGGGGTTGGGCTCGCCTGCACAACCGGCAGGGCGACGGTGGTCCACGTCGCGCCTGCCCGGTTCCAGACCATGGCGCCGCCGTCGGTGGTCGAGAACGACGCGCTCCCGTCGCCGCCCACGGCGACCGATTGCCCCATGATCGGTTCTCGAGAGAAGCGTTCGAGTGGGATCGGTGGCACCGGAAGTCGGCGCCACGTGTTCGCTCCGGGGTTCCACGCGAGTGCCGCGGGAGCGCTGCACGGTGGCGGTGAACCATCGGTGGTGAGCGGGACGACGGCGTCGCAGTCCGTGCCGACGACGACCACCTCGGTCCCATCCCATGCGCCGACCGGTTGGTAGAGGCCGTGGGGGAAGGGGGAGTGTGCGACCTCGATCCACTTGTTGGCAGACAGGTCGAGTGCGGCGCCGTCACCGAGGAGTCGCCCGGACGGCTCCTTGCCGTCCTCCCACTGCCCGCCCCAGACCAGCAGCTGCTTGCCGGTCCAGACGCTGGCGTAGCTGAACCTGGGCGACAGCGGGAAGGGAGCGAGGTTGTGGACGCCGGGCTCGTTCAGCGCGGGGTCGGGGGAGCTGCTGCCGGCGTCGACCACGGTGCCGTCGTTCGAACAGGCGATCATCGTCGTGGCCATCAAGACGACGGCGATGATCGCCCGACCCGCGACCCTCGTCGCTCGCGAACGAACACCGAACTCGGTCGTGCGTTCCATCCTCACCGGACGAAAAGTAACCGTTGCTCGCTGCGTCGATGCGTCAGAGCCGGGATGTGCGCCAGAGCCGGGGAGCGCGGGAGTTCTGGGAAGTGTGGGAGTGTCGGCACTCGACGTCCGTTCAGGGTCGCCCTTCTGTCCAGGACGTCGCCCGTGCCAGGAGCTGTTCGACAAATGCGGGCTTGGCGGCGACGTACGCGGCGCGGTCGCCGTCATGGGCTCGGAGCAGCGACAGCTTTTGTGTGCCGTAGGCGTCGACCTCTGCGGGGTGCGCTCGCAGGTAGTCGCGGATCGCGAGGTAGTCGTCGATCTCGTGGGAGCCGTCCGGCACCACGTGGAGGTGATGGGTTCGGCGGCCGTCGATGACGCGCTGGAAGAACACGTGACGTGCCGGGTCCGGCCAGGCCGAGGGTCGATGATCGAAGCCGTGCTCAGCGAGCAGCGGGACCCGGTCGAGCGCCGCGTCGGTGTCGGCCACGACGACGAGCACGTCGATCGTCGGCTTGGCGAGCAGACCCGGAACGGCGGTGCTGCCGATGTGCTCGACGCGCAGCGCGTCATCGCCGAACACGTCGAGGAGCACCGCACGCACCTCCGTGAACTGCTGCGGCCATCGGGGATCCGATGGAACGAGCTCCAACGTCGTCGTCCGCGTTGGTTCGTCTCGCTCGACCACCCGGGGAGTCTGTCGCGTGTCGCGCACATGGTGCGCCATGTCGTGGCCGGCGATGGGCTCGTGGCGATCTCAGATCGGCACGCGGGACCCGGTCTCTCCTGAGGAAGCGGATGCACCGGGTCGAGGGCGTCGAACGCCGATGCCGGGCTCTGACTGGGAATCAACTGGTAGCGTGTTCCCATGGAAGCCACCGTTGACGGGGTCGGCCGGATCGTCATACCCAAGGCACTGCGGGACCGGTTGCACCTCACGCCGGGTACGAAGGTCGATGTGAGCGAGTACGGCGATGGGCTGCACGTCACCCCGGTGAGTCGCACCGCTCGACTCGAGGAGCGCGATGGGCGGCTCGTCGCTGTCGCGGAGACGCCGGTGACTGATGACGACGTGCTGGCGCTCGTCGATGCCGGCCGACGATGACCGACCTGGTCCTGGACACCAGCGTCGCCGTTCCGTTGCTCGTGATGTCCCATGTCGCTCATCGGGCCGTGAGCGCGGCGATCGGGGATCGGTCGGCTGCGCTTGCAGGGCACGCGCTCCACGAGACGTACGCGGTCCTCACGCGGCTGCCGGGTGACGCACGACTCGCCCCCAGCGACGCGGTTCGACTGATGAGGGCGCGATTCGAATCACCGGTGGTCCTCGACTCCCGGTCCGTTCGTTCGAGCCCCGCCGTGCTCGCCGCCGCCGGTGTGTCGGGCGGGGCCACCTACGACGGGTTGGTCGCACTCGCGGCGCGGTCGGCGGGTCTGCCGCTCGCCACCCGAGATCGACGAGCACAGGGCACGTACCGTCTCCTGGACGTGTCGATCGAGCTGCTCGGCTGAGATCGGACGACGTCATCAACGATGGGTGCTCGTGGCGCTCTCAGATCGGCACTCGGTACCCGAAGAACTCCTGGTCTTCGTTGTAGCCGCCCTGGCCGGCGCCGAGGTGCTCGAAGCTGGCCACCAGCTCGATGGCCTGGACCCACTTGACCTGCTTGAAGCCGAGCTCAAGCTCGTTGCGCAGCCGGAGCGGGGCGCCGTGGACTTCGAGCAGCGGCTCATCGTTCATCTCGTAGGCGAGGATCGACTGCTCGTGGCGCATGTGCTCGATTCGGTGGCAGTCGTAATACAGACCCGTTCCCGGTGTCTCAGGTCCTTCGCCGAATGAGTAGAAGACCACCCACTTCGCCTCGGGGAGCGGCTGCACCAGATCGAGGATGTCCGACATCGACGCGCCTCCCCACTTGGCGATCCCCGACCAACCCTGGATGCAGTAGTGCTGCGTGATCTGCTCGTGCTTCGGCAATGCCTTGATCGCGGCGAGTGACAGGTCCGTCGGCTTCTCCACCAGGCCCTCGATCCGAAGGCTGAATCCGTCCCAGTCGGCATCGCGGAGCGCCCGGTAACGCTCCGAGTCCGGCAGGTGTCCGTTGGGCCAGAGGAACGGCGAGATGTCGCGTTCGCCATACGTGGCGGTCGGGTGGCCCCATTCCATGAGTGCGGCGATCCAGCCGACCGTTCGTGCTCCCACGCGCTGCACGACACGGGGGTGGGTAATGGTGAACGGCGATGCTCGGACCCAGAGGACCACGACCACGATCGTGGCGGCCGCAGCGATGGCGAGCGCCCAGTAGGACTCGGTGTCGGTGCCGAGGGTGATGTGGTTCAGGTTCCTGACGGCACCTGTGGTGAACACCATCAGCGTGTGCATCGCGATGAACACGACCATCCACACGAGCACGCCGAAGTGGACCGACCTCGCGATCTGACGGTTGAGAGCGCCGTGACCGGTGCCGAGCTTCGCCGCGATCGCCGGCGCCTGGAGAAGGCCGGTGGCGAACGCGAGTGGCGCTGCCACGAACACCGTGAGGAAGTAGGCGAGGATCTGCAGACCGTTGTACGCGGTGAAGCCCCGGTCGACGGGGAACTGGAGCGACAAGTACTGCACCGCTGTCGACGCGGCGTTCGGGAACACCGCGAGCGAACGCGGGACCAGGCGTTCCCACTGACCGGTGCTGAACAACAGAACGAAGAAGATCGCGCCGTTGACCAGCCAGAGGAGATCGAAGCCGAAGTGCCACCACCGTGCCAGGCCGATCGAATGGCGGAACCCAGGAAGGCCGAGCCAGCGTGGCAGCGCCACGGAATCGTCCTTGGCTGTCCACGCCGCTGTGGGGTTCCGAGGGTCTTGACGATCGGGTGGGACAGGTCCACGCATCCTCAACCACTCGGTTCCCGGTTCGCACCCGGATCTGAAGTACAGGCGAGGGTGATCCGCGAGGATCTGGAGACCCGCTCGGATGATGAACATCATGAACAGCAGGTTGAAGAAGTGCTGCCAGCGCAGCCACCACGGGAACCCGTCGGTCACGTCAGGCACGTAGTCCGCCGACGTTCCCGGGTACCGCTCGATGAACGAACGCATCCAGTCGTACTGGCGGACCTCGCGGGCAACGGCGACCGCAAGGACCAGGCCGACCGCGGCGATCGGGATCAGCCACAGCGTGGTCCACCACCGCCGACCGATCCGCAGCGACGGCACCTCTGCTCGTTCCTCGGCGATGCCGCCGGCCCAGTCGCTGACGACGATCCGACCGTCGAGCATCCCTTGGCGCTCGTGGCGGTCGAGTCGGTCCTCGAACGGGCCGGTCTCGTCCGGTGGCAGTGCGGAGGCGTCAGCCACGTCGGGCCGATCGGCCGGCGTCGATGCGCTCGAGCGGAGTCGCGTCCGGCTGTGTGGCGTGCTGCGCCGATTCGACGCGCTGGTTCGAGAGCGTCGTCATCGGAGCACTCCTGGTTCTCCGGCAGCAGCGGTGACCGCCGCCGGTCGTTGCCGTCGACCCTATGCCCCGGCGGCGGGCTGGGTCACCGAATGTGGTGTGCGGCGCGCCTCAGGTGAAGCAGGACGCCAGGAACGAGTCGAAGCCGTCTGGGTCGGCAGTGACGACCAGGTGGCCCTCCGCGTTGCGGCTCACGTCGAGCGCCGGGCAGAAGAACGATCCTGACGGGGTGAAGAAGTGAGGTGATCCGATGACGCCCCGCTCGACACCCTCGAGGTGATCCCGCCGCGGTGCACTCACGTCGTCGGGGTCATAGGTGACACCGTGGGCTGCGGCGATGTCGGCCAGGACCGCAGGCGAGGAGATGTCGTCACCTCGCTCGAAGAGCCGATCCCGCAGCTCCACGCTGACCCGCTCACCGATCACGGGATCCGTCGCGTATGCCGCTGATTCGAGCGCCATTGCCGGCAGCGACGTCGTCGGGAACGCCGCAGCGCTGAACCCCGAGAACAGGTCGGGAGCGACCTGCGGTCGGATCTCTTCGACCTCTTCGGCGATGAATGCCGCTTCGAGCGGCGTGCCGTTGACGAGCTCCAGGGGCCAGGCTCGGACTCGGAACCGGACGTCCTCGCGTCCGACAGCGGCCCTGTAGTCGATCAACCTGCGAAGTCCCACGTGGGTGAAGGGACAACCCACCTCGGCGAACACCTCGATCGTGGCGGCTGCTCTGGGCTGGGACCCGATGTCGCTCGCGGGATCTGACGCGTGATCGCTCATACCCCATAGGGTATCTGTTCGACTGCAGTCGTCGTGCGTCGAGGTCCAGCGGGGCGGTCGAACTGGGCGACCGATCGGCGTGGCGCAAGGGTGTGCCCACGACGGCACCGCTTGCCGGAAGCTGGGCTGCACCATGGACGCCGCTGCCTGCGTCACCCGACCTCGGTGACGAGTGTCAGCGGACCTGGGTGGTCGTGTGACCTGTCGTCGCTGTGAACGCGTCGGTGATCTGCGGACCGAGCCATGCGCCTACGGTCTCGGCTCCCTTGTCGGTGAAGTGGATCCCGTCGGGGCGTAGCGACCGGTCGTCGTGTCGCGTGCCGATCCATGCGTTGAGATCGACGACCCGGACCCGGTCCGACGTCGCCGCCACGGATTCGATGATCTCCCGGAACCGCGTCATTCGATCGGGATCTGACTCCGGTGCCGGTGACTCGGGCGACTGCCCGTCGATGCGTCCGAACTCGACATCGGGAGGGAGTACGAGCACGACCATCCCGTTGTGTGTCAGGAGCGTGTCGATGCCCTTCGTCAGTTGCGATGTGAGGAGCTCGTCGAGCGCCGGGTCGCCGATGTTGGTGAACTTGCCGCCGTGTCCGAGCTCCTGGTCGGTCACCTCCCAAGGGCCGAGCTGGACGAGCGCGACGTCGGCAGGGTGCTCCTTTGATGTCTGTCCCCACTTCGCCAACCAGTCAGCACACATCTCCGGCGGGGGTTCGACCTGGCCCCGGACCCTGCGATCGACGCCGGTGTTGAGTCCGCATCCGAGCTCGGCCCAACCCTGTGACACGACGAAGTCATCGGGGTGCGTGCGGCTGACCTCGCTGAGCCCCCGTCCTGTCATCACCGCTGTGGAATCTCCGTAGAGCGAGACGCGAGGAGCGTCGGACGCGTCCTGCGCTGCGGTCGCCTTGACGTAGCGCTGCCACTGCGCTGCCCGCTCGAGGTCGATCGCGGAGTGCGGATCGGCGATCGACGTGGTAGCGAAGATCAGCGCGAGGCAGGCCAGCACCGAGACGCCGGCAACGATCGGCGCCCTGCCCGGCGCTCGGATGGCGCCCGCTCTGATCGGACGCTCGAGGAGGCGAGCGCTGATCGCCGCGATGGTGAAGCTGGCCACCAGCCCGATTCCGAGCCTGGCGACGAAGCCGAGGCCGGTGTACTGATGCAGCCACAACAAGATGGGGTAGTGGACGAGATAGGCGGCGTAGGAGAGGAGCCCGACCCAGACCAACGGGCGCCAAGCGAGGACCTTGGCGACGGGCCCGCGGGCCTGCATCGCGGCGACGATGATGGCCAGGGTCAGCGCCGAGTAGCCGAGCAGTCCTCCCCGGTAGAAGATCGTGTCGTTGAGGTCGGCGGTCGCCCAGAGCGCGACTGCAGCGATGAGAGCGATGGCACCGAGCCATGCGACCGCCCGTTCACCGCCGGGACCGAGTGGATCCCGCCGGGGTGTCCACCAGAGGGCGAGCAGCACACCGGCGAGTATCTCGGGGAACCGCACGTCGGTGCCGAAGTACAAGCGATCGACCGGCGCCCCAGAGCTCACCAACCAGTTGGACCAGATGACCGACCCGACGATGAGCGCGCACACGACGCCCCCGATCCAGCGACGTGAGCCCTTCGACACGGCGATCACGGCCAGGAGGACGACCGGGAGCACGACGTAGAACTGCTCCTCGATCGACAGCGTCCAGAAGTGGGTGAACGGCGATGCGCTGGCGAAGTTCGCGCCGTACTGGTCGCCGGTCGCGATGAATCGGAAGTTGGCGACGTACGCGAGTGACGCGAGGGCATCGTCGCGGAGTCGAAGCCACTGGGTCGCGTCCGCCAACCAGATCGAGGCGACCGTGATCGCGGCGATCGCGGCCAGGGCTGCCGGAAGGAGACGACGGAGGCGTCGCGACCAGAACGATCGCAGCGAGACGGTGCCGCTCGTGTGGTGCTCCTCGAGCAGCACACGTCCGATCAGGAACCCGGACAAGGTGAAGAAGGTCGACACGCTGAGGAACGCACCCGGCACTGCGGTGGTGCTCGTGTGGTAGACGATGATCGCCAGCAGGGCCAGGCCGCGCAGGCCGTCGAGCGGCGGGTGGTAGCTGAGCCGGGGAGCAGGCGGTGAGGCGGCCGCCGCGCTGTCGGGTCGACTGACCAGCGCCGTCGGAGCGTCAGCGGCTCCGGAATGTGAGGTCTGGGCTGGCTCGTCGATCCTGGTGTTCTAGTCGGCTTCGACGCGCCCCGTCCTCGCACGGGGCCGTGGATCTGTCACATTCGACCGGCTGGCAGCGTCACGGTCGAGGGGCTCGGTCGCCACCGGACGTTGCGGCCCGCTCGATCGTGGAACGGTTGGACGACACCGGCAAGCCAGCCTCTTTCACGTCAGCGGCACGACGATCGGATCCGCGCTGTTGTAGATGACGCTCGGTGCGCCGAGCTGGCCGGTGTCGTTGAGTCCCCAACATCTGATGCCACGGTCGACGACTGCGCACGTGTGGGCTCCGATGGGGAAGTGTCCCACGGGCCCGGTGCTGACCGAGGTGACACCGGCGAGCAGCCCGGTCACCTGAACCGGGGAGTCGGAGTACCCGACAACCTCGGCGGCATTGCCGAGTTGGCCGTCGTAGTTCCATCCCCAGCACTTCGCTGCACCGGCAACGACGGCGCAGCTGGTGTGGTCGCCGGCCGAGATGGCGGTGACGTCGCTCGTGAGGCCGTGGACCTGGGACGGCACATCCGTGGCGCTCCGCACCGTGTCATCACCGAGCTCACCGAGGTCGTCCTGCCCCCAGCACTTGGCGGCACCGGCGACCACGGCACACGAGTGGCTGGTACCGGTAGCGATGGCGGTGACACCGGTGGTGAGGCCGTGGACCTGGGTCGGCACGTTGGTGCTGTGCCCTGCGGCGCCATCGCCGAGTTGGCCCGCGTCGTTGAAGCCCCAGCACTTCGCGGCGCCGCCGACCACCGCACAGGCATGGTCGTCGCCGGCAGCGATGGCGGTGACACCGGTGGTGAGTCCTTGGACCTGGGTCGGCAACGTGCTCGCCACTGCCGTACCGCTGCCGAGTTGGCCCAAGTCGTTCCGACCCCAGCACTCGGCGGCGCCGTCGACGACAGCACACGTGAAGGAGCGGCCGGCGCTGATGGCGGTGACGCCGGTGGTGAGGCCCTGGACCTGGGTCGGCACCGGGGTCTGCGATCCTGGGGTGGTCGCGCCGAGCTGGCCGAACTGGTTGTCACCCCAACACTTGGCAGCACCGTCGACCACGGCACAGGCATGGCTGTATCCGGCAGCGATGGCGGTGACGCCGCCGGTGAGCCCCTGGACCTGGGTGGGCACGTGCGTCTCCGACCCAGGGATTGCAGCGCCGAGCTGGCCGTAGTTGTTGGCACCCCAGCACTTGGCGGCGCCGTCGCTGGCCGCGCACGAGAAGCCGAAGCCGGTGGCTATCAGTGAGTCGGGCACCGGCGGTGTGGTCGTCGTGGTGGTGCTCGTCGGCGTTGTTGTGCTCGGAGTAGCGGTCGTCTGCGGTGTCGTTGTCGGCGGTGGGGTTGTCGGGGACGTCGTGGGGCGCTTCGGGAGTGGTGCGATGGTGACACGCTTGCCCTGCGCGAGTGCCAGGAGCTCGCGGTTCGTCATGGTCGGTTCCCAAATGCCGCCGCGGCAGACGAGGACGTAGGTGCCATCGGTGCCGGTCGAGTCGCCGCCTGGCGGCACCGAGCACGAGCCCCACATCGCGACGCCGACGCGGCACGACGCTGCCACGAGCAGGAGCGGGACGAGGGCGAGCAGGCCTTCGCGCATCCGTGACGTATCGGCCGCCTACTTCGCGGAATGAAGATTGCGGGCGGAGGACCCCTCGGTTCGATCGTCGACAAGTTGGGTCGACGTGCGGATGTCACCGGGCTTCGCGAAGCCGTGAAGCAATTGAGGCGTCAGTGTGCTGGCATCCGGGTGCTGACTCGGGCTCGCCGTTGACGCCTTGGAGATATATAGCCATACTTCTGGCTATGTCGCTGAGCGAGCATCTCTCACTTGCGGATGTGAAGAACAGGCTGTCGGAGGTCGTGGACTCGCTCGAGCGAGAGCACGGTCGGGTGGTGGTCACCAAACACGGACGCCCGGCGGTAGTGATGATGAACGTCGACGATCTGGAGTCGCTCGAGGAGACGCTCGAGATCCTGAGCAGCCGTGCGCTGATGGATTCGATTCGGTCTGGCGAAGATGACGTGGTCGAGAAGCGGACGAAGCGCTTGACCCGCCACGAGATGCTCGCCCGCCTCGCCAAGGAGTGAGCGCGTCTCGGTACGAGATCGAGTGGACGGCGAGTGCCCTGCGGTCTGTTGACCGGCTGCCCGAGAAGATTGCGACCGCGTGCGTCGAGTTCGTTTACGGCGGCCTCGCCGAGAACCCGCAGCGCGTCGGCCGAGCGCTTCGGTTCGAACTCCACGGCAAGCACA
>Ga0209023_10001623_pt1 | contig 29762 bp, 29 predicted proteins | sample LakOneMetagenome_FD_187468 | JGI IMG/M metagenome (GOLD analysis project Ga0209023, IMG submission 187468) | Freshwater and sediment microbial communities from Lake Erie, Canada (SPAdes) (version 2) | ecosystem: Environmental > Aquatic > Freshwater > Lentic | place: Lake Erie, Canada...
GCCCATGTTGGTGACCAGCGCCCACAGCACGATGAGCACGACCACGGTCACGACGCTGATCGTGGCGCTGTTGCCCTCGCCGGGCACGCGGAACTTGCTGGTCTTCATCGGCGCGGCCGCCCCGCCACTGGTGGGCGCCGGCGTGACCCCCGCGGGTGCGACGGCGTCAGGCATGGGCCACCTCGCGGTGATGAATGATCGCCAGCACCTCCTCGCGCATGCGGATGAACTCGGGCTCGGACTTGACCTTGCGCGCGTCACCGTGCTCGAGAAACTGGCGCGAGAAGCGCACGTCGTCGTAGACGTGCGAGATGCGCCCGGGGCTGGGGCTCATCACGATCAGCCGGGTCGCCAGGAACAGCGCCTCCTCGACCGAGTGGGTGATGAAGAACACCATCTTGTTGGACTGGGCCCAGGCGTGCAGCAAGATCTCCTGCACCGACTCGCGGGTGAACGCATCGAGCGCGCCCATGGGCTCGTCCATCAGCAGCACCGCCGGGTCGCTCGCGAGCGCGCGGGCGATGCCCACGCGCTGCTGCATGCCGCCGGAGAGCTCGTAGACCGCGCGCTCGGCGTACTTCTCCAGCCCGACCAGGCCGAGCTTGTCCTGCGCGATGCGATCGCGCGCGGCCTTGTCGACGCCGTTCAGGCGCAGCCCGAGCGCGACGTTGTCGCGCACGTTGAGCCACGGCATCAGCGCGTGCTTCTGGAACACCACGCCGCGGTCGGCCCCGGGCCCCACGATCGGGCGCCCGTCCAGCAGGATCTGCCCGGTCGAGGGCGGCAGGAAGCCGGCGATGCAGTTCAGCAGCGTCGTCTTGCCGCAGCCCGAGGCGCCCAGCGCTACGACGAAGTCGCCGTCGCGCATCGTCAGGTTCACCGGCGCCAGCGCCTGCAGCGTGCCGCCCTTGACGGCGTAGTTGACCGTCAGGTCGCGGATGTCGAGCGTCGGCATGCCGTGCGCGCCTACTTGCCGAGGGCCTTCTGCACGTACGTCGTGGTGACGAACGAGCCGTAGTTCGGCTTGACCTCCTGCACCCGGCCCTGCTCCTTCAGGAACGCCGCGGTGTCGGTCATCGCCTTCGCGGCGCCGCCGCCGAGCCAGGTCGGCGACAGCTGCTCCTCCAGCGACGGGAACTTGTACAGCATCATCGCCGCCGGCACGTCCTTCGCGTCGGCCTTGGTCCACTTCGCGACCGCCTTGACCTGCGCCGAATCGGACGTCCATTTCGCGGCGTTCGCGCGGTACTCTGCATCGGCCTTGGCCAGCGCCTTGACGAGCGCGACGACGAAGGCTTCGTTGTCGGCCGCCCACTTCGCGCTGACGACGAGGCCGTCGAACGTCGGGTAGCCCTTCTTGCCGATCGAGCCCGATGTCGCGATCACCTTGCCGTTGCCCTTGATCTTGGTGAGCACCGGGTCCCAGATGAACGCGGCGTCGATGTCGCCGCGCTCCCACGCCGCCGCGATCTCCGGCGGGCGCAGGTTCATCACGTTGACACCCTTCGCGTCCACGCCCTCGGCCTTCAGCTCGGCCATCAACTGGTAGTGCGAGGTCGAGACGAACGGCGTCGCGACCTTCTTGCCCTTCAGGTCCTTGACGCCATTGACGCCCGAAGCATTGCGCACCACCAGCGCCTCGGCGTCGGCGATGTCGTCGAGGATCCAGAACAGCTTGATGTCCTGCCCCTGGCTCGCCGCCGCGGTGATGCCGGCCGAGCCGACCTCGCCGACCTGCACGTCGCCCGAGGCCATCGCGCGGATGACGTCGCCGCCGCCGCCGAACATGCGCCAGTTGATCTTGTAGCCGGTGGCCTTCTCGAGCTCGCCGGATTCCATCACCGTGCGCAGCGGCACCAGCATGTCCTGGTGCGCGAACGTCACTTCCTTGGTCTGCGCATAGGCGCCACCGGAGGCCACCGCCACGGCGGCGAACACGATCGAGAATCTGTTCTTCATCAGCGTCGTCATCATGAGAGCACTCCTGGTGTGAATCCTGTCGGACTGTGCCTGCAACCGCGCTGCGCGCGGAAGGTCCAGCATTCCCGACGACATGGAGCCAGCGCCCCGGGGGTAACCCTTGTTCTGGTGCACGCGCCGCCGACCCGCACCGCACCGGTGCGGGTCAGGACGAGCGGCGAGTGTGCACCGCACCGCGCCGATGGCAAAGACGCATTTGTGCTGAGCTCTGCACCGCCGCTTCAGCGCGCGGCGTTGAACTCGCGCATCCAGTTCAGCAACAGCGCGCTTGCCTCGCCCTGCGCGCCGAGCGCGCGCGTGATGTCGGCATAGACATCGTCGCGCTCGTCCTGGCCGAGCTTGAAGCGGCTGCGAACGTCGCTCACCGTGGCCTCGAAGCCGATGATCGCCTGCGCCAGCCGGTCGTAGCGCGGGCCCATCTCGTCCAGATGCCACCGGCCGGGCCGATCCGCCTCCTGCGAGTCGACCAGGTCGCGCATCGCGGCACGCAATTCGTCGCCGTCGTCGAGGAAGCGCACGCTGGCGTGGCAGACCGCCATCGCGTAGTTCCAGGTCGAGACCTGCGTCCGGTCGGTCATCCACGAGGGCGAGATGTAGCCGTGCGGACCGAGGAACAGGAACATCGCCTGCGGCGATCGACGCAAGGCCTCGACCTGCGGATTGCGGCGCGCGAAATGCCCGACGATGCGCTGCATGCGGCCCTCGGCATCGCAGCGCGTGCGCAGCGGCAGCGGCGAGGCGTGGAACGCGCCGGCGTCGATCGACACGACCCAGGCCAACGGATGCTCGTGCGTGAGGCGCGCCACATCCGCCGGCGCGCGTGCGTCAAAGCGACTCATGCGGCGCAGGGTCAGCTCAGGTAGCGGCTGGGCGCAATGCCGAACGTGCGCTGGAACACCGCGGTGAAGGCGCTCGGGCTGTCGTAGCCGACGTCGTAGGCGATGCTCGTCACCGCGTGGCCGCAGGCCAGCCGCGCGACCGCCTCGAGCAGGCGCACATGCTGGCGCCAGGCCGCCAGGCTCATCCCGGTTTCCTGCCGGAACAGCCGCGTCAGCGTGCGCCGGCTCATGCAGGCCATCGCGGCCCAGTCGTCGAGCGTGTCGTCGCGCGCCGGCTCGAGCAGGATCTGGCGGCACACGCGTGCGATGCGCGGGTCGCTCGGCATGCGCGCGCACAACGGCGCGACCGGCATCGTGTTGATGCTCTGCAGCAGCAGCCGCACGATCAGGCCCTCGCGCCCCTCCATGTCGTACTCGGGCGGGAACGCCATCGCCTCCAGGATCAAGGCCCGCAGCAACTCCGAGACTTCGATGACGCGGCAGCGGTCGGGCAAGCCGGGCTGCGGCGTGATGTACAGCGTGCGCACCGACACCGGGCTGCGGCACGACACCTCATGCGCCACGCCCGGCGGAATCCAGACCGCACGCTGCGGCGGGATGACGAAGCTGCCCTCGTCGGTGACGACCGACATCACGCCCGCCGTCGCGTACAGCAACTGGGCCCGGTCGTGACTGTGACGCGGGTCGATGAAGTGGCTCGCGTATTCGTCGGCCAGCGCCACCACCGGGCGCGGTATGGATAGCAACTCGCTGCTTCGACGCATGGGATCGCTCCGTGTCTTTCCGGCTGCAGCGTACCGCGACCCGCCCCTGGCGCGCCACGGGGACAGCACCACCCGTGGTGCCGGCGTTGCACGGAGCGTGCCCGTTCGCGACAGTCTCTGACCTCGCTTGACAAGGTCGGGCGCGCCAGCGTGGCTATTCTGCGGCGCGTGAACCCCAAGACCGACGCCATCCCCGAGCCCATCCCCGACGACGGGCTCGACCCCGAGATCCGGCGCTTCCAGCAGCTGCTGGCCGCGGGGTACGCCGCGCATCCGGACCTGGCCAGCGTCACCAAGGCCGAGGCGCGCCGCATCGCCGAGGCGGTGCGCGCGCCGCTCGCCGCGGGCGGACCGGCCATGGCCGCGACCGACGAGATCGTCGTGCCGGGCGAGCGACCGGTGCGGGTGCGCATCCATCGTCCGCGCACCGACGCAGCGCTGCCGGCACTGGTCTACCTGCACGGCGGCGGCTGGACGCTGTTCAGCATCGACACCCACGACCGGCTGATGCGCGAGTACGCGCAGCGCGCCGGCGTCGCGGTCGTCGGCGTCGACTATGCGCTGGCGCCGGAAGCGCGCTATCCGGTCGCGCTGCACCAGGTCGCGACGGTCGTCGGCTGGCTGCACGCCGGCCACGCGCCCGGCATCGACGGCGCGCGGCTGGCGCTCGGCGGCGACTCCGCGGGCGGCAACCTTGCGCTCGCCACCGCGATGCACCTGCGCGGCGGCGTGACCGCATCGAGCGTGCGCGGCCTGGTGCTGAACTACGGCGCCTTCCAGCGTTCGGTCGAGAGCGCGTCGCATCGTCGCTACAGCGGCCCGGCGTACCCGCTGAGCTCGACCGAGATGGTGGGCTTCTGGCGCGACTATCTCGGCGACGACACCCGCCCTGACGACGACCCGCTGGCGCAGCCGCTGTGCGCGTCGATCGACCGACTGCGCGGGCTGCCGCCGGCCTGGCTCGCGGTCGCGCAATGCGACGTGCTGCACGACGACAGCCTGGCGATGGCCGAACGCCTGCGCGCCGCGGGCGTGGCGACGCGTTGCGTCGTCTATCCCAGGACGACGCACGGGTTCGTCGAGGCGATGTCGCTCGCCGCGGTCAGCCGGCGCGCGCTCGACGAGACCGCGGCCTGGCTGCACCCGCTGCTCGCGGCTTGAACCGCGTCGCACAATCGACGCGATGATGCTTCGCGGCCCCCTCGCCCTCCTCGCCCTCCTCGCGTCGTTCGTCACCGCGTCGCTGCTCCCGCAGCGCGCGCACGCGCAGGACGACCCGGACCACCTGTGGCTCGAGGAGGTGCACAGTGCGCGCGCGATGGCGTGGGTGGCCGAGCGCAACGCCGAGACCGAGGCCCGCTTCAGGAACGATCCGCGCTACGCGGCCGAGGTCGAGCGCTACCGCCGCTACGCGCAAGGCGCCGGGCGCGACGAGTACCTCGGCGGCGGGTACGCACATCAGGTCGTGCGCGACGCCGATCATCCGCTCGGCACCTGGCGTGCGATGCGCGTCGATCGCCCCGGCACGCCGCAATGGCGCGACGTGCTGAGCCTGGATGCGCTCGCGCAGACCGAAGGCACGCGCTGGCAGTTCCGCCCCGGCTGGTTGAATCCGACGTGCGATGCCCGACTCGGCACGCGTTGCCTCGTCGCCTTGTCGCCCGACGGCGGCGACCGGACCGTCCTGCGAGAGTTCGATCTCGCGACCGGGCGTTTCGTCGACGGCGGCTACGCGACGACCGCACCGGCGCGCAGCGTCGTCGCGTGGATCGACCGCGACACGGTGCTGATCGCGAGCGACTTCGGCCCGGGCACGATGTCGGACGCCGGGTACGCGATGCAGGCGCGCGTGTGGAAGCGTGGCGAGGCGCTGGCGAACGCGCGCGTGATCTTCCAGGCGCCGAGCGACGCGGTGCTGTTCATCACCCATGCGATGCGATCCGGACGCTCGTCGAACCTCCTCGCCGAAGTCTGGCGCCGCGGCGCGCCGACGCCGGAGTACTGGCGCATGGCCCTCGATCGCCCGGCCGAGAAGCTCGCGCTGCCGACCGCGGTCGTGCAATACCGCGGCGTGATCGGGGCACTCGGTGAGCGGCTGATCATCACGACCGCCGCACCCGCGACGATCGCCGGCCGCAGCGTGCGTCCCGGCGCGCTGCTCGCGGTGCGCGCCGACGGCCGCGGCACGCCGGAGGTCGTGTTCGAGCCGAGCGCGGCACAGGCGATCGATCCGATCTTCCACCTCGCGATGGCGCGCGACAGCCTCTGGTTCGTCGCGATGAAGGACGTCGATGCGCATCTGTACTCGGCGACGCGTCAGCGCGGCCGTTGGCGCATCACCGAGCATGCGCTGCCGCCACACGCGGCGGTGCAACTGCTGACCGCCGAGAACACGCAGGGCGTCGTGATGGCCAAGGTCGAGAGCCTGCTGCAACCGCCGACGACGATGCTGTTCGGCACGCGCTTGCGCGCCCCGCTGACGATCGCGACGACCGCGCCGCTGTTCGACGCCACGTGCTGCGTCACCGAGCAGCATTTCGCGACCAGTCGCGACGGCACGCGCGTGCCCTACTACCTCGTGCACCGGCGCGACTTCGTGTTCGACGGCCGCGCCGCCGGGCTCGTCAGCGCCTACGGCGGCTTCGGCGTGTCGTGGCTGCCGAGCTATGCGAATCACGAGTTCAAGACCGACATCGGTCGGCCCATCGTCGAGCGCGGCGGCGTGTTCGTGCACGCCAACATCCGCGGCGGCGGCGAGTACGGGCCGCTGTGGCACGCCGGCGCGCGACGCGCGTTGCGCCAGAACGGCCTCGACGATCTCGCGGCGATCGCGCGCGACCTCGTCCGCATCGGCGCCACGGCGCCGGACCGGCTCGCGATGATCGGCGGCTCCAACGGCGGGCTGCTCGCGGCGGCGACCGGCATCCAGAGCCCCGAGCTCTTCAGGGCGCTGATCGCCGACGTGCCGCTGACCGACATGCTGCGCTACACCAAGCTCTACACCGGCGCGGTCTGGATCAACGAATACGGCGACCCGGAGGATCCGGTCGAAGGCGCCGCGCTCGCCCGCTATTCGCCCCTGCAGAACGTGCACGCCGGCGTGCGCTATCCGGAGATGCTGCTCGTCACCTCGACCGCCGACGACCGCGTGCACCCGAGCCATGCGCGGCGCCTGGCCGAGCGGCTGCGCAGCGTCGGCAGCCCGGTGCTGTTCTACGAGAGCGCCGAGGGCGGGCACGAGAGCCTCGCGTCGCTGCAGAAGCAAGCGGAGCTGCGTGCGCTGGAGACGGTGTACCTGCTGCAGGCGCTGAAGATCGACTGACGGCCAGCGGCGCCATTCAGCCGCCGTCGGTCCGCGATGCCACACGAATCGCCAGATCGACATCGGCCGCCGTACTGAAGTCCCGCAACGTCGCGATGTCCAGATCGACGAAGGCATCTCGCTCGGCGGTGACACCGACGAAGGCGACCCGTGCCGCTCGTGCCGCGTCACGATCGGCCAAGGAATCGCCAAAGAAGACGACGGTCTGATCGGGGTGACGTTCGCGCACGGAGCGCAACGCGTCGACCTTGCGCGTGTCCGAGGCATAGAGACCCGCGAAATGAGCGGTAAGGCCTCTCATGCCGAGCTGATGCCTGACTTCCCCTTCGGGTGCCGAGGAAACGACGTAGAACGTGCAATCCGCGCGCTGCAAGAGCGACGCGACGCCATCGACCAGCGGCGCCTCCGCGAGAACGACTTCGAGCGCCATCGCGTATCGGTTCAGGTACGACGCCAGCACGTCGTCGGTGGGTGGGTCGCCAAGAAACTGCTCGACGATCTGCGCAATCTTCTGCCGTCGCGGAATGCCGCCTCGGTCCAAGATGAAGCGAGACAGCGCCGCTGCATCGATCGCGTGCTCGTCAAAAAGCGCGCGCATCGCGTGATGTTTGACATGCGTCGAACGGAAGACCACACCGTCGAGATCCAGCGCGATGACGGTGCGGTGGGCAAGCATCTTCGTGGTTTCAAACGCGGTCTCGGAAGGTTCGACGATAGCAGCGCGACCGCCCCTCGCTCAATCGCGCCTGCGAAACGCGATCCAGGCCGCCAGCACGGTGAACGCGACGATGATGGCGACGATGATCCGAAAGCCGTGCGGATCCTGCGCCAGCGGAATGCCGCCGACGTTCATGCCGAGCAGCCCCGCGACGATGTTGATCGGCAGCGCCAGCACCGTCACCACCGTGAGCGTGAACAGGCTGCGGTTGGTCTGCTCGCCGAGTTGCGCGGCGATCTCTTCCTGCAGCAGCTTGATGCGCTCCTGCAGCTCCGACAGGTCGCGGATGATCAGCGTGAACTCCTCGGTGGCCTGTCGCAGCGCCTCGATGTCGTGCGCGTTCATCCACGGGGGCGGCAGCCGCAACAACCGAAACAGCGCCCCGGGCTCGGGCGCCAGCAGGCGCTGCAGGCGCACCAGCACGCGTCGCAGCTTGCCGAGTTCGATGCGCTGGTGGCTGAGCCGCCCGGCGAGCAGCCCGTCCTCGACCGCGTCGACCTTCACCGTGGCCTCGCGCACGATGTGCACCAGCACGTCGCCCTGGTCCGCCATCAAGCGGGTCAGGAAGCCGACCGACGTGTCGAAGCGGCAACCGTCCTTCACCGCCTGGCGCAACGCGTCGATCGAGCGCAGCGGATGCACGCGCGCGGTGATCGCCATGTGCGGCCCGACGTTGACCCACAGCGTCGCGATCTCCGACGGATCGAACGCGAACTCGTAGGCGACGTCGTTGACGACCGCCACCAAGGTGTCGCGTGCATCCTCGATGCGCGTCGAGCGCGAACCGGCATGCAGCGCGTCCAGGAACTCCGGCACCACCGCCAGATGCGCGCGCATCCAGGGTTCGGCGGCCGCATCGGTGAGGTTGAAATGCAGCCAGACGAAGCCCGCGTCGTCACCCGCCGGGCGCGGCTCGCGCAGCCAGCGGGCGGCCTCGTCGAGACCGATCGGCGATCCGGCCGCTCCGGCGACGAAGCGGTATCCGCAGATCAGGCCGAACGGGTCGAAACCATAGGTGCGCTCCACCATGAGCAAGGGCGGCGCGATGCCGCGGGTCAATAGACGTCCGGCACGATCAGCTCCGCGGGCACCGCGTGGCGCAGATAGTCCTCGTGCCGTTCACGCTCGGGCAGCTCGATCGCGGGGCGTTCGATCTCCGCATACGGCATCTGGTTGAGCAGGTGATGGATGCAGTTCAGGCGCGCCTTCTTCTTGTCGTCGGCCTGAACGATCCACCACGGCGCCTCGGCGATGTGGGTGCGCGCGAGCATCACCTCCTTGGCCCGCGTGTACTCTTCCCAGCGGCGGCGCGACTCGAGGTCCATCGGGCTGAGCTTCCACTGCTTCAGCGGATCGTGGATGCGGCCGAGGAAGCGCAGCCGCTGCTCGTCGTCGGAGATCGAGAACCAGTACTTGACGAGCTGGATCCCCGAGCGCACGAGCATGCGCTCGAACTCCGGCGCGGAACGGAAGAACTCCTCGTACTGGTCGTCGTCGCAGAAGCCCATCACGCGCTCGACGCCGGCGCGGTTGTACCAGCTGCGATCGAACAGCACGATCTCGCCGGCGGCCGGCAGATGCGACACGTAGCGCTGGAAGTACCACTGCGTGCGCTCGCGGTCGTTCGGCGCCGGCAGCGCCGCGACACGGCACACGCGCGGATTGAGCCGTTGCGTGATGCGCTTGATCACGCCGCCCTTGCCCGCCGCGTCGCGACCTTCGAACAGGATCACGACCTTGCGGCGCGTCGCGACGACCCAGTCCTGCAGCTTGACGAGCTCGGCCTGGAGGCGAAACAGCTCGCGGAAGTAGAGGCGGCGCGCGACCGAGGCGTCGCCGGTGGCATCGACGCTGCGCTGGCCCGCGGCGATGCGCTCCTCGGTGCGGTCCTCGAACTCGAGCTCGAGTTCCTCGTCCAGGTCGTCACGCAGGTCGTCGTGGATGCGGCGAACCAGATCGTCGTCTAGCGTTTGCAAAGCGGCTCCCCTGCACGAAACGTCGTGCCGGGGCAGCATAGGCGCGCGCTGTGGCAGCTTCGTGACAAGCGCTCGCGCGCCGCGTCAGGAGGTCGATCGCCGCCCGCGCCAGCCGAACCAGACCGCGGCGGCCGTCGGCAGCCCGAGGCCGACCCAACCGGCCCAGTCCCACCAGCCGTCGCCCCACAGGCCGCAGAACAGGCCGACGCCGCTGAGCAGCGCGAGCACGATCGGCCAGCCCCAGACGTTCATCATCACCGCGCCGCCTCGACCGCCGCCGCGCGCGAGGCCTGCCGCTTCGGCGCGCGCTTGACCCACCACAGGTACAGGCCGCTGCCGAGCACGACGATCGTGATCAGGTCGAGCACGAACCAGATCCATTGCATCGGCGCGCCGGCGTAGTCGCCGAAGTGCAGCGGCTGCGAGATCAGCAGCGCGCTCAGGTACCACGGCGGCGTGCGGCTCGCGGTGACCTCGCCGGTCACCGCATCGACCAGCACCGGCTTGAACAGGCGCGAGGTCAGCGGCTCGCTGCCGCGGAAGAACACGCCGTAGTGGTGCGAGCTGCTGAACACGGTGCCCGGGAACGCGATGAAGCCGATCCGCATCGAAGGCTCCTGCGCGCGCGCCGCGGCGACCGCCTTCTCGAGCGAACCGAGTTCCTTCAGCGGCGGCAGGCCGCGGTAGGGCGCGACCATCGCGGCGACCTGGTCGTTGCGCCAGTACTGCACGACGAGATCGGCCCAGGTGTTGATCATCCCGGTCGCACCGACGACCAGCGCCCAGGTCAGCGTCGCGATGCCGAGCAGGTTGTGCAGGTCCAGCCACTTCAGGCGCGTCGAACGCTCGCGCCGCACCTCGCCGAAGCGCAGCTTGCGCATGAACGGCGCATACAGCACGACGCCCGAGACGATCGCGATCAGCATCAACAGCGCCATGAAGCCGAGGAACAGCTTGCCGGGCAAGCCGGCGAACATCTCGACGTGCAGTGTGTGGATCACGCCCATCACGCCGCCGTCGACGACCGGTTCGGCGAGCGCCCGGCCGGTGCGCGCGTCGACCGCGACCTGTTTGAGATCGGACTCCGAGGTCGGCGTGTCCGACATCGTCACGTACCAGATCTTGTCGTCGTCCGGCTCCTGCGAGACGAACATGCCCCCCTTGGACGGGAAGCGCTGCCTCGCGACCTCCATCACCCGATCGAGGCTGACCCGCGGGGTGTTGCGGGTCAGCTCGGGCGCGACCACTTCGGTGCCGAGCCACGCGCCGATCTCGTGATGGAAGATCAGCGGCAGCCCGGTGATGCACAGCACCAGCATGAACAGCGTGCTGATCAGGCTGGTCCACTTGTGCAACCAGGACCAGATGCGCAGCGCGCGCGTGCTCAGCATCGTCGGCCCGAGCGCTCGACCGCGTCGATCAGAACGACAGCGTGCCCGACAGCGTGAACGTGCGCGGCGTGCCCAGCACGAGATAGCCCGCGCCCGGGAAGCCGCCGGCCGAGGCCCAGTAGGCCTTGTTCGTCGCGTTGTCGACGCGCGCGCGCAGCGTGAGCTGCTGCTTGCCGAAGTCCAGCGTGTAGCGCGCACCGAGGTCCAGGCGCGTCCAGGCCGGCACCTCCTGCGTGTTCGCCGAGTCGGCGAATTGCGAGCCGGTGTTCACGACGCGGCCTTCGAGCGTGAGGCCGTTGACGCCGATCACGTCCCACTCGGTACCGAGCGTGAATTGCGACTTCGGCGCGCCGATCGGGCGCAGGCCGCTGCTCACCTTCGAGTCGAGCCAGCTCGCGCCGCCGAGCACGCGCCAGCCCGGCATCGCCTCGCCATAGGCGGTGAGCTCGACGCCGCGGTTCTTCTGCTCGTCGATCTGCTCGAAGGTGTTGGTCGCCGCGTTGACGCCGAAGCTCGGCTTCTTCGCATCGAAGACGCTGACCGTGCCGCCGAGACGGCCGGTGTCGACCTTCACGCCGACCTCGCCCTGCTTCGTGCGGTACGGCGAGAACACCTGGCCGCCGTTGACGACCGCCACCGCGGGGAAGCCGCTGGTGAGCGGCGCGATGTCGCCCTTGACCAGCCCTTCGGCGTAGCTGCCGTAGATCGAGAGCATCTTGTTGACCTTGAACACCACGCCGCCCACCGGCGTGGTGCGGCTCTCGCTGTAGTCGGCGGTCGGATCCTTGAAGCTCTGGCGGCGCGCGCCGAGCGTGACCTGCAACGCATCCTGCAGGAACGACAGCGTGTCGGCAACGGCGATGCTCGAGGTCCGCGTGTCGCTGATGGTCTCGCCCGGGAAGGCACCGGTCGGCGGCGGCGCGAACGCCACCGGCGCATACAACGTGCCGGCGGTCACGCCCGCGAAGTTGGCGAAGTCGAACGGCGCGTTCATCTTCGCGCGGTAGCTCGCGGCCGAGACCACCAGCGTGTGGCCGATGTCGCCGGTCTTGAACTTGCCGCGCACGCCGAGTTCGCCGGTGGAGATGCGGTCGCGCCGGCTGCCGGTGAAGCGCAGGAAGTTCATCGTGCCGGCGGCATCGGTCACGGTCGGGTTCGCGAGGTCGTTGGTCTCGTCGCCGTGGCGTTCGCCGTAAGCGCCCCAGAGGGTCCAGTCACGCGTCAGGTCGTACTCCGCGCGCAGCGTGCCGAGGGTGTCGCGCTCGGTCGACGACGTCCAGGATTGGCCGACGTTGTGCTTCGGGTTCGGTGCGGCGAGGATCGGCACGCCGGCGGCGAACGTCACGCTCGGCTGGGCGCCGTGCAGCTGGAAGTCCTGATAGGCGAGGTCGGCCGAAACGCGCAGGTTGCCGGTGCGGTAGTCCAGCCCGAGCGAGACCAGGCTGAGCTCGCGCTTCTCGTTGTCGACACCGGTCTTGCCGTCGCGCCGCACGGCATTCAGGCGCACGCCAACGCTGCCGTCGGGGCCGAAGCGGCGCGCGATGTCGGCCGCGGCATAGCCGTTGCCGCCGCTGTCGACGCCCAGCGTGACCTCGTTCAGCGGCTCGTTCGGCGCGCGCTTCGGGCTGACGTTGATCGCACCGCCCAGGCCGCTGCCGCCCGGCGCGGCGCCGTTGAGGAAAGCGCTCGCACCGCGCAGCACCTCGACCCGCTCGACCAGCTCGGCGGCGAGGTACTGGCGCGGCAGCAGGCCATAGAGACCGTTGTAGGCCATGTCGTCGGAGAACACCGGCAAGCCGCGGATGAAGTAGACCTGCTGGTAGTTGCCGAAGCCGCGCGCGACGCGCACGGCCGGGTCGTTCTGCAGCACGTCGGCGATGCTGACGGCCTGCTGGTCCTGGATCAGCTTCTGGGTGTAGTTGGTGATCGCGAACGGCGTGTCCATGATGTCCTGGCTGCCCAACAGCCCGACGCGCCCGCCACGCGCGACCTGTCCGCCCGCGTAGGGCGCCTTCAAGCCGCCGGCCGACGCATCGGCGCTGGCTTTGACCGTGACCGTCTCGAGCTGCGTGACCTGCGGCGCGGACGCGGCGCCGGACGGCGCCGGCGCACTCTGTGCCCGGGCCGCGCCGGAGGCGACGCCGAGCGCGGCAATGGCAACGGCCAACGGGGTGAGTCGAGCGCACAGGTGGGGCATGGCGAGAGCCTCTCGTGGTGAGATGGTAATGAGAATTATTCTTATCATAGCCCGCAGGGCCATGATCGACGGTCAGGCTTCACCCTAACCATCCGGCCGCCAGCCGGCCGGCTGCGCAAGGTCAATCGCTGCTGCGTTCGGGCCAACGCTGGACCGTGCCGGCCCCGCGTCAATGCGTGCGGCGCGCCGTCGCGCGCTGCTCGCCACGCGCTCGCGCGAGGTCGTCGACCGCGAGCGCGAGCGCGCGCACGCCGGCCGGGATCTGCGCCGCCGCGATCGACGACAGGCGCAGCCGGAAGTACGGGCACGGATACGGCGGCTTGGCGAAGAACACGTCGCCCGCTTCGATCAGCACGCCGTGGTGGCGCGCCATCGACGCGAGTTCGCTCGCATCGACCCATTGCGGCGCGCGCACCCAGATCGATGCACCGCCCTGCGGCAGCGTGAACTCGAAGTCGGGCAGGAACTCGCGCAGGGCCTGCGCCGCGAGCGCGAGCCGCTCCTGCATCACCTGGTTGACGCGCCGCGCGTGCGACTCGTGATGACCGAGCGACAGGAACAGCGCATACGCATGCTGCAGGAACGCGCTCGGGTGCCGCACCATCGCATGGCGGATCGCACGCAGCTCGCGGATCAGCGCGCGCGGCGCGACGATGTAGCCCAGCCGCAGCGCGGGCGACAGGCTCTTGCTCACCGAGCCGACATAGATCACGCGGCCGCTGCGGTCCAGGCTCTTCAGCGCCGGCATCGGGCGGCCTTCGTACAGGTTCTCCGCTTCGTAGTCGTCCTCGATCACGACGAAGTCCTGCAACTCGGCCTTGCGCAGCAGCCATTGGCGCCGCTCCAGGCTCAGCGTCGCGGTCGTCGGGCTCTGGTGCGACGGCGTGACGAACACGTAGTCGACCGCGGGCAGCGCGTCGACGACCAGGCCGTCGTCATCGACCGCGATCTCGACCCATTTCGGCCGGCGCAGCGTGAAGCTGTTGCGCGCATGCGGGTGCCCGGGCTCCTCCAGCCCGACGCGCGTCTCCTCGTCGAACAGCGCGTCGGCGAGCAGGTAGTAGGCGTGCTGCGCGCCCAGCGTCACGAGGATCTCCGACGGCAACGCGAACACGCCGCGCTTGGGCAGCAGGCGCGTGCGGATCTGCTCGATCAGGTCGGGCACGTCGTCGGTTTCGAAGTCCGGCGTCCAGTGCGGCAGTTGCGAGCGTGCCAGGCTGCGCGCGCAGCATTCGCGGAAGTCCTCGGTCGGAAAGAGCTGCGGATCGTGGGTGCCGTAGATGAACGGATACGGATACTGGCGCCACTGATCGGGCTTGGTCAGCGTCGGGCGGTCGACGAGCGAACGCCGCACGCGATCGTCCCACGCCGGGGCCTGCCCCGGGCCGCCGCTCTGCCCGACCAGCGGCTCGGCCGGTGCCGCCGGCTGCGGCCTCGCGTTCTTCGCGACGAACACGCCGCTGCGCGGCCGGGCTTCGAGGAAGCCTTCATCCATCAGCTGCAGATAGGCCGAGGTCACGGTGTTGCGGCTCAGCCCGAGCAAGGTCGCGAGCTCGCGCGACGACGGCAACGCCGCGCCCGCGCCCAGCCGACCCTCGAGGATCGCCTGCACCACCGCGAGGCGCAGCCGCGCCTGCAGCGGCAGCGCGGGTTGCTCGGGCAGCGTGAACAGCGTGGTCCACTGGATCGATCGCGGATGGGCCATGAGGCGCGAGTCTACGGCGCCTCGACCGGAACGCTGGCTTGGCCAATTGAGCGCAACTGGCCCTTTCGCGCCGACCGCGACTTCACTACGCTCGCGTCGACAACCATTCGTTCGGGAGCCGCCCTTGAGCACACCTGCCGCCGTCACCGTGGCCACGCTGGCCGCGTTCTCCGACGCCTGGAACCGCCACGACATCGATGCACTGATGAGCTTCATGCACGACGATTGCGTGTTCCAGACCGCCGCCGGTTCGGACGCCTGCGGCACGCGCGTCGTCGGTCGCGACGCGGTGCGCACGGCGTTCGCGGCGGCGTGGCAGAACGTGCCCGATGCGCAGTGGCGCGACGGCGTGCACTTCGTCCATGGCGACTTCGGCACGTCGCAATGGACTTTCACCGGCACCGCCGCCGACGGCTCGCGCATCGAGACCGACGGCATCGACGTGTTCGCGTTCAAGGACGGCAAGATCGCGTTGAAGAACGTGTTCCGCAAGCAGCGCCCCAACCTGCCCGCGGCCCAGTGAGCCCCCGGCCCTACGACCCGACCTACGACCCGCTCGTCGCGGCCGATCCGGGGACCGGGCGCGACTATGCGCCGACGTGGTGGGTCGCGAGCGCCGGCGCACCGCCCGAGGACGACGGCCCGATCACGCAGGACGTCGATGCCGACGTCGTCATCATCGGCTCGGGCTCGACCGGCATCTCGACCGCGCTCTACCTCGCGCAGGAGCACGGCATCCGCGCGACCGTGCTCGAAGCCAACCGCACCTCGTGGGGCTGCTCCAGCCGCAGCGGCGGCCAGGGCCAGAACGCGAGCGGGCGCCTGAAGCGCTCGCAGTGGATCGCACGCTGGGGGCTGGACGTGTCGAAGGCGCTGGACGCCGAGATCCGCGCCGGGTTCGACAACTTCAAGGCGCTGACGGCGACGATCGACTGCGACGCGACCGATGGCGGCCACCTCTACGTCGCGCACCGCCCCGAAAAGCTCGCGATGCTGCGCCACGAAGCGCAGGTGATGAACGAGCAGTTCGGCTACCGCACCCGGATGCTGACGCGCGACGAGGTGCGACGCGAGCATTGCGACGAGCGCGAGCAGACCGGCGCGATGCTCGAGGCCGAGGGCGTCGGCGTGCACCCGCTGAAGCTGACGTACGGGCTGATCCGGCGCGCGCGCAGCCTCGGCGTGCGCATCCATCCCGGCAGTCCGGTCCAGGGCTGGACGACGGCGGCCGGCGTGCATCATTTGCGCACGCCCGGCGGCACGGTGCGCGCGCAGCGCGTCGCGGTCTGCACCGGCGGGTACACGAGCCAGCAGCTGAACCCGCTGCTCGCGAACCGGCTGATGCCGATCCTGTCGAACTCGGTCGTCACGCGGCCGCTCAGCGCCGCGGAGGTCGGCGCCTGCAACGTGCGCACGCTGACCTTCCTGACCGACACGCGCACGCTGCGCTTCTATTACCGCTTCCTGAAGGATGCGGACGGCGCGGTCCGGCTGCAGCTCGGCAGCCGCAGCTCGATCACCGGCGCCGAGGCCGAGGACCCGATCCACCTGAAGCTGCTCACCGACGCGATCGCGCGCAAGTTCCCGCCACTCGCCGGCATCGAGATCGCGCACTCGTGGTGGGGCTGGGTCGACGTGAGCCACGACATGATGCCGCGCATCGTGCAGCCCGACGCGCGGCAGCGGCTCTGGTATGCGGTCGGCTACGGCGGCAACGGCGTGTCGTTCTCGACCTGGGCCGGCAAGCGTCTGGCCGAGCGCATCGTCGGCGCCGACGCGGGCCGCGATGTGTTCAAGCTGCCGATCTACGACTCGCCGCTGCCGTACCCGAACGTGCTGGAGGCGGTCGAATCGAGCGCGTTCGCCCCGTTCCGGCGCATCGGCCAGCGCGTGCTCTACAAGTGGTATTGGCTGCGCGACGAGCGATTGTGAACTGATTGCAAGCGGACTGGCCCCATCGAAATGCGGCCGCTGGCTCCTGCTTTGTTCTGTGGCGTGCGAGTTTCCTTCGTTGACAGCGTGCGGCATTTGCCCGAGGCTGACCGGGTTCCATTTCCGGAGTTTGTCCAGATGCTGTTCCAGCCGCGCACGACCCGCCGCCACATCGTCGCCGCCGCATTGGCTGCGACCACGCTGACCACCCTGACGCTGCCCGCCTCGGCCGAGGAGCCCAAGCGCGGCGGCACGCTGGTCGTCGGTGGCACGCAGGCGCCGCGGCATTTGAACGGCGCGGTGCAGTCGGGCATCGCGACGGCGCTGCCGTCGACCCAGCTGTTCGCCAGCCCGCTGCGCTTCGACGACAAATGGCAGGCCCAGCCCTACCTCGCCGAGTCGTGGAAGCTCGCCGACGACGGCAAGAGCTTGACGCTGAACCTGCGCAAGAACGCCGTCTTCCACGATGGCAAGCCGATCACGTCGGCGGATGTCGCGTTCTCGATCATGGCGATCAAGGCGAACCATCCGTTCCAGACGATGATGGGCCCGGTCGAGAAGGTCGACACGCCCGACCCGACCACCGCGATCATCCGCATGAGCGCCCCGCATCCGGCGATCGTGCTGGCGATGAGCCCGGCGCTGTGCCCGATCCTGCCCAAGCACATCTACGGCGACGGCCAGGATCTGAAGAGCCATCCGCGCAACAGCGCCGACGTCGTCGGCTCGGGTCCGTTCAAGCTGACCGAGTTCAAGCCCGGCCAGCGCGTCGTGCTCGAACGCTTCGACAAGTTCTTCCTGCCCGGCAAGCCGTATCTCGACAAGGTCGTGTTCAACATCAACCCCGACAGTTCGAGCCTCGTGCTCGCGCTCGAGAAGGGCGACCTCCAGCTCTATCCGTTCGTCACGGTCCCGACCGACCTCAAGCGGCTGCAGGCCAACCCGAACATCACGCTGACGAACAAGGGCTACGAGGGCTTCGGTGCGCTGAACTGGCTTGCGTTCAACACCGCGAAGAAGCCGCTGTCCGACGTCAACGTGCGCAAGGCGATCGCCACCGCGATCGACAAGAACTTCATCGCGAAGGCGCTGATGGGCGGCTTCGCGACGCCGGCCGACGGCCCGATCATCGGGAGCAGCCCGTTCGCGGTGACCGATCTGGTGCGCTACCCGCTCGACCTGAAGAAGTCGGCCGAGATGCTCGACGCGGCCGGCTACAAGCCCGGCGCCGGCGGCGAGCGCTTCAAGCTGACGATCGACTACCTGCCGGGCGTCGACGACCAGCAGAAGAACGTCGCCGAGTACATCCGCGGCCAGTTGAAGAAGGTCGGCATCGCGGTCGAGGTGCGCGCGTCGGCCGACTTCCCGGCCTGGGCCAAGCGGCTGGCCTCGCACGACTTCGACCTGTCGATGGACCAGGTCTACAACTGGGGCGATCCGATCATCGGCGTGCACCGCACCTACCTGTCGACCAACATCAAGCCGATCATCTGGACCAACACCCAGTCGTACAACAACCCGAAGGTCGACGAGTTGCTGAACACCGCCGGCGGCATCCTCGACCCGACCAAGCGCAAGGCCTACTACGCGACGTTCCAGAAGATCGTCACCGACGAGTTGCCGATCGACTTCATCAACGTCGTGCCGTACCACAGCGCCGCGTCGAAGAAGGTCATGAACGTGCCGGCCACGATCTGGGGTATGGCATCGCCCTACGACGAGGTCTGGCTCAAGTAGGTGCGATCGTGATCAAGAGTCTGCTGTCGCGCCTGCTGCAAGGCCTGGCGCTGGTACTGGCCGTGGTCGTGCTGAACTTCGTGCTGGTGCACGCGGCCCCCGGCGACCCGGTCGAAACCATCGCCGGTGCGAGCGGCGGGATGAGCCCGGAGCTGATGGCGCAGCTGCGCACCCAGTACGGGCTCGACAAGCCGCTGCCGGTGCAGCTCGGCGTCTATCTCGCGAAGGTCGTCAGCGGCGATCTCGGCTATTCGTACTTCTTCAATCTGCCGGTCGCCGCGATGATCGCGGAGCGCGTCCCGGCGACGCTGCTGCTGGTGCTGAGCTCGGTGATCGCCGCGTTCGTGATCGGCACGACGCTCGGGGTGCTGTCGTCGAAGAAGCCGAACGGGCCGCTGTCGCAGTTCATCACGGTGCTGTCGATGGTCGGCTTCGCGGCGCCGGTGTTCTGGATGGGGATCATGCTGGTGATCCTGTTCGCGTCGGTGATCCCGATCCTGCCGGTCTCGGGTATGCGCGCGGCCGATTCGAGCGGCGGCGGCATCAAGGACATCGTCGACGTCGCGCACCACCTGATCCTGCCGACGCTGACGCTGAGCCTCGTCTACCTCGCCCAATACAGCCGCCTGTCGCGCTCGTCGATGCTGGACGTGCTCGGCTCGGACTTCATCCGCACTGCGCGCGCCAAGGGCCTCGCCGACCGCGTCGTGATGTACAAGCACGCGCTGCGCAACGCGCTGCTGCCGGTGGTCACCGTGCTCGGGCTGCAGTTCGGCAACGTGATGGCCGGCGCGATCCTGGTCGAGACGGTGTTCAACTGGCCCGGCCTCGGCCGGCTCGCGTTCGAGTCGGTGCTGCGGCGCGACTACCCGACGATCCTCGGGTTGCTGCTGTTCTCGTCGATCGTCGTCGTCGTGATGAACCTGCTGACCGATGTCGCCTATCGCATGATCGACCCGCGGATCAAGACATCATGAGCGCGGTGCTGCCCGCCTCCTCCGTGCCGGCCGTCAAGGTCGAGCATCCGACCGTCGAGGCGTTGCGCATGTTCGTGCGCAACCCGTCGGCGATTGCCGGCATGCTGATGCTCGCGATCATCCTCGTCGTCTCGATCGCCGGGCCGTGGCTGCTCGACGCCGATCCATTCGAGATCAAGGCCGCGCCGCTGACGCCGCCGTTCACCGAAGACGCCTGGCTCGGCAGCGACTACCTCGGCCGCGACGTGCTGACGACGCTGATCTACGGCGGCCGCGCGACGCTGCTGGTCGGCGCGGTCGCGGCGCTGCTGTCGGTCGCGATCGGCATCACGCTCGGCGCGCTCGCCGGCTACTACGGCGGCAAGGTCGACGCGGTGCTGATGCGCGTCACCGAGTTCTTCCAGGTGCTGCCGGCGCTGCTGTTCGCGATGGTCGTCGTCACGCTGTTCACGCCCAGCCTGCTGTCGATCACGCTGGCGATCGGCGTCGTGAGCTGGCCCGGCACCGCGCGGCTCACGCGCGCCGAGTTCCTGAAGTACAAGAGCCTGGAATTCGTGCGCGCCGAGCGCGCGATCGGCGCGAAGGACGCGCGCATCATCTGGAAGGTGATCCTGCCCAACGCACTGCCGCCGCTTATCGTGTCGGCCACGCTCGCGATCGGCGCGGCGATCCTGTTCGAGGCCGGGCTGTCGTTCCTCGGCCTGGGCGACCCGAACCGCATGAGCTGGGGCCTGATGATCGGCTCGAGCCGGCAGTACGTGCTGTCGTGCTGGTGGGCGGTGGCGTTCCCCGGCGCGTGCATCTTCCTCACCGTGCTCGCGGTCAGCCTGATCGGCGATGGGCTGAACGATGCGCTGAATCCGAAATTGCGGGAGCGGTGAGATGACGGCCCCCCTGCTGGAAGTGCAAGACCTGCGCGTCGAGTTCAAGACCCGCCGCGGCACGGCGATGGTGCTCAACGGCGTGGACTTCGAGATCCGCGGCGGCGAGACGCTGTGCGTCGTCGGCGAGTCCGGTTGCGGCAAGAGCATGACGGCGCTGGCGCTGTTGCGGCTCATCCCGTCGCCGCCGGGGCGCATCGCCGGCGGGCGCGTGATGTTCGGCGGCGAAGACCTCGTGACGGCCAGCATGGAGCGGATGCGCGAGGTGCGCGGCAACCGCATCTCGATGATCTTCCAGGAGCCGATGACCTCGCTGAACCCGGTGCTGACGGTCGGCGAGCAGATCGCCGAATCGCTGCGCCTGCATGCGGGGCTCGACCACGCCGGCGCACACGCGCGGGCGATCGAGATGCTGCAGCAGGTCGGCATCCCGGCGCCGGACCGGCGCGTCGACGAGTACCCGCACCAGCTCTCCGGCGGCATGCGCCAGCGCGTCATGATCGCGATGGCGCTGGCCTGCCGCCCCGACATCCTGATCGCCGACGAACCGACGACCGCGCTCGACGTCACCGTGCAGGCGCAGATCTTCGACCTGCTGCGCGAGCTTCAGCGCGACAAGGGCACGGCGATCCTGCTGATCACGCACGACATGGGCGCGGTCGCCGAGATGGCCGACCGCGTGATGGTGATGTATGCCGGCCGCGTCATCGAACAGGGCACGACCGACGAGGTGCTGCGCCACCCGGCGCACCCGTACACGCAAGGGCTGATCGACTGCCTGCCCGAACTCGGCAGCAGCGCGAACGCCGATCGCGTCGAGCTCGCCGAGATCCGCGGCATGGTGCCGTCGATCTGGGAGCTCGGCAGCGGCTGCGCGTTTCGCGAGCGCTGCCCGCACGCACTGCCGCGCTGCGCGAGCGAGGTGCCACCGATGCGTGCGGCCAGCGCCAGCGGCCACGGCGTTGCCTGCTGGCTGCCGCCTGCCGGAGTGGCCGCATGACCGATCTCGCGCAAGACACGCTGCTGAAGGTCAGCGAACTGAAGGTCCACTTCCCGCGCGGCGGCGGCTGGGGCAAGCCGGTCGAGGTCGTGAAGGCGGTGGATGGCGTGACCTTCGACGTGAAGCGCGGCACGACGCTTGCCGTCGTCGGCGAATCCGGCTCGGGCAAGACGACGACGGCGCTGGCGGTGCTGCGGCTCGCGCCGGTGACCGCCGGCTCGATCCAGCTCGGGGCGACTGCGCTCGATGCGCTCGGCGGCGAAGCGCTGCGGCTGGAGCGGCGGCGCATGCAGATCATCTTCCAGGACCCGTTCTCGTCGCTGAACCCGCGCGAGCGCGCCGGTGCGGCGGTGCGCGCGCCGCTGGACCTGATGAACGTCGGCACGCCGGCCGAGCGCACCGCACGCGTGGCCGAGCTGTTCACGCAGGTCGGTCTGCGGCCCGAGCAGCAGCATTTGTTCCCACACCAGTTCTCCGGCGGCCAGCGCCAGCGCATCAACATCGCACGCGCGCTCGCGACGAATCCCGAGCTGGTGGTGTGCGACGAGCCGGTCTCGGCGTTGGACATCGCGATCCGCGCGCAGATCCTGAACCTGCTCGCGCGGCTGCAGCGCGATCTCGGGCTGACCTATCTCTTCATCTCGCACGACATGGCAGTGGTCGAGAACATCTGCGACGACATCGCGGTGATGTACCTCGGTCAGATCGTCGAGCGCGCGCCGCGCAAACCGTTCTTCGCGCGGCCGCTGCATCCGTACAGCGCGGCGCTGATGTCGGCGGTGCCGACGGTGCACGGCGGGCGCAGCCGTGCCGCGCAGCGCATCAAGCTCAGCGGCGATCCGCCGAGCCCGATCAATCCGCCCGCGGGCTGCCGCTTCGCCGCGCGCTGCCCGGTCGCAGAGCGCGCCTGCGCGGCCGAGCCGCAGGTGTTGCGCGAAGTGATGCCCGGTCACTTCGTGGCCTGCCGCCGCGTGCGGGTCGATGGCGGCGTCGCCGTACCGCCGCTGGCGATGCCCGACGTCTAAGCAACCCGCCGTCCCCATGACCATCTCCGTCTACCGCGCCCGCAAGATCATCACGATGAACCCGATGCAGCCCGAGGCCACGCATGTGGCGGTTCGGGACGGGCGCATCCTCGCGGTCGGCGATCGCGAGCGCGTCGCCGCCTGGGGCGCGCACACGATCGACGATCGCTACGCCGAACACGTGCTGATGCCGGGACTGGTCGAGGGCCACTGCCACCTGAAGGAAGGCAGCATGTGGGACTGGGACTACCTCGGCTGGTTCGACCGGCGCGACCCGCAGGGTCGGGTCTGCCCCGGCTCGCGCTCGATGGAGGCGGTGGTGCAGCGCCTGGTCGAGATCGAACGCCGCATGAGCGCGCAAGGCAAGGCCGCCGGCGAACCGCTGATCGCGTGGGGCTTCGACCCGATCTACTTCGGCGGTGAACGGATGACGGTCGAGCACCTCGACCGCGCCGGCGGCGCGCGGCCGATCATCGTCGCGCACGCGAACGGTCACCTGATGAACGTCAACAGCGCCACGCTGCGCGCCGCCGAGATCACGCGCGACAACGAGGTCGAAGGCGTCGTCAAGTTCGCCGCGGGCCATGCGCGCGCGGGCGAGCCGACCGGCGAGTTGCAGGAACCGGCGGCGATGTTTCTCGTGCTGCGCAAGTTCGGCGATGCGGGGTTGCTGTCGCCGATGAGCGAGGCCGGCATCCGCTCGTTCGCCCGGCTCGCGTGCATGCAGGGCGTGACGACCGCCACCGACCTCGTCAACAAGCTGACCGACGTCGACGTCCAGGTGCTCGAGGCGGCACTCGGGGACGATGCGACCGGCGTGCGCATCCTGCCCGCGTTCCAGGCCTTCCACGGCACGCACGGCGCGGCCGCCGGCGCGGAGCACGTCAAGGCACTGATGGCGCGCAACACGGACCGGCTGCGCTACGGCCTCGTGAAGATGATGCTCGACGGCTCGATCCAGGGCTTCTCGGCCCGCCTGCGCTGGCCCGGTCACTACAACGGCGCACCGAACGGCATCTGGGTCACCGCGCCGGCACAGTACGAGGCGGACTTCGAGGCCTACCACCGCGCCGGGCTGACGATCCACACCCACACCAATGGCGACGAGGCGAGCGAGGTCGCGATCGACGCGATCGAGCGCGTGCTCGCGAAGGCACCGCGCCCCGATCACCGCCACACGCTGCAGCACGGCCAGATGATCGACGCGCCGCTGTTCCGCCGCATGGCCGCGCTCGGGCTGTGTGCGAACCTGTTCGCCAATCACCTCTGGTACTGGGGCGACCAGCACCACGAGATGACGATGGGCCCGGACCGCGCGATGCGTCTGGACGCCTGCGGCAGCGCGCTCGCCGCGGGCGTGCCGCTGGCGATCCACTCCGACGCGCCGGTCACGCCGCTCGGGCCGCTCTTCACCGCGTGGTGCGCCGTCAACCGCGTCACGCCCAAGGGTCGCGTGCTCGGCGAGGCCGAGAAGATCAGCGTTTCGCAAGCGCTGCGCGCGATCACGCTCGGCGCCGCGTGGACGCTGAAGCTCGATCACGAGATCGGCAGCATCGAGTGCGGCAAGCGGGCCGACTTCTGCGTGCTCGCGGACGATCCGCTCGCCGTCGATCCGATGGCGTTGAAGGACGTGCGGGTGCTGGGCACCATGCTGTCGGGACGCGCGTTCCAGGCGTGACGACCGCGACCCTGCCCTACACCGTGATCGGCGGCTTTCTCGGCGCCGGCAAGACGACGCTGCTGAATCACTGGCTGCGCCATGCCGGCGGCCAGCGGCTCGCGGTGCTGGTCAACGACTTCGGCGCCCTCAACATCGACGCGGCGCTGATCGCCTCGACCGCCGCCGACACCATCGCACTGACCAACGGCTGCGTCTGCTGCCAGATCGGTGACGACCTGACGCGCGCGCTGATGCAGGTGCTGGACCATGCGGCATCGTTCGATGCCGTCGTCGTCGAGGCCAGCGGCGTGTCCGATCCGTGGCGCATCGCGCAGATGGGCCGCGCGGACCCGGGCCTGCGACTGGACGGCGTGATCGTCGTCGTCGACGCCGGCAACGCGCTGGCGCAAGCGCGCGATCCGCTGCTGGCCGACACGCTGGAGCGTCAGGTGCGTGCGGCGGATCTGGTCGTGATCAACCACTGTGACGATACCGCCGACGGCGCACTGCCTGCGCTGCGCGCGTGGATCGCGTCGACCGCCGGCGCGGTGCCGTGCGTCGAGACCTCGCAGGCGCGCGTGCCGACGGCGTTGCTGAGTGGCGCCGCGATGCCACGCGCGGCGCGGACGGAACCGGCGTGCGCCGAGGTTCACGACCACGACCACCAAGCACATGGTCACGGTCATGATGGCTCGGTCGACCACGGCAGCGTCTTCGAGACGTGGTCGTGTCGCCCCGACCGCAGCTTCGATCCCGACACATTGCGCGCCTGGCTCCGGGAGCCGCCCGCCGGCGTGCTGCGCCTGAAAGGCGTGCTGCGCACCGGCGCGGCGGCATGGTCCGAACTGCAATTCGCCGGGCGGCGCGGATCGCTGCGCGATGCAACCGCACCGGGCGACGGCGCCGCGATCGTTGCGATCGGGCTGGCCGGGCAGTTGCCGCGCGAGGCCTTGCAACGCGCGTTCGGCTAGCGCTTGCCGCAGGCACTGCAAGATTGTCAGGGCTATGACCATCGTCACGGAACGTGCCGTACCCGCCGACGCCCGCGCCATCGCGCAGATCCACGTCGACGCCTGGCGCGCGGCCTACGCGCAGATCCTGCCCGCGCCGTTCCTCGCCGCGCAGTCCGTCGATGCGCGCGAGGCGATGTGGCGCGATGCGATCACGGCCGGCACGTCGTTGGTGCTGGTCGCGCGCGACCGCACCGGAGTTGCGTTGCGCGGCTGGCTGAGCTGCGGCGCCTGCCGCGACGACGATGCACCGGCAGACTGCGCCGAGATCTGGGCCGTGTATGTCGACCCTCATCGCTGGAACGCCGGATGCGGCCGCGCGCTGTGGGTGCAAGCCCGGCAGGCGTTGCGCGCGCGGGGGTATGCGCGCTGCAGCCTGTGGGTGTTCTCGCGCAACGAGCGGGCGCTGCGCTTCTATCGGTCGATCGGCTTCGCCCTCGACGCGATCGCACCACGGACCTTTGAACTCGGCGGCGCCACGGTCGAGGAAGTCCGCCTCGTCGCGCCGCTATCCTAGATACCTCGGAGGCCCCGCCTCGTTCACCGCTCAGGAGCGCGCACCATGTTCGACCACCTCGGCTTCGGCGTCAGCGACTACGCCGCCAGCAAATCGTTCTTCCTGAAGGCGCTGCAGCCGCTCGGCGTCGGCGTCGTGATGGAAGGTCCGTACGGCCTCGGCCTCGGACAACCCGGCAAGCCCTCGCTGTGGCTGCACCAGAGCGACGTCAAGCCCGCACCGATGCACATCGCCTTCACCGCGGCCGACCGCGCGCAAGTCGATGCGTTCTACCGCGCCGCGCTCGACGCCGGCGGCCGCGATAACGGCGCGCCCGGGCTGCGGCCGCACTACCACGAGAACTACTACGGCGCGTTCGTGATCGGGCCGGACGGTCACAACGTCGAGGCCGTGTGCCATCGGCCGGCGGTGTGATCGCGATGAACCCCGCCAAGTCATCGAGCTGGACGCGCGCGTGGCGTCTGTCGATGGGCGCCGTCCTCGTGGCCGCCGTCGCCACGGCGCACGCCGCGCCGCCGAGCGAGGAGTCGATCGTCGACCTGCTGGTCACGATGAAGACCGAACGCACGATGGACGCGATGTTCGCGAGCCTGGACGAGGTGATGAAGCAGACGATGGCCGCCGCCGGCCAGGAACAGAAGCTCTCGGCGCAGCAGCAGCGCGTGCTCGACGCGGCGATGCCCAGGATCGCGCGCGTGATCCGCGAAGAGATGAGCTGGCCCAAGATGCGGCCGCTGTATGTGCAGATCTACCGCGAGAGCTTCACCCAGGACGACGTGGACGGCCTGATCGCCTTCTACAAGAGCCCGGCCGGCGCCGCCTATATCGACAAGATGCCGCTCGTCATGCAAAAGAGCATGAGCTTGATGCAGACGCAGATGGGCCCGATGATGAAGAAGATGCAGGCCGCGATCGCCCAGGCCGTCGACGAGGCGAAGACGGCGAAGTAGCGCGACCCACCAGCCCTGCGATGCCACGCGGGCCGGCGACGCGTGAACCCCAAGGAGCGCACACGCATGCCGATCGACCTCGACCACACCATCGTCCCCTCGCATCACAAGATCGCTTCCGCCAGGCAGCTCGCCGAGTTGCTCGACGTGCCCTGGGCCGAAACCTCGCTCGGGCCGTTCTCGCCGGTCTTCGTCAACGAGGGGCTGACGCTGGACTTCGTCGAGACCGACGAGCCGTTCCCGATCTATCACTTCTGCTTCCGCGTCGACGACGCACGGTTCGACGCGATCCTCGCGCGCATCGTCGCGGCGGGCATCGCGTACCGCAGCGCGGTGCGCGGCCCGGTGGATCACGCGATCGGCACGGACTACGGCGGCCGCATGATCTACTGGAACGAGCCGGACGGGCACCAGTGGGAGATGCTGACGGTCAGCTATGCGCGGCAGCCCGCGTAGCGACACGAGCCCGATCCCCCCCGCGGCCGCTTCGCATCGACGCTCCTGCTGCTGACGGTGACCGCCTGCGGCAGGCATGCCGCGCCCGGCCGGCTCCGTCTGTGCATGGCACGGCGTGGACAGGGCACCGGCCGCGCGCATACTGCGTGCGATGGGCTACGACGAGCGCACTCCCCGCGCCGGCCGCACCGAGCTGGCCGCGCTGCGCAGCGCCTACGCGCGTCGCCTCGTTGGCGAGGACGGCCCGGCGGCGTTGCGCGACGCGTTCGCACGCGTCGAGCGCGAACACTTCCTCGGCCCCGGCCCGTGGCAGCTGCTCGGCGGGACGGACGACGAGCGCAGCGTGACCGACGACCCCGCGTTGCTGTACCAGGACGCCCTCGTCGCCCTCAGCCGCGAGCGCGGCATCAACAACGGCCAGCCGAGCCTGCACGCGCGCTGCATCGCGGCCTGCGCGCCGCAGCCGGGCGAACAGGTCGTGCACATCGGTGCGGGGACGGGCTACTACACCGCGATTCTGGCGGAGCTCGTCGGGCGCGCCGGCGCGGTCCTGGCGTTCGAGATCGAAGCCGATCTGGCCGATGCGGCGCGCCGGCTGCTGGCGCGCGACTGGCCGCAGGTCCGCGTCGTGTGCGCCTCCGCGACCGAGGTGACGCTCCCCGCGGCCGACGTGATTTACGCATGCGCCGGCGCCACCCACCCGCCGGCCGCATGGCTCGACGCGCTGCGCCCCGGCGGGCGCCTCGTGCTGCCGTTGACGCCCGACCTCGGGCCCGGCCCGATGCTGCTGATCACGCGCCGCGGCGCGGCGAGCTACGCGGCGCGGGCGTTGATGATGGTGGCGTTCATCCCGTGCAACGGCGCGCGCGACGCCGCGTCGTCCGACGCGTTGCAACAAGCGCTCGCCACGCGATCGCCCCACGAGATCCGCTCGCTGCGGCGGGACACGCCGCCGGACGAGACGCTCTGGTGCGCAGGCGCCGATGCGTGGTTGTCGACGGCCGATCCGGGCCCTCCATGAACCGAGCGACACGACGATGACCGCACTCTTTGTTGCCGGCCCCTACAGCGCGCGCATGCTGGCCGAGAACGACGTGCCTGCACTGCAGACGTTCTTCGAGACCAACCCCGAATACTTCTTCGCCGTCGCGGGTGAGCCACCCGACGCGCAGGAAGCGCAGAACGAATTCACCGACCTGCCGCCCGCCGGCATGACGTTCACCGAACGCCACGTGATCGGGTTTCACGACGCGTCGGGCGCGATGGTCGGCATGGCGCATGTGCTGTCCGACTTCCTGGCCGAGGGTGTCGGGCACATCGGACTGTTCATCGTCGCGAGCGCGCTGCACGGCCGGGGCGTCGGCCTGCAGCTCTATCGGGGCCTCGAAGGCTGGATGCAGCAGCACGGCGGCGCACGCTGGCTGCGCCTCGGCGCGGTCGTGGGCAACGTCAAGGCCGAGCGCTTCTGGAGTCGCTGCGGCTACCAGGAGCTGCGCCAGCGACGCGGCGTCGTGATGGGTCTGCGCACGAACGACCTGCGCGTGCTCGTCAAGCCGCTGGACGGCCACACGATCGAGCACTACCTCGCACGCGTCGAACGCGATCGGCCCGAGTCCACGTCGCCGTGAACGATCGAACCGGTCGATCGATCGATGCCAGAATCGAACCGTGAGCGCCACGCCGTATGCCCCATCGCTGATCGCCGCCTTCGGCATCGCCAGCTTCGTGCTGGCAGCCACGCCGGGGCCGGGCGTGCTGTACATCGTCACGCGCACGCTGGCGCAGGGGCGGCGCGCGGGGCTGGCATCGGTGGCCGGCGTCGCGCTCGGCAATCTGGGCAATGCGATGGGCGCCTCGCTCGGGCTGGCGGCGCTGCTCGCGGTGTCGTCGCTGGCGTTCTCGATCGTCAAGATCGCGGGCGCCGTGTACCTGGTGTGGCTCGGCATCAAGACGCTGCGCGAGGCCGGCGCGGCCGATGCGGCAGCGACGCCCGCGAACTTCGAGGCGCCACGGCACGGTCGCATCCTGCGCGACGGCTTCCTCGTCGCGCTGCTGAATCCGAAGACCGCGCTGTTCTTCGCGGCGTTCCTGCCGCAGTTCATCGATCCGGCCGGCTCGGCGGTGCTGCAGAGCGCCGCGTTCGGTGCGGCCTTCGTCGCGATCGCGGCCTGCACCGACAGCGCCTACGTGCTCGCGGCCGGCGCCGCCGCGCCGGCACTGCACGGCCTGGGCCGCGTGCGCGCGCTCGGGCGCATCGCGACCGCGGCGGTCTACTTCGGCCTGGGCCTGCTCACGGCGCTGGCCGACCCCAAGCCGCGATGAACTCGCGCGCCTGCGCCGCGACCGTGGCGGCATCCTGCCCCGGTTTGTAGAGCGCGGAGCCGAGGCCGAACCCGTTCGCGCCGGCCGCGCGGTACGCGGCCATGTTGTGCGGCGTGATGCCGCCGACCGGCAGCAGCGCGACGTCCGCCGGCAACACCGCCCGCCACGCCTTCACCACCGATGGCACCAGCATCTCGGCCGGAAAGAGCTTCAGCGCGTGCGCTCCGGCCGCCAGCGCGGCGAACGCTTCGCTCATCGTCGCGACGCCGGGCAGACAGAGGAGGTCGAGTTGCACCGCCGCGCGAACCACCTCGGCATCGAAGTTCGGGGCGACGATCAGTTGCCCGCCGGCGGCGTGCACGTCGCGCACCTGCGCGATCGTCAGCACCGTGCCCGCACCGAC
>Ga0209023_10001624_pt1 | contig 29755 bp, 22 predicted proteins | sample LakOneMetagenome_FD_187468 | JGI IMG/M metagenome (GOLD analysis project Ga0209023, IMG submission 187468) | Freshwater and sediment microbial communities from Lake Erie, Canada (SPAdes) (version 2) | ecosystem: Environmental > Aquatic > Freshwater > Lentic | place: Lake Erie, Canada...
GTCGTGGTGGTTTTGTTGGCCATCGGCTTTTACAATACCGTTCAAACCAAACACGCCATCTTGCGCAACTTCCCCATACTGGGGTATTTCCGCTACTTTTTTGAAATGATTTCCCCCGAAATTCAACAGTATTTTATCGAACGGTCCACCGACGGCAAACCGTTTTCTAGAAACCAACGCACGTTAGTGTACCAAAGAGCCAAAAACATCGAAGCCACCACTCCGTTCGGCACGCAACTCGAATTGAATCGGTCCAGCTACGAAGGCATCAAACACGCCATGTTCCCAACGAAAGTCAACGAAAACTTACCCCGCGTATGGGTCGGAGGCAAAGATTGCCTACAACCCTACGAAGCCTCGTTATTAAACATCTCCGCGATGAGCTTTGGGGCGCTGAGTGAAAATGCCATCAAAGCCTTGAACCAAGGCGCTCACAAAGGAAACTTCTACCACAATACGGGTGAAGGGGGCCTCACCGAATTTCACCTGCAAGGGGGCGACATCACGTGGCAAATTGGAACCGGTTATTTTGGCTGCCGCACCCCAGAGGGCAACTTCGACGCTGAAAAATTCAAAGAAAAAGCCCACTTGCCGCAAGTCAAGATGATTGAAATCAAACTATCCCAAGGCGCGAAGCCCGGACATGGTGGCGTTTTACCCGCTCAAAAAAATACTCCTGAAATCGCCAAAATACGAGGCGTAGCACCCAACACTACCGTACTTTCGCCACCCAGTCATACCGCCTTTCACGATGCCAAAGGCTTGGTGCAGTTTATTGCAAAACTCCGGGAATTGTCGAATGGCAAACCTATAGGCATGAAATTGTGCATTGGCAATACCGCTGATTTTGAAACACTGTGCCAAGAAATGGTTGCGGCGGATTGCTATCCCGACTTCATCACCGTCGATGGTGCCGAAGGCGGAACCGGTGCCGCACCACTCGAATTCGTCGATGGGGTGGGCATGCCTTTAGAACCCGCGCTAATTTTTGTCAACAAAGCGTTAATCCACTGGAACATCCGCGACAAAGTGCGTGTGATTTGCAGCGGCAAAGTCATCTCGGGCTATACCATTTTGAGAGCGTTAGCCTTGGGCGCCGATCTGTGTAACAGTGCCCGCGGTTTCATGTTTTCGTTGGGTTGCATTCAAGCCTTGCGCTGCAATACCAACGAATGTCCTACCGGTGTGGCCACACAAAACAAAATGCTAATGAAAGGATTGGTAGTCACCGACAAATCGGAACGAGTGTACCAATTCCATAAAAACACCTTGCATGCTGCCAATGAACTGCTCGCCGCTGCTGGAAAAAGCAGCTTTTCGGAAGTCGACGCCTCTATTTTTATGCGAGGCGATGAATTTGAACACTTGGCCGATTTGTATTTTCCCGATAACTTGACTACTGTAACCCGCTAACTTTTTTTACTACCATGAAAAACCTTTTCGCGCTTTGGATGACCTTATGTTGCCTTACCATTACCCTTGCTCAAGCCCCAACAACCGGTGCTTGGAAAGGCCAACTTAGCTTTGGCGGCAAATCACTAGATTTAATTTTGCACCTAAAGGAAGGACCCAATAAAACACTAACCTCCACTTGGGATATTCCGATGCAGGGGGTGAAGGAAATGCCTTCGCGTAGTACCAATCTTTCGGGAACGGCATTAACCATCAGCATTAGCACCATTGGGGTGACTTATAGTGGTACTGTAGCTGCCGACTCCCAAAAAATAGAAGGGGTTTGGAAACAAAGTGGGATGGAATTTCCGCTAAACTTCACGCCTTTTGACCCTTCTACAGAAAAAGCACCCGCAGCCAAACCGCAAACACCCGTGGCGCCCTTCCCTTATGAAGTGGAGGACTTTACCTATACCGGAACCCAAACCAAAATCACGTATGGCGCTACCCTCACCTATCCGAAAGGCGCTTCCAAAGTTCCAGCGATGATCCTGATTACCGGCAGCGGCAAACAAGACCGAAACGAAAGCATCCTAGGGCACCAACCCTTCGCTGTTTTGGCAGATTATTTTACCAAAAAAGGCTTTGCCGTCCTGCGTGTGGACGACCGTGGCGCCGGAAAAACTACGGGCGATTTTAGTCAGAGTACCTCGGAAGATTTTGCTCAAGATGTGGAAGAGCACTTCGCTTATTTGAAGACAAAACCGTTTATCGATGCGCACAAAATTGGACTCTGTGGGCATAGCGAAGGCGGATTGATTGCACCGCTAGTAGCGACGCGCCATAAAGACATCGTGTTTATTGTTTTGATGGCGGGACCCGGTGTTCCGATTCTTGATTTGATGTGTGACCAAAACCAAGCGGTGCTGCTTTCCAGCCAAATCGATCCGAAGGCCGTGGCGGCGTACCTACCCGTTTATCGAAAATTAGCCTTGACGCTAAGCCAGAATCAAGACCCACAAACGGCGCAAAAAGCCGCCTACACTATTGTTGACGAATGGCGGAAAAATACGGAGCCGAAACTCGTTCAAAGTACTACCAACATTACAGATGATGTTAGTGAAAGAGATTTTGTGCAACGGCTACAAAAAAGTCTGTCCTCCAAATGGTGGCAGTATTTCATGAACTACAACCCGCAACCGGTATTGGAAAAAGTGAGTTGCCCGGTATTAGCGATCAATGGAGGTGCCGACATTCAAGTGATGGCCCAACCCAACCTCAACGGGATTGCCGACGCTTTGAAAAAAGGACGCAACAAAAAAGGAAGCACCAAAGAGTTTGCAGGGCTCAACCACTTATTTCAGCACTGTACCGAATGTACGGTCAGCGAATACGGTCAATTGGAAACCACTATAGAACCTGAAGTACTGCAATTTATGGGCGACTGGTTGCAGCAAGTGGTAAAATAAGACGTGGGGCAATCTAGGTAATTAGTAGCCCCCTCTCGAGACCGAAAAAAAACTAGCCAGACGTGAAAAACCAATTTAGTATTGATTATTTTAACTTAAAAGTGTTTTTATAACAACTTTTAACCTACTTTTAACAAAGGTTTTAGAGCCAAAACAAATACCACAAAATTTTATCGAAAAACAGTACCATTCTTCATTAGAAGTTTGGCGAGTGAATTATTGCTCATTTTTTTCAAGCAAAAAATGAGCTGGAAAATTATTAATTTAAAAAAAAGAATGAAAATGACATAACCACAAAAAAAAGAGAAAGCCGCTACGGGATGCAGCGACTCTCACAGTTAAATAAACGATCTCTGACCAAAGTTTACTTTAACACCCCAAAATTAGTAAAAACATTCGTTACGACACCTAAAATTCCTCAATTATGAAAACCTTTAAAACCCTTGCCTTTTTATTTTTAGTACTTGTTTCTCAAAATGCTGTTTCACAATGTTGGACACAAATAGCCGCTGGTGATTACCATACGGTAGCCATAAAAAGTGATGGTACACTTTGGGCTTGGGGACTAAACGACAAAGGGCAATTAGGCGACGGTACAACAGTAAATAAGAATGTGCCTACACAAATTGGCACTGATACCGATTGGGCTACCATCGACGCTCTAGCAAATAATAGTCTTGCCTTAAAAATAGATGGTTCACTCTGGGCTTGGGGTGATAATTATGGTGGGCAAAATGGTAATGGTAATCACGGGACCGGCGCTATCAATACCATTCCAACTCAGGTCGGAACAAGTAATGATTGGCTTAAAATTACTTCGGGAGCGCTAAGAACCTTTGCTTTAAAAAGTAATGGCACTTTATGGGGATGGGGGCAAAATTTAGAGGGATACCTTGGAACGGGAGAGTTTACAAATCACTACACTCCAATTCAAATTGGTTCAGCTATCGATTGGCTTGATGTAGATGCCGGTGGTAACAATGTCTTAGCTATTAAAACCAACCACACGTTGTGGGGTTGGGGGTTAAATAAAGCTGGCTCATTAGCTATTGGAATTCCAGATATCGGTCCAATCATCACGGTACCTACTCAAACAGGGAACAACTCCGCCGATTGGCTAAAAATAAGTGCTGGTATTTGTTGCAGTACTAAAATGATTAAAACTGATGGCAGTTTATGGGCAATGGGAGGTATTGGTAATCTGGGAAATGTTGGAAACGGAGGGACAGCTAATGTAAACACTCCAACTCTAATTGGAACTGGTACAGACTGGAATAGCGTTTCTACTAGCAATCATACTGCTGCAACGAAGAATAATGGTAGCTTATGGATTTGGGGAAGTAATTTCGGAGGGCAACTTGGGGATGGTACTTTTATCAACAGAACAAATCCTTTTCAAATTGGCACTGATAAAACTTGGCTTAGTGTTAAGACAGGTACTTTTCATACAGTTGCTTTATCCAGTGACAATACGCTTTATGCTTGGGGCTGGAACAATTATGGACAATTAGGTGATGGTACTTTTGTAGAAAAAAATGTTATAACACAAATAGGGAATTCATGCCCGTTGATTACAACAGAGTTCAACTTAAACGAATCGTTGCAGGTTTATCCTAATCCAACATCTAGTACCTCTATCATCCGTTACCACTTGCTAGAAAATGCTAAGGTCACAATTGTCATTACAAATAACTTAGGGCAAATCGTTTTCCAAAAAATCAAACCAAGTGCTCTTGGAGAGAATCTAGAATCTATCGACTTAAGTACCTATGGCACGGGTGTCTATTTTATTACCGTAAATACCTATAACCAGCAGGCCACTATTAAGGTCATAAAACATTAAATAATAAAACTCAATAATTTTATCATGAAAAAAATTTTTATAATAAAAACAATTTGCATTCTTTACCTGCTGATTGGTTATCAACCAATTTTTGCACAAAAAAGTAACATGAATGTTAAAAAACAAACGACAACTTGGAACGGTTCTATTTGGAGCAATGGCATGCCCACTTCAACAACCAAAGCCATTTTTGAAAGTGATTACAGGACTACAGAAAACCTCTCGGCTTCAGCAGTTCAAGTACTCCCGAATGTTAAAGTAACAATTAGCAACAATACAATACTCCGCGTTATTAACGAAATAAAAGTAGCACCAACAGGTAAACTTACCTTCGAAGAAACGGCACAATTGGTACAAAAGAACCCAACTTCAGTCAATTCTGTCATGGACTTTGTTCGACTTACTGCTCCTATCCAAAGATTCGATTACACGTATTTTTGCTCTCCCGTTACAGGACAACAATTGAATCTATTAACAAATTATGATTATCCTATACAAAACTATCTTACTTTAGGAGGTCCATATGCACCACCACTTTTCGACAAATACTATACTTGGAACGATGCAGGAACACCAGAAGGTTATTATGCTACTATTCTAAATTCTGGAGCGTGGCAAAACATACCCGAAACTTCGCTTATGGATCCCGCAGGAAAAGGGTTTATTGTACGTGCGCCACAATCATTTCCTTTCAATTATCAACAATGGCAAGTTAAATTTACAGGAGAACCGCATGATGGTAATATATCGGTTCCAATGACGGGTACTCCTTTTACTCCTTTTACTCCTTTTAGCGGTGCTATAACAACACCTGTCGCTATCTCACAAACTGACCCCAGCCCGGCTTTACCAGCGTATCAACCTTGTGCCAATCCAAACTATGCGTTTAACCTAATTGGTAATCCCTATCCGTCTTCCGTTGATGCCGATTCCTTTTTATCAAACCCAACCAACGCAATTAATTTAGGAGGTGCTATCTACTTATGGTCGCACAAGACAGCACCATCTGGCGCGTTTACGGGCGATGGTACAACGCCAATAAACTATACTGCTGATGATTATGCAATCTATAATCTAGTAGGTGGCGTTGGCAGTGGCGCAGGTAGTCCTATTAATGGTGGTAACAGACCGGCAGGAGAAATTGCTATGGGGCAAGGATTTTTTGTAAAAGGACTCACGAATAGTGGTGCTTTTTTTAATAATGATATGCGAGACTATAGCGCACATGGTACTGACTTCAATAATCAGATATTCTATAGAACAAATGGCACAAACATGGTTACATTGCCCGCCAAAAATCGTTTTTGGCTAAGTCTAGGAGGCAAAGAAACGCTTATTGGTTATATGCCACAAACCAGCGTAGCTGCACAACCATCAACAGCAGCTTACACAATAACCGGATCAGTTAATGGGTATGACAAAATGTATGATACGGAATTATTCAAAACCGCCTATAATACAAGTTCAGAATTAGGCAGCAGATTAGAGTTTTATACAATAATCAGCCCGACTACACCGTGCCCAAGATTAGCAATTCAGGGCCGTAAACTCGATGCAACATTCAATATCAATGATGTAGTGCCTTTAGGGTATTCTTGCCCTGCGGGCACTTATACCATTAAATTAGGAAATAAAGAAGGTCTATTTGGCAGCCAACTAATTTGACTTAGGGAGAGATTACCTAATGGAGGATTTTTATATTTTGACGACATTAGTACAACTGGTCATACCTTTACAACAACAAGTGCAACCAATGATGATAGTACTCGTTTTCAAATTGTATACAAAGTTCCTCAATTAACTAGTATAACTAACGCTTGCGGAACTACATTAACCGATATTAGCACATTGCTTTACTCCACTCAAGTAGCAGGTGCTACTGGATATCATTTTGAAGTTCGCACTGGCGGAGGATTCCCTAGTGGCACAGTTGTAGGGGAATATCCCGGTTTAGCAAACTATATTTACGAATTTAATTTAAATTTACCAGCTCCTATTACTTTTAACACCACTTATTGGATTCGTGTATCAACCTACCAAGTCAATGGAGAGTGGGTATATGGAGATACCTGTATGATTACAACTCCACCACCGCCATTATCAAGTGTTGCTTCGCCAACACCATGTGGTACAACTATTACCAATACTTGGACTACTATTTATGCCGCACAAGTAAATAATGTTTATGGCATTAGTGCTACGCAATACCGCTTTAATGCTAGTGTAGGCGGTACTGCTTTTGGTACTCCATTTGTAACAACAAATTCTTCTTGCTCTTTGCATAGCTTTGGTCCACCAATAACTACAAATACTGCCTACACCATTACTGTTGATATTTTCTGGGCAAACGATTGGAGAAATGGAACAGCAACATGTGTTCTAACCACTGGTAATACAATAACCAGAAGATCAGAAAATGAAATTGCTGTTTTTGATGTTACTGCTTATCCAAATCCATTTTCAAATAATTTTAAAATAGACATCAATACTTCTTATGAGGATTCCATTGAAGTAAAAGTATTTGATATGCTAGGAAGAGCAATAGAAAATCGAGTGAGTTCGATTACTGATTTAGACTCCCAAGAAATCGGGGAAGGCTACACCTCGGGAGTATATATTGTTATCGTCAAACAAGGTGACAACATTAAAACACTCCGAATGATGAAAAGATAAAACAAATTAAAATTAAATGCCGCTTCTTACGAAGCGGTTTTTTTTTGGTTCCAAAAATCCTTCTGGTCCTTATCCCATGTTCATAAACTTCTAAAATGAACTATTTTAGTGCAAGTCCTGCTCCCTTTTCCTTTCCATTTTTACCGACTCCTTTTTTTAGTTTTGTTCGGGTGTTGTTCGGGTGTTGTTCGGATCAAGGGTACTTTTTCCGAACAACAGTGCAACAACACTGCAATGAGATGCGAACAAAAAAACAACTTTTGTCTCATTTTCTAAAGGCCCTCTAAATTGATAATTAATCTTATTTACCATCAGAAAAGTGGAGCAACTTCTTGCTCATCAGCATGTTTTGGACTACTTTTATGACACCAAAGTAGACTTTCACACTATTTAGGCATTCGTAAAACTTGGTTTCACCCCCAATTGTTAAAAAACATCCTGTCGAATTAGAGATTTCTGGCGGTCGGAATGGCCGATGAGCTATTAAAAAGGAAACTAAGTGAAGCCACAACAAAAAAAACAAAAAGTACGAACACCACCATGAAGACCTTGTCCCTAAAACAACAGGAAGAATTAATCGTGATTCTAAAAGCCCGTTTTGAAAAGAACCGCCACCGCCATCCAGATTTGGATTGGGCTACCCTTCAATCCAAGTTGGAAGCCATGCCCGAAAAACTAGGGTCGTTGTACGAAATGGAAAAAACCGGCGGAGCACCCGACGTCGTAGCCTTTGACGAAAGAACGGGGGAATACCTCTTTTTTGATTGCGCTGCCGAAAGTCCGTCGGGTCGCCGAAGTTTTTGTTATGATGCACAAGCACTCGAATCCCGAAAAGAGCACCCACCCAAAAACAACGTTGTTGCTGCCGCCACAGAGATGGGCATTACCCTTTTGTCGGAAGAGCAATACCGCTTCTTGCAGCAATTCGGCACCTTCGATAGCAAAACGTCGAGTTGGATAGAGACCCCACCTGAAATCCGGGACTTAGGAGGCGCTCTTTTTGCAGACTATCGCTATGGCACGGTTTTTATTTACCACAATGGTGCCGCCTCGTACTATGCCGCTCGCGGATTTCGGGGTTGTTTGCGGGTGTAGCGGCAAGCACGATGGGTAGCAGTTCATCTTCTTAAAAGAAAAATCGGTAGCCTACAAACGACTATAGTATCGTGACTAGTAAATAAATAAAAGACAATCACCGTTTAAAAATATTTTGCACTTTTGTACTAACGTATTTCAACATCCCACCATTATGATTACTCCTAAAATTACGGTTAGTCCTACAATTAACGCCCCAGTAGCCCAGGTGTGGGACTCTTGGACGGATCCGGCGCATATTGTGCAGTGGTATTTTGCTTCCCCCGATTGGCATGCCCCGCGAGCGACAAACGACCTTCGTGTTGGCGGTTCGTTCCTAACTCGGATGGAAGCCAAAGACAGCAGTATGGGTTTTGAATTTGAAGGAATCTATGCGGAAGTACAACCCTACTCCTTGATCGTATACCGCATTATTGATGGTAGAGAAGTGCGCGTTGCTTTTGAAGTAACGGGAAGTAAAACCGTGGTTACGGAAACCTTTGAACCCGAAAACGAACATCCAGTGGCCCTGCAAGAACAAGGTTGGCAAGCCATTTTAAACTCCTTTCAACAGTACGTTGAAGCTAATTAGCTCGCTATGGCCCTACAGAAAATAACCCCCTTTTTATGGTTTGACAACCAAGCGGCGGCAGCGGCCGAATTCTATACTACCGTTTTTAAGAATTCCCGCATTTTAAGTTCCAATCCGATGGTCACCACCTTTGAATTGGAGGGCATGACCATTTCGGCTCTAAATGGTGGCCCGATGTTTCAGTTGAGTGAAGCCTTTTCATTTCAAATTCATTGCGATACGCAGGAAGAAATCGACTATTATTGGGATGCACTTTGTAAAGGCGGAAGTGAAAGCCAGTGCGGTTGGCTAAGAGACCAATTTGGCTTGTCTTGGCAAGTTATTCCGAGTGTTTTGTCGGATCTAATGAGCGATCCTGAAAAGTCACCCCGCGTGGTGCAAGCTTTTTTAAAAATGAAGAAATTTGACATAGAAACTTTATTGAAAGCCTAGAAAATAAGAAACTGACCCTAAAAACGAGCCAGAATAGTACTTTGGGAGTAGTGGCCGGTAGTGCCATTTTGATAGTATGGGCACGGAAAGCAATCCATCTATTTTTTCATCTAGAAATAAATGCTCTCGATAGTTTTGTAAAAACACTTCCATAATGATTCCATACAAAGTACTTACTTCCTGAAAATAGTTTAACTAGATTTCGTTACCCTAAAAAAAAATCGAGACCAGTAGACTCGATTTCATTTTATTATTTTTTCTTTGATTTTTTCTTTTTCTGTGCCGCTTTTTTCTTGGCCTTTTTTTCTTTCAACTTCTTTTTCGCTTTTTCTTTTTTAGCTTTTTCTTTCTTCTTTTTCTTGGCTTTTTTCTCTTTCTCTTTGATCTTATCGTTCATTTTGTTTAGTTTTTTGAGGTTTTTTTTATCTAACTTTTTAGTATCTTCCTCGATTACATATACTACGGTATCCATTTCTTCAACGACTAAAGCGTCACTAGTTGCATCAGCATTCTCAACGGTTCCCTCTGGACTGCTTGCCCCATGGCCTGCTGCTTTAGTGCTTGTTCTTGTTGCAACCGGTTTTCGAGCTGTCGTCTTTTTTGCTGTTGCTGCTGGAACGATGTCATTTTCTACTTTATCCTGCTGATTACTAGGGTCAAATTGTTTGTTTCCTTCCATTGTAAAAGTTTAATTTATTATTAATTTAATGTTAAGCAAATGTAAAGTATTAAGTAAAAAGTCAATGTTAAGTTTTCGGATTTGGTAAAAACTTAACATTGGAACCTGGCACTCCTATTACACCATCAGCATCGCTTTTTTTGAAATTTGACAATTTACTCACTAAAATTCCTTTTCTAAGATCACAGAAATACTTTTTTTTTATAAATTCGTTTTCAGTTGTTGGTAGGTTCATGACAGCGACTGTAATGTGGAGCAACCACGCACTTGGCGTGTTTTTTCTTTAAAAAGGCTTGCCCCTGCAACTAGGCATCATAGCAAACGATAACCTTAAAAAAAAACCTTATGAAAAAAACGAAAATTTTGTATTGGAGTACCACTATTCTTATTTTCTTGATGGAAGGCGTGATGCCCGCTTTAACGAGTCAGACCGAAATGGCCAAAGAAGGGATTCGCCATTTGGGCTATCCCGAATATTTTGGCAATGCCTTGGTGGTTTTTAAAGTAGTGGGAACCTTGCTTTTGATTGTTCCTCAAGTTCCTGCGCGACTAAAAGATTTAGCCTATGGCGGATTCCTATTTGACTTCCTGTTTGCCGCCATCAGTTTGATTGCTGTGGATGGTTTGAATGCTATGGTGGCGCTGCCGATTGTTTTTATTGGAGTACTAGCGGTTTCTTATCGCAGTTACCACCAACTCCAAGAGGGAACTACAGCGGGATGAAAACCCCTCCACCTACGATAGATGCTTATATAGCTGCCTTTCCAGCGGCAGTGCAAGAGCGGTTGCAGCACCTTCGCAACCTCATTCATGAAGTGGCGCCCGATGCGGTTGAAATCATCAGCTACGGCATGCCTGCCTTTCGTTTGGGGACCATCTTGGTTTATTTTGCAGCTTATAAGAACCATATTGGGTTTTATCCATACAACAGTGCTATTGTTGCTTTCCAAGAAGCATTGTCCGGGTATAAAGGCGCTAAAGGATCGGTGCAATTCCAGCACGACCAACCCATTCCCTATGCCCTCATTCGGAGGATGATTGTTTTTAGAGCGGAAGAAAATCGTGAGAAAATGGTTCAAAAAAAACGTAGTGGGAAATCGACTTGATTTCTAGTTCTTGGATCTTTTTGTACAACGGTTTTCAAAGATGGTTTTTACTTTTTCTTTTCGCAGTTCGGTTTAAAAGGAATCGAATTGCGATAAATTCGGTCCATTTAAAGTCTTGTGATCCAATTGTTTTTTCTTTTTCACTCGGATTTATGACTGGAAATCCGACAAACTACACTATTTCTTTGTAAAAATCGGAACACTGCCGTTCCGCACTCGTACGGCATAGCTGTGTGGCGTGGGGTTGCTTGTTTATTTTGCCCTTAAAGTAAATTTATAGTGCTTTTAAAAAGCGGATAAGGTATAACTTAGTCTAGTTTTGTGACATATAGACAATCCTATCTATACTTCGCGATTGGTCCTTATTTTTTTCAAAATAAAGGCACTTCATCCTTACAACTTCAGTCTCATGAAAAAAACTACTCTTTGCTGTAATCCGGCTAGTTCGGTATTGCTATTCCTTTGCTTTTTATCGGTTTCCCTCGGGTGGTCGCAATGTTCTCCCAATTTTGGTGCTGCCGGTGGTTTTGCCTTGTTTACCGTAAACGGTGCCGTGGCCAATACCGGCCTTTCCAATATTAGCGGCGCGATTGGCACCTCTATTGGTGCTATTAGCGGCTTTGACGCCCCGTCCACGGTCACGGGAAGCATTCATAATGGTGATGGTGTAACGGCACAAGCCTCTGTAGATTTAATGATGGCCTACAACCAATTGACAGCCATAGCACCCACGGTCACCAATCATGCCGCCGCTTTTGGGGCGGGTGAAGTGTTGCCTCCTGGCGTATATGACATTGGAGGAGCTGGATCTATCGGTGGCAACCTAATTTTAGATGCCCAAGGAGATTCGAATGCACTGTTCATTTTCAAAATTGGTGGAGCCTTTACCTCGGGTGCCTCTAGCGGTGTGTTCTTAACCCATGGGGCACAAGCAGGTAATGTGTATTGGATTTCCAATGGAGCGGCGGCGTTAGCTGCTGGAACTACTATGGTGGGCAGTTTGATTGCTACTGGAGCGCTATCGCTAGGTGCTGGTTCGACACTTCATGGCCGACTATTTTCTACCACAGGAGCTATTGCTATTTACAACAATAATGTTAATAGTACTGGTATTGAAGTGGGCCCTGCCCTTGGCGGAACGTTAGGAACCAATCAAACCGTGTGTTCCGGAACGATTCCAAACGATTTAACATTAACGGGAAGCTCTGGTCACATTAGTCGTTGGGAAAAATCAGCAGAGGCCAGTTTTACAAGTCCGATTGTTATTCCGTGTACCGCTCTTACTTTAACGGGAGCACAAATTGGAATGCTAACCGCCACCACCTACTTTAGAGCGGTGCTCCAAACCAGTGCTTGCAATTCGGCGAGCGTGACTTCTACGGCTGCCAGCTTCACTTTGGCTACCACCATCTGGAATGGAAGTGCCTGGAGTGCAGGTGCGCCTACAAGTGGAACTGGAGTAATTATCAGAGGAAACTTTACCACAACACAAGATATAGCAGCCTGTTCCTTAACGATCGAAAACAATGCAACGGTAATCCTTTCGGCGAACACCTCGATCACTTTGAACGGTGCGCTAGTGGTTGGAACCGGTAGTAGTTTTACGGTGGAAGAAAATGCCAATTTAATTCAAATAAGTTCCGCCGAGAATACAGGAGTCATCATCGTGAAACGACCAACCGTTCCGCTGATGCGGTACGATTATGTTCTATGGTCTTCACCCGTTGCCGGCAGTATGTTGCAACTTTTTTCCCCTGCCACCTTGCCCAACCGATTTTATACTTACAGTGCGGGTTCCGATACCTTTGTCGTGGTTCCTGCTCCAGCAACTACTGAATTTGCTTTGGGTTCGTCCTACTTAATTCGGATGCCCAACACGCATCCGGCCGTACCTACGATTTGGAACGGAACGTTCACTGGCACTCCGCATAACGGAACTGTCGTCCTTCCGGTACTCAATGGCAGCTTCAACGCGGTTGGGAATCCGTATCCGTCTAGCCTTGACGCCTCCGCTTTTATGTTGGAAAACAACATTTCAGAAGCGTTGTATTTTTGGAGGAAGACCAATAACGCTGAGATGAGTTCTTATGCGGTATATACCGGGACTGGCGGTATCAGCAACCTAGAAGGCGATCCCTTACAACTAACGCCAAACGGTGACATTGCTGTGGGACAAGGCTTTCTGACGAAAGCCACATCCAATCAAATGGTATTTAAGAATTCGATGCGTAGTGCTACTAATGACGCTCCTTTTTTGCGTTTGACTGGGGATAAAAGTCGCATTTGGTTGAATTTGACCAATACCACCGGCTTTTTCGGACAAACGTTAGTAGGTTATTTACCGAACGCCACGACGGGTATTGATCCGGCAATCGATGGCCGGTTCTTTAATGATGCCGCTACCGCACTGACCTCTGTGATCAATGACGAACTGTTTTCCATTCAGGGACGAGGGTTGCCTTTTGACGGTTCGGACGTGGTGGTGTTGGGATTTAAAGCAGCCACGGCGGGTAGTTTTACGATTGCCATTGACCATTTAGATGGTTTGTTTGCAGGGAATCAAGGAGTTTATTTGAGAGATCATCTCACCAATACCGTTCAAGATTTAAAAACGGGTAGTTACACTTTTGTTTCTGAAGCAGGTGTTTTCAATACTAGATTTGAATTGGTCTACGAAAATACCTTAGGGGTACATCCTAATACTTTCATCGCGGACACTGTTGTTGTGTACAAAGAAAAGCAGGAATTGGTGGTAAATTCTGGAGTGACCCTACTAGAAAAAGTGGAAGTTTTTGATATCCAAGGAAGGTTATTGGCCTTAAAAAATAAAATTAAGGCTACCGAAGTCCGGTTCTATTTGGGGAATGTTAAGGAAATTGTGGTGGTGAAAATCACGACAGCGACCCATGAAATTATCGTTAAGAAGGAATAGTATCCCCTTTTTAGTAACCTCTTAAAAAAGGGAATGAAATAGAATTCCATTCCCTTTTTTCGATTTCCGCTCCAGGCTTCTTTTGACTTGCTAGCGCAACGTTAGCACTACTATTCGTGTTTTCCTGGCAACTTCCTTTTTCGCTGCCCAACGTAGTTCCAAAGCTAAAGCCACCCGCTACAAATAGCGAGGGCACTACAGCTTATTCTTGACGATTCCAACGCTGCCTCTGTGTACGTCACCTTCTTTCCATTCATCACAAATAAGTAGGAAAAATAGCCTACTATATCTTAAATTATGCTTTTAAACCGATTAATTTGCCGATAATCTTCTATATCGAAAAATTGGCGTCTATATTTACCTAGAGTTCCTTGAAAAAGTTCCGCACTGTTGACAATCCTTAACATCCTTCATTTTGAAAAAAACTACTTTGCAATTTACGGTACCAAATGGTGCAGTATCGATGTGTTTCAGCTTTCAAAAACAACAACTTTGGTTGGAAAAAACGAGCGTGCTACGCAAACGTCTTAGCGCTATTCGGTTTTGGAGTGTTACACTATCCTTTTTCACGTTGTCCATTGCAGGAACGGCTCAGACGTTGCCCAACTTTGGTACTGCTTCCAATTTTACGCTCTTTAGTAGCACTGGTGCCGTCGGCAATACGTCCCATTCTACGATTTACGGCAACATAGGCGCCAATTCCGGCGCTATTACGGGCTTTGAATTGCCAACGGTTGTCACAGGAACGATTTACCAATCGGATGCCATTACCAATGCAGCAGCTGCTGACTTACAACTAGCTTACACGGCACTTTCCAATACTACCGTTACCAATAGTTCTCATGCCACCGTTTTTGGGGATGGAGAAACGCTAACAGCAGGTGTTTATTCGCTGGGAGCCGCTGGGTCATTAGTGAATAGTTTAACCTTAGATGCTGAAGGAAACGCTGATGCTCTTTTTATTTTTAAAATAGGTGGTGCTTTTACTAGTGCGGCTGACAGTTCACTGCATTTAATTAACGGCGCTTTAGCAAGCCATATTTTTTGGATCTCCGAAGGCGCGATTGCCATGGGTGCTCGCACTGAAATTAGCGGGACACTACTAGCGCACAACGGAGCAGTGTCGATGGCTGCAGGGTCTTCGATTTTGGGGCGCCTATACGCTACTACAGGAGCGGTGACTATTAACAATACCCTTGTGACTGATTTTCGCGGCACCATTGCTTCCAATCAGACCATTTGTTATGGTGGACAGCCGTCCGACTTAGTTTTATCTGGAACCTTTGGCACGGTCCTCAAATGGCAAAAATCGCTTTACGCTGACTTTAGTAGTTTCGCGGATATTGAGAATACTTCCTATACCCTTGCGGGACTAACGATTGGAAGTCTTACTGCCACCACTTATTTTCGAGCGGTGGTGACTGATGGCCCCTCAGGAACCTTCGCCACGGCTGCAGTAGTAATGACCATTGGCAGCGGGAATTCTTTTTCGTTTGGAGCGGCAACTAATTTTGCACTCTTCACTACTACGGGTGCTATCAGTAGTGCTGGAGTCTCGAACGTAACAGGTGCTGTAGGAACCAATTCGGGCGATATCAGCGGCTTTGTGTCGCCCGCAACGGTAAATGGTGTGCTTCACCAAGCGGATGAAGCAACTGCTCAAGCGGCCATAGAGTTACAACTTGTTGCTACCCAACTTCAAAACATTCCTCCAACCCATACCAGTCATGCACCGGCATTTGGGACTGGAGAAACAATTTATCCTGGGGTTTACTCCATTGGAGGAGCCGGCTCTGTTTCAGGAACGCTCACCTTAGACGGTCAAGGAAACCCTAACGCCATTTTTATCTTTAATTTCGGAGGCGCTTTTTCAACAGCCGCTTCGACCACCATTCTCTTGGCTAACAATGCCTCCGCTGAAAACGTATTTTGGATAGCCAATGGTTCCATGGCGATGGCTGCTTCGACCACAATGGTTGGCACGCTTATAGCCGTTAATGGTGCCGTTTCTATGGGAGATGGCGGAATTCTTAGTGGAAGACTTTTCTCCACAACCGGAGCAATAAGCGTCTACAATGCCAATATCCTGGCCATCGGCACTGGTGTGGCTGGTTCGGTTTCCGATAGCCAGCTGGTTTGTTTTGGTAGCGTCCCTTTAGCGTTAGTACTCTCTGGAAGTAGTAGCACTATCGTCAAATGGCAACAAGCTAGCGACGCTGCCTTTATTGTTCCTACCGACATCCCTTGCGTATCGACAATTTTACCAACACTCTTAATGAGCGCCTTGACCAGTACTACTTATTATAGAGCAGTTCTACAACACGGACTTTGTGATGTGGTACATTCAACCAGCGCTAAAATCACTATCGTTCCAGTAGTACAAGCTGGGACGGTTTCCTCGCCTCAAACCATTTGTAAGGGAACCCAGCCTTCGGCGTTACGCTTGCTTGGAAATTCTGGAAATGTCATCCAATGGGAAGCTTCCATCAATGAAGATTTTACCGATGATTATGTGGTTCTTGCGTCAACCGCTTCAACGTTAACCAGCGCAGTTATGGGAGTTTTACAATCGAGTCGGTTTTATAGAGCTCAAATTGAAAATGGAACGTGCGGGTTGCTATATACCGTACCGATTGAAATTACCGTACCGCCGACACTAACGTTCAGCAATGGCAGTTGGAACGGCATCCCAACAGACAAGACCGCTATTGTGGTCAGTGGTACTCTGGATTTGATTTCCAATGTACACGTTTGCTCTTGTCAAGTTACTGCTGGGGGCGTACTCACCATTCCTTCTGGAGTGACCTTAACCGTAGAAAAATCATTAGAAGTTGCCCCTTTAGGCACCTTGCTTGTGGCCAATAATGGCAGTTTGGTGCAAGTCGATGACTCGGCCACTGCTGTCGGCAGCATCTCCGTCTTTCGCGACACACAATCTATGAAACAATACGACTATTCTTATTGGTCTTCACCAGTAAAAGATTGGCGTTTGATTGATTTATCGCCTAATACGTTGTCAGATAAATTTTATAGTTTTAATCCGGTAATCAACAATTGGAATGCCTTAAATGGTGGGCAACAAATCATGGCGGCGGGCCAAGGGTATATCGTCAGAGCGCCACAAGGATGGAGTGCGACCAATGCGACGGAAGGTGTGTATCAAGGCAGTTTTATTGGAACCCCTACTACAGGAATTGTTCCCGTGACCATTCAAAAAGGAGCGGGCACTCTAAATTTAATTGGAAATCCCTATCCTTCTGCTATTAACATTGATGCTTTTCTTACCGATCCTGAAAATGCCTCTATCCTCAATGGGACTGTTTACTTGTGGACGCACACTACCGCTTTAAGTAGTGCTACTTCGGGAACCAACACCTTGAATTACAGCAGTGACGATTATGCCAAATACAATTTAACGGGCGGTGTAAAAACCATCGCCAGTGCTCTCGGAAACCCTATGATTCCGAATGGTATCATCGCATCGGGTCAAGGTTTTTTTATTGAAGCCAAATCAGATTTGAACGCTGGAAGTTATACCGCCCATTTTAACAATAGCATGCGCGTTACAGGAAGAAATGATCATTTTTTCAAAGCAAGTACACCCACAGGTACCGATCCTACTATCGCTAAGAACCGGCTGTGGTTATCGTTGACCAATGCGCAAGGAGCTTATAACGAAATGCTGTTGGGTTATCTTGCGGGAGCCACTAATGGGTATGACCCATTGTATGATGGGAAGATACTTCCGGCTGGGAATTCGGTTGCCTTATATACAATTTCAGATACCTATCAGTATGCTATCCAAGGAAGAAGTTTGCCTTTTGAAGAAAGCGATGTGGTTCCCCTTGGTTATAAATCTACGATTGGCGGTATTTTCAGTATTGGTATTGAAAATCAGGATGGTTTTTTTCAAAATAAGAACGTGTACTTGATGGATCATTTGACCAATACGACTCAGAATCTCAACGAGGGTGCCTATTCCTTTTCCACCGCTGTAGGAACTTTTAACGACCGTTTTGAATTGCGGTACACCACAGTTTTGGGAAATGCACAAGCAAGTTTAGCTCCCTCCCATCTAGTCGTTGCGGTGGAAAATCAGGAGCTCGTTGTCTCTTGCGTTGGAAGTACTATTGCTAAAGTGGAAGTTTTCAATAGTTACGGGCAGCTGTTGCTGGTTCGTACTAGCGGCCCGCGTTTCGAGGTGCGTTTGTCTCCCAATACGTCCCATCAAGTCTTACTGGTTAGAGTTACCTCTGACAGAGCGGAAGTGGAAGTAAAGAAAGTCCTTTACTAGTTTTGGTTGCTGGAACTGGTTTTCTCAAAAGTTGGAGTCACAGTACCAATCCCGATGATTTCAAAATACAGCAACCTATACCTTCACGGCAAAATAGACACAAAAAAGGAGGCCGTTTATAGGCCTCCAGTTGTTCGCTTCGATTTACCATTATCACCGCGTACAGTTTAAATTGGTACCGCTGACTTTTGAATCATTCTATCCGTATGATGACGAATGTACTCAAGTAATTAATCGAAGCAACACTATAAATTTACGACTAATAGCGGGAGCAACTTCTCTAAATTGGCGATTTAACTTGCTTTTAACACCTACGATTAAGGCAACAAAATAAACATCCTCGTAAGGCAACAATCACAACACCAATTCGCTATATAAGATTATGCAATTGTTTCAAAAATCTGTATGGATAATAAAAAAAATATGCGAAATTTACATCCGCTAATTTTTTGATTTAAAAGATAAAAGGTCGACCGTTTGATCTTTCCATTTATTTAAGCACTACTAAAGCAAGAAATACCAATAAAAAACGCAGCATGGGAATCCATAAGAAAAACTTTTTAGTTCTGGTCTATTTGATAGGGTTGTTTATCATCGACATTAATTTGCCATTCACCATTTCTATTGGGGTGCTCTACCTCCTGACCCATTTGATGATTTACCGTTTGAGTTCTAAAGCGGTCTTGTATTTCTCTTCTTTAATCATCGCTATAGCACTGATCAAGCCCGTAGTTTACATTCTTAGTCACCACGAATTGACGCATATTATCAATCGGGTTTTGGTGATTTCATCCTTGTTTATTACTTCTTTTTTTTCGTATAAAAACTGTAAAGAACGAGAAGCGCGCATTCGAGAACGACTGCTGTATATTAACAATATCGAACAAATGCTGTTTAAGTCGAATGACGAAGTGCGAGCCCAATTGATTCGCGTTTTAGGGATCATGGATGCTCTTAAAAAAGAAGAAACCAACGACACCAATCAGGTAAAGATCTTGATTGGCTATTTGCAAAATAGTGCTGTCGAATTGGATTATTTTGTTCGGTCTTTTAATGAATTTACCAGTAAAATCAAGAGTAACGAAATTAATAAGACCTAAGAAGTACGGATGCTCTGCCTTTTGTAGTACCGTTCAAATTCACCTCTATCACAACCGTTCATGAAAATCGTATTTGCTACCAACAACATCCATAAGATTCAAGAAGTGCAAAGCATGCTCCCTGACACAATCACTTTAGTTAGTTTGGAAAGCATCTCCTGCTTCGAAGACATTCCGGAAACGGCAGATACTATTGAGGGCAATGCCATTATGAAAGCCAACTACGTTACGGAAAAATACGGTTATGATTGTTTTGCCGATGACACGGGTTTGGAGGTAACAGCCTTGAAAGGTGCCCCAGGAGTCCTTTCGGCGCGGTATGCCGGACCTCAGCGTGATGCGAATGACAATATGGATTTACTGATGCAACGTTTAGCCGGAAGTGCTGATCGAACCGCACAATTTAAAACGGTCATTGCCTTAAATCTTAGTGGCCAACAACATTTGTTTACGGGCATTGCTGCGGGTGCGATTGCAACTGAAAAGCAGGGCGATCAAGGTTTTGGTTACGACCCGATTTTTCGTCCAGACGGTTATTCGGAAACGTTTGCCCAACTGACCTTGGGTCAAAAAGGGCAAATCAGTCATCGGGGGAAAGCCACGCAGCAGCTGTTGGATTTTCTCAAACAATACTCTTAAATTCTTACAATTTTCGCACAAAAAGTCCTTTCTTACCGGAACGATTTTGCACCATTTTAGTAAATCGTAAATCGAATTTCGGAAAGCATAAATCTATCTACTTGATTTTCAAATATTAATAAAATCGTAAATCTAATTTTAGCATTAGATTATCTCGTTTATTCGCCTTACTTTTGCACGGAATTTAAAAATTAAGAATGAACAAATTTGAACAATTAGGATTGAGTGAGTCGCTACAACGTGCGATTATCGATCTAGGATTTGAAAATCCGACCGAAGTACAGGAGAAAGCGATTCCAATGCTATTGGAACAAGACACAGATTTAGTAGCGTTAGCCCAAACAGGAACTGGGAAAACCGCCGCATTTGGTTTCCCGCTGATCCAAAAAATTGATGCTAACAATAGAAATACGCAAGCGTTAATTTTATCCCCAACCCGCGAACTTTGTTTGCAGATTACCAACGAGATTAAAAACTACTCGAAGTACGAAAAAGGAATCAATGTCGTTGCCGTTTATGGTGGCGCTAGTATTACCGACCAAGCGAGAGACATCAAAAGAGGCGCACAAATTATCGTGGCGACTCCTGGTAGAATGCAAGACATGATCAATAGAGGTTTGGTCAACATTACCCAAATCAACTACTGCGTATTGGATGAAGCCGACGAAATGTTGAACATGGGATTCTATGAAGACATCGTGAACATCTTATCGACTACTCCAGACGAGAAAAGCACTTGGTTGTTCTCGGCTACCATGCCGCAAGAAGTATCGAGAATTGCCAAACAATTCATGCACGATCCGATTGAAATTACGGTAGGAACTAAGAACTCGGGTTCTGCCACAGTTTCTCACGAATTTTACTTGGTGAATGCTAGAGATCGTTACGAAGCGTTGAAACGTTTGGCCGATGCCAATCCAGACATCTTTTCCGTAGTGTTTTGTAGAACCAAAAGAGACACCCAACAAGTAGCGGAAAAGCTAATTGAAGACGGGTACAACGCCGCTGCTTTGCATGGCGATTTGTCGCAAGCGCAACGAGATTCTGTAATGAAATCGTTCCGTGGAAGACAAATCCAAATGTTAGTGGCTACTGATGTAGCTGCTCGTGGAATTGACGTAGACAACATTACACACGTAGTGAACTACCAATTGCCGGACGAAATAGAAACCTACAACCACCGTTCGGGCCGTACTGGTCGTGCTGGTAAATTAGGAACTTCAATTGTGATTGTCACCAAAAGTGAAATTCGCAAGATTTCCTCTATTGAAAGAATCATCAAACAAAAATTTGAAGAGAAAACGATTCCTTCTGGAATTGAAATCTGTGAAATCCAATTGTTGCACTTAGCGAACAAAATTAAAGATACCGAAGTAGATCACGAAATTGACAACTATCTTCCGGCGATCAATAATGTATTAGAAGGGTTGTCTAAAGAAGAATTGATTAAGAAAATGGTATCGGTAGAATTCAACCGATTCATCAATTACTACAAGAAAACTAGAGATTTGTCTTCGCAATCGTCTGGAAGTGATCGTCGCGAAAGAGACGACAGCCAGCCAAGAGAAAGCAATAATGGCGGTGCCGTTCGCTATTTCGTGAACATAGGTTCTAGAGATAATTTCGATTGGATGACGTTGAAAGATTACTTGAAAGAAACGTTAGACTTAGGTCGGGACGATGTTTATAAAGTCGATGTTAAAGAAGGATTCTCTTTCTTTAATACCGATCCAGAATTCACCGATAAAGTAATGGAAACTTTAAACAACGTTACTTTAGAAGGACGTCGTATTAATGTGGAAATTTCTAAAAATGACGGTGGTGGAAGACGCGATCACAACGGAAGAAGTTCTGGTGGTGGTTTTGGTGGCGGAAGAAGTTCTGGCGGTGGCGGATTTAGAGGTGACAGAAATTCTGCTCCAAGAAGTGGTGGATTCGGACCAAGAAAAGAAGGTGGTTTTTCTGATAGAGCGCCTCGTGACGGTGGTTTTGGAGGAAGAAGCGATTCTAGAGGTGGTGCACCAAGAACTGGTGGTTTTTCATCCGACAGAGCGCCAAGAAGATCGGATGCTCCTAGACCAGAAGGGTTCTCAGACAGAGCACCAAGACGCTCCGAAGGTTCGTCAGATACTCCAAGAGAGCGTAGACCTAGAAGAAGTTAATACTATTTGTTAATTTTCTTATAATAATAAGGAAGACTACAAAATATCTTAGGCTGTTTTATTACTTTTAAACTTTTAAAACACCAAATGAGATATCTTGTAGTCTTCTTCTTTTTGACGCTATCCCTAGCCTCTTTTTCGCAAGTCACAGTAGAAACTACTAAAGTTTCGGGCACCATTATCAACGACAATACCAAACTTCCCATTCCGAATGTCAACATCATCAACTTGAACAAAGTGATTGGCGTGATTTCAGATGACAATGGCTCGTTTGAGATTACCGCCAGCGTGAACGATACGTTACACCTTTCATTTATCGGATTTCAATCCATTAAGATTCGGGTGACCAACGATTGGATTAAAAACAGAAAGACTCAGATTCAAATGACGGAGAAAGCCATAGCGTTGGAAGAAATCATCGTCCAACCCTATTATTTGACAGGTTATTTGGAAGTCGACTCTAGATTAATCCCAGCCCCTGAAAACTACCGTTACAGCATTTCCGGTTTGCCTCAAGGGTATGAAGCTGGAGAATATTCTCCGAATGCCTTCGGACGGGTTTTGGGCTCTATTTTCAACCCGGCGGATATGTTGTATAATTTCTTTGGTAAGAAATCGAAAGAACTAAAGCGGTTGAAGCAAATGAAAAAAGACGATACCGTTCGCAACCTTCTTGAATCGAAATTCGACAGAGAAACCCTTGCGGTACTTTTGGGCATTGACAAGAAAGAAATCGCCGAAATCTTGGCACGCTGTAGTTACTCCGAGTCGTTTATTAAAACGGCCAACGACCTGCAAATCATGGATGCTATTAGCGGTTGTTATGAAGAATACAAAATTCTGAAGAAAAAATAATCCTACTATTCCCCCCTAAATATTGTAAAAAATGACACGCAAAATAGCTTTGGTTACTGGCGGAAGTCGCGGTCTTGGTAGAGACATGGCTTTGGCACTTTCAAAAAAGAACATCGATGTAATTCTGACTTACAACGCTAATAAAGACGCCGCTAATGAAGTGGTTGCTGCTATTATAGCCAAGGGTCAAAAAGCTGTTGCTTTGCCATTTGACGTAGAAAATCTGGCGGGTTACGATGATTTTCTGAATCGTGTTTTGGCGGTTTTGAATACCCATTGGGCTACAGACAAATTTGATTTCTTAATCAACAATGCGGGAATTGGGGCTACCATTCCTATAGCAGATGCTACAGAAGCTGCCTTTGACCAATTGATGAACATTCATTTGAAAGGCGTTTATTTTTTAACTCAAAAAAGTTTGCAACACGTCAATGATCACGGAGGTGTGGTGTTCCTTTCGTCGGGAACCACCCGGTTTTGCGTGCCTGGCTATTCCATTTATTCGTCTTTAAAAGCCGGCGTTGAAGTGTTTACCAAATATGTTGCTAAAGAATATGGCCCGCGAGGCATTCGTTCCAATATTGTAGCACCCGGACCTATCGAAACCGATTTTAACGGAGCTGCCATTCGAAACAACCCACAAATGAAGAACTTCTTGGCGAGTCAAAGTCCACTAGGTCGTGTGGGCAATGCTGACGATATCGGAAGTGTCGTAGCCTTTCTATGCACCGAAGACGCGAAATGGATCAACGGCCAGCGCATTGAAGTTTCCGGTGGTTTAAACTTGTAGTGACCCTTATCGTTCGCTGTAATACCTTGCTTCAATTCGCTTGATGTCTTTAATAGAATGTCGAGCCCACGCCAATCGCTTTTCTAGAAATTCCGTTTCACTCAGCTGCCACGGCAAATCCGATTGGTGCAAGCGGCTCATCAAATTCTGAATGATAATGGCCGCCGATACGGAAATGTTCAGACTTTCAGTAAAGCCCACCATAGGTATTTTCAGAAACCCATCCGCTTGATCCAACACTTCTTGAGAAAGCCCGTCACGCTCGGTTCCGAAAAACAAAGCAGCGGGTTGGCTAATATCGAAATCATCCAACAAACAATCGTTTTCATGAGGCGTCGTCGCTATGATTTGGTAGTTTTTACTTTTTAGATCTTGAAGGCAACCCGATATCGATTCAAAACGATTCACATCGACCCATTTTTGAGCGCCCATCGCAATTTCCTTATCGATGTTCTTTCCAAATTTTTCCTCGACGACATTCAATTGTTGAATGCCAAAGACTTCACAGCTGCGCATCACCGCACTAGTATTATGCAATTGGAAAACGTCTTCTATTGCCACCGTGAAGTGATTGGTTCGATTAGCCAAGACTTTTAAGAATTTTGCTTTCCGATTCTCGGTTAAGAATCCTTCCAGGTATTCGAGATATTCTAAATCAACCATGTTTCAAATTGTTTTGGCAAAAATAGCAAAAAAGAGTAGCTTTAACTTTTACAAAAGTAACTATGAAACAAAAATTGGTGGTATTGACGGGAGCCGGTATTTCGGCCGAAAGTGGCATTAAAACCTTTCGCGACAGCGACGGCCTTTGGGAAGGTCATAATGTGCAGGATGTGGCTACTCCCGAAGGATGGCGAAAAGATCCCACCTTAGTGCTCGACTTTTACAACCAAAGACGCCGGCAGTTGCTAGAGGTTACTCCTAATTTGGGGCATCAGGTTCTAGCGGATTTGGAAGCGGATTTTGAGGTGCACATCATCACACAAAATGTCGACAATTTGCACGAACGCGCGGGCAGTTCAAAGGTTTTGCATTTGCATGGCGAATTGTTAAAAGTGCGAAGTACCAAGCATCCGAACCTCATTTTCGATTGGAGTACCGATTTGAATTGGGGCGATGTCGATCCACAAGGTCATCAATTGCGTCCGCACATCGTTTGGTTTGGCGAAGATGTTCCTGCTTTAGAAGAAGCGTTGCGACTCACCCAAGAAGCGGATTTTTTTGCCGTGGTTGGCACCTCACTCCAAGTATACCCAGCGGCAGGTTTGATTGAATTCACAGCACCTCACATTCCGATTTTCTATATCGATCCTAAGCCTATTGCCCTGCCTAATTTGCGGAATCCTCTGACGGTTATTCCCGAAGTAGCTTCAGTAGGCATGCCAGAACTTAAATGTCGGCTTACCCACTTTATTTAGCGACAACCTTTTTTAGTTTTTAGTGGTAAAGGTTTATCTTTGTCGCATTCGAAAACAACTACAACACTATGAATCCTTTAAACGAATTGAACGCGGTATCCCCAATAGACGGAAGGTACCGATCGAAAACCCATTCCCTTGCTCCTTATTTTTCGGAAGAAGCTTTAATCAAATACCGTGTTTTGGTTGAAATTGAGTATTTCATTGCCCTTTGTGAAATTCCGTTACCGCAACTGAAGGACGTTCCGAAGACCGCTTTTGAGCCTCTTCGAAACTTGTATCAAAACTTCTCCAATGCGGATGCTTTAGTCATTAAGGAAACTGAGAAAACCACCAATCACGATGTGAAAGCGGTGGAATATTTCATTAAAGGGAAATTTGATGCGATGGGATTGGAAGCGTACAAAGAATTCATTCATTTTGGTTTGACCTCGCAAGACATTAACAATACGGCGATTCCGTTGTCGACTAAAGAAGCTTTTCAAGAAGTTTATTTGAAACAACTCATTGCTTTAGTAGCCAAGTTGAAAGACCTTAGCACAGATTGGAAAGACATTCCAATGTTGGCCCGAACGCACGGACAACCGGCTTCCCCTACTCGATTGGGAAAAGAAATCGGCGTTTTTGTGGAACGGTTGGAAGAGCAAATGCGGTTGTTATTCAACGTTCCTTTTGCAGCTAAATTTGGTGGCGCGACGGGAAATTACAATGCGCATCACGTGGCCTATCCGCAAATCGATTGGCGCCAATTTGGAAGTGATTTTGTAGAAAACACCTTGGGATTGCATCATTCTTTTCCCACCACGCAAATCGAACATTACGATCATTTTGCAGCATTCTTTGATGCTTTGAAACGAATCAATACCATAGTTATGGATTTGGATCGCGACATTTGGACGTATGTTTCTATGGATTATTTCAAACAGAAAATTAAAGCGGGAGAAATTGGTTCTTCGGCGATGCCTCATAAAGTTAACCCGATTGATTTTGAAAATTCAGAAGGTAATTTAGGCATTGCTAATGCCATTTTTGAACATCTTTCCGCCAAATTACCGTTGTCGCGGTTGCAACGCGATTTGACCGACAGCACCGTTTTGAGAAATATAGGCGTCCCATTTGGGCACACGCTGATTGCTTTTGAAGCGACCTTAAAAGGGCTGAACAAATTGCTACTAAACGAACCCAAATTTGCGGAAGACTTAGAGAAAAACTGGGCCGTGGTTGCCGAAGCCATTCAAACCATTTTGCGACGGGAAGGCTATCCGAATCCTTATGAAGCCTTGAAAGGACTGACACGTACGAATTCCGTAATCGACAAAAATGCCATGCACACCTTTATTGCTTCGTTAGACGTTTCGGATGCGATTAAGAAGGAATTGCTAGCGATTAGTCCAAGCAATTACTTAGGGATTTAACGTTTGACAAACCTCAACGTAAAGGTACCTTGGCGTGCCTCAACTTTAAGGAAATAACTTCCTGTTTTCAACCCCGAAACATCGATTGTTTTTAGATGTTGTGCCTTCGGAATCTCGAGTACCGATTGACCGAGCATAGTATATATTCTATAAGAAATGACGTCAGCAGCAGTATCAATCGTCAGCATAGTATTGACGGGATTCGGAGATAGGCTACTGCTTTTTTGACTAGGCGTTTCCACCTGCAACAAACAGGAGTTGTCGATAGCAATTGTAGTTACATTTTGCAAATCGGCTAAGAATTGAAACCAATCCATATTGGCTTGTGTCGCACAGCACAAATTGGTCAAAGAAGGCGCCAGTCTGAAATCGGTATCCGCCTGATAAGGCAATGCATTCAATGCGTATAGCTGAGTGATCGGATTATTGACAATATAAAAATATCCCATAATATCCTGATAACCCAAAGGCGATGCGGAAATATCAAGGCTTGTCAGTTGATTATCATTGACTAAAAGGTTGGTCATTTCGGGGCTGTCGTAGACCACTGTAGTCAGTTGATTGAAACTGCAATCGAGTAGCATCAGCCTGTGAAGGCTGTTTAGATCTAAAGAAACCAATTGGTTGTGAGCGCAATGGAGTTCGTACAAATTCGTAAACGCCGCAATCCCTTCGAGACTTGCTATCCCTGCATTGTCAAGTTCAAGCCTATTGACGCCTGTGATTTCACTTGCTTCAATTTCGCCATTATTGTTGGCATCTATTTTTATTTTAGTGCCGATATAAGTCGTTGCAATGTTGTTGCTCGTGCTAGAAGCCAGCAATTTCGCTTTAAAATTCGCATCCGGAAAATTAAGAATCTGAGCCGTTCCACTACCAAAAAATAAAACAGCAGCCACTAAAAAATACCCCTTTTTCATCGGATTTAATCTTGAATAGTAAAGGTAAGGATTTGTCTGATAGAAAATACAGCCCATAAAAAAAGCCCCGTATCAGTACGAGGCTTTATTGTATGTAGCAACTATATTTTCATAAACTTCACGCTTGAACTTCCTTTATTGGAATTCACTTGCATCAAATAACTACCTGTTTTCAAACTCGAAACATCCATAGATTTGGTTTGTTGCGATAGTGGAATTTGTAAAACCAATTGTCCTAACGTATTGTAGATATTGACAGAAGTGACTTCAATAGATTTCGCAGTCTCTAAAATCAAAATGTCTTTCGTTGGATTTGGGTAGACTTTACAATAATTTTCAAATGCAAAATCGGTTTGTGCCAAAAGACTTACCGTAGTGGTAGCGGTATTGGTTGCAATTGGAAAATTATAATCGAAATAGATCGCAGCGGTATTACTAAAGGAATCGCCAACTGTTAGTGTAGGTAAGGTTTTAATTTTAAAGGCAATATACCCGTCGTTATGCGCATCATCAAAAGGTAAGTTGATGTTCTCAAAGAAAAATTCTACTTTATTGCCATTCGAGATTTTCGTCACAAACGAGTGACTGGCACTAATGGGTGCTAGTGAACTGATGTCAAATTTAGAAGCATCTAAAAGATCTTTAACCACTATATTTTGTGCATTTGCCGTACCGGTGTTTTCAAAACGAATCATATAATGAACGTCTTTACCTATTCGATCTGAAGTAATCGTGCTTCCTTCTAAACAAGTCTTATCATTCGGGTCCATAGAATTTACGACCGTTTGACTGAACATAAACTGGTTGTCTTGTGGGAATTCATCCGTAAGATTTCCGATAATCGCTGCTGAAAAATTCAGTACATACCCACTGGATACAGGAGGTACTGCTACTGGGGAATTGATATTTAATGTCACCGTAATTTCTCTCGATTCGAAAGGTAATAGATTGGTAAAATTCCAATTCAGGTAATTTAGAATTTGATCGGAAACTGGCACATTAGCGCTAACAAAATCTGCTACGGCATCATTGAATCCAAAAGTGACCACTCCAGATTCTGTTTGATTTCCCTTGTTTCGGTATATAATCTTGTACGTAGCGTTAAAACCAGGTCGTGCCGCAGAAAGCGGTAAAATCGTCACATCTAGATCGGGATGAACACCGCTGTTGGCCGTGATACAAAAATTTTGAACTGTTGGATTTACTGCGTTTGGAAACGTTACGGTTACGCTTGCTGGACTTATCGTAAAATAAGCCGGATTATATAAAATTGGCGTTACCGTATAGGTTCCCGAAGGAAAGTATGTTAGATAATTTCCAGTGCTATCCGAAACGGAAGTAGCCAAAGCGCCTCCTATGCCGTAACTTAATTTCAGGTTGGGATAGGGACTGTCTGAGGCATCGCAGCCGTTTTGATTCGCATCAAAAGTAACTGTACCTGAAAGTGTATAAAAAGTTCCGCCTGGAGCTAGCGAACAATAGGTATTTAAATTGACATACCCGGCGCTGTAGAAGATGCTGAGATAGAGTTGCCCATCCGCCAATTTATTATCATCGGCACAAACATATCTTAGATTGTAACATTGCTCGAAGCTGGCTTGTCCAATTCCTGCTGGAACTGGAGGCGGCTGCGGGATGTTGAATCCTATTCTACCATTCTTAATATTCAAATACACTAAGTTTGGATTAAAATCAGCTTGCAAAATATCTAAGTGTAATAATGAACTGATGTCGATTTCTGTTACGAGATTTTCAGTACAATTCAATGCCGTCAATTGGCTAAAATAAGTGATGCCATCAAGAGAAGTTACACCAGAATTCCGGACATCTAGTGCACTAATAGTGGCTGCTTCTGTTTGATCGATTTCACCATCACCATTGGCATCAATTTTCACATTCTGATGGTTGAGATCTCTAGCAATGGAATTTAACGGACTGGCCTCTACTAATTTTGCCTTAAACGCTGCATC
>Ga0209023_10001625_pt1 | contig 29726 bp, 21 predicted proteins | sample LakOneMetagenome_FD_187468 | JGI IMG/M metagenome (GOLD analysis project Ga0209023, IMG submission 187468) | Freshwater and sediment microbial communities from Lake Erie, Canada (SPAdes) (version 2) | ecosystem: Environmental > Aquatic > Freshwater > Lentic | place: Lake Erie, Canada...
AGCCTTGAACCGCCGCACAGAACTTTCCATTACCGGCAATTAAATATTTTTTTTAATATTGTTGTGCATTTTAATCGAATGGCCCTATGCACAATGATTTAGTTTACCAGATCGCACTAACCCTTGTACCCAATATTGGTGATGTACATGCCAAGGCATTGATAAACCACTATGGCGATGCTCAATCCGTTTTTAAAGCTAAGAAAAAAGACCTGGATCATATGGAGGGCATCGGAACTGTAAGGGCTAAATCCATCAAAGACTTTACAGATTTCAGCAGTTCTGAAGAAGAAATAAAATTCCTGGAAAAATATAAAATAACACCGCTCTTTATAACGGATGACAATTATCCAAAACGATTGCTGAATTGTTATGATAGTCCCCCATTGCTGTATTATCGTGGCAATGCCGATCTGAATATGTCAAGGATAGTTTCTGTTGTAGGCACACGCAATAATTCTGACTATGGCAGATCTGTCTGCGAAAAATTTATCGACGATCTGAAAGCAGAAAACGTTTTAGTTGTAAGCGGCCTCGCTTTTGGCATTGATACCATTGCACACAAAGCGGCATTAAAGCATAACCTGCAAACCGTTGCTGTGCTTGCACACGGGCTCGACAGAATTTATCCGCCACAAAATAAAACCCTGGCAAAACAAATTACAGAACAGGGCGGCTTGCTTACCGAATTCATCAGTAACACCAATCCCGATAAACAGAATTTCCCTAAACGCAACCGCATCGTTGCCGGCATTTGCGATGCAGTGGTTGTAATGGAAAGCAGTAAAAAAGGTGGTTCGCTTATTACTGCCGAACTGGGTAATGGTTATAACAAAGATGTGTTTGCCATTCCCGGCCGCATCAACGATTCAAAAAGCGAAGGCTGCAATTACCTGATTAAAAACAACAAAGCTGCGCTGATAAATGCTGCCGATGATTTTTTAGAAATGATGAACTGGAAACCGGTATCCAAACCTCCAGCAAAAAAACAAAGGGAATTATTTATTGAACTCAACCCCGATGAAAAGATCATTGTAGATATTTTACAACAGCAGGAAAGCATACAGATTGACGAGCTCTATTTTAAAAGCGGCCTCAGCAGCAGCGCCGTAGCCACTGCCCTGCTCATGCTGGAAATGCAGCATGTAGTACTAAGCCTGCCCGGCAAAGTGTACAAACTAGCCTGAGAAATTTTTAATTTTTAATTTTTAATTTCTCGCCATACCTTTGCCTATGGCAACAATAAATAACTCCGCAAAAAACAAATCCCAGAAATTTTACGACGGCCTAACCTTCGATGACGTGCTACTCATGCCGGCCTATTCGCAAATTTTGCCCCGGGAAGTAAATATCAGTACACAACTTACAAAAACCATTACCCTGCATGTGCCCATGCTAAGCGCAGCCATGGATACCGTTACAGAAGCTTCTTTGGCCATTGCACTGGCAAGGGAAGGCGGACTGGGCATATTGCACAAGAACATGAGTATTGAACAACAGGCCGACCAGGTGCGTAAGGTAAAAAGAAGTGAGAATGGTTTGATACTGGATCCTGTTACCCTAAGCCCCGATGCCACTATTGGCGAGGCTTTGCGGATCATGAAAGAAAATAAGATAGGCGGTATTCCTATTGTAGATAGTGCACATAAACTGGTGGGCATTCTTACCAACCGCGACCTTCGTTTTGAAACCAATTACAAAGGCAAGGTAAGTTCTGTAATGACCAAAGACAACCTGATATTGGCTCCCGAAGGTACCGACCTGAAAAAAGCAGAACAGATCTTCAAAAAAAATAAAGTGGAGAAGTTACCGGTGGTTAGTAAAGCCGGTAAACTCATCGGCCTCATCACATTCAGCGATATCTTAAAACTAAAATCGCACCCACATGCGGTGAAAGATTCTTTTGGCCGTTTATTGGTTGGTGCAGGCGTTGGCATTACCGGCGATATTATGCAACGGGTGGAAGCCCTGAATAATGTGGCTGTAGACGTGATCTGTTTAGACAGTGCCCACGGCCATACCAAAGGTGTAATGGATGCATTGAAAAATATAAAAAAGAATTTTAAAAACCTGCAGGTCATTGCCGGCAATGTGGGTACCGGTGCAGGTGCCAAAGCCCTGGCCGATGCTGGTGCCGATGCGGTGAAAGTGGGTATAGGACCCGGTTCTATCTGCACTACAAGAATTGTTGCAGGTACAGGTGTACCGCAAATCACAGCAGTAATGGAAGCTGCCGCAGCATTAAAAAATAAGAATGTAGGTATCATCAGCGATGGTGGTATCCGTTATACCGGCGATATGGTAAAAGCATTGGCTGCAGGCGCCAGTTGCGTAATGATGGGTAATGTTTTTGCAGGCACCGAAGAAAGTCCTGGTGAAACCATTATTTACGAAGGCCGCAAATTCAAACAATACCGCGGCATGGGCTCATTGGGTGCTATGGCCCAGGGCAGCAGCGATCGCTACTTCCAGGACGTAGAAGACGATATCAAAAAATTTGTACCCGAAGGCATTGAAGGCCGTGTTGCCTTTAAAGGAAATTTAAAGGAAGTGGTACACCAGTTTACCGGCGGGTTAAGGGCCGGTATGGGTTACTGCGGTGCAAAAGATATCAAAGAATTGCAAAACGCAACCTTTGTAAAGATCACCAACGCAGGTATGAGAGAAAGCCATGCACATGATATTGCCATCACAAAAGAGGCGCCGAATTACAGCAGGTAAAACCCCCTCCGCCCCCTGAAGGGGGGACCTGGGTAATAGCATTGATGATAGCAAGCTGTCTTTAAATTTATTTGTGCAGGATTTATCTACGTAAATTCGTTTCTAATTAATTGCAATGAAAAAATCTTTTGTCGGCTTACTTCTTATTTTTAATTTTTCATTCTTCATTTTTAATTCTGCTTCAGCGCAGGATTCATCCCGTCTCCGCATCTCATTGCTCACCTGCACGCCCGGAGAAGAACTGTATTCTACTTTCGGACATAGTGCCTTCAGGGTGGTCGACAGCACCAGCATGACTGATATTGTTTACAACTATGGCACTTTCAATTTTGATGACGATGGATTTTATTTAAAGTTTGTGCAGGGGAAATTACTGTACTATGTATCTGCTGAATATTTTAAAGATTTTAAAGAGCTCTACCAATCTACCAACCGTGGCATTACCGAACAGGTTTTACATTTAACCGCTGCAGAAAAAATAACCATTCAACGATTTTTAAACAATAACCTGAAAGAAGAAAACAAGTTTTACAAATACGATTTCTTTTTCGATAACTGCACCACCAGGTTACGTGATATTTTAAAAAAGCAACATGATTCTTCATTTTGTAAAATTGCTGTAATGCCGGTGGGCAGCAGGTTCCGGCAGGCCATTCGCCAGTACCTGGATAAGAATAACAAAGACTGGAGCAAACTCGGTATTGATATTCTGCTGGGTAAACCCTGTGATGGCGTGATGACTGCAGAGAACATGCAGTTCCTGCCCGATAACCTGATGAAGAGTTTAGACAGCAGCGATCATGCCATGGTTTTATCATCGCAAAACTTATATCCTATCAGCAATGAAAATGCAAAAGGATCTTTCTTTACTCCGATGCTGGTTTTTTCTTTGCTGGCCATCTTTATTGTTTTACTCGGCTACACAAAAAACAAATTTGCCCAGGCATTCCTGCATGGGTTTGATGGGTTGTTTTTTTTCCTTACCGGTGTGCTGGGCATCATTTTAATTTTCATGTGGTTTGGTACCGATCACAGCATGACCAAAGATAATTTTAACCTGCTTTGGGCCTGGCCGACACATGCCATCATGGCTTTTCTTGTAAATAGTAAAAAGAATGGGGTGCAAAAATATTTTAAGTTTACTGCTATAGCTTTACTGGCTGTTTTAATAAGCTGGTTCTTTTTACCACAGCAAATGAACAATGGATTAATCCCGATCGTTCTACTGCTGATCTATCGCAGCGTAAAAAGATCTTTTGCCACTATGGTCTGACGTCCCGTCTGACCATGAGTTTGCCACAGAGGCACAGAAACACAGAAAAAAATGCAATTAAAAACCTTCACATATCAATCCTCCAAAATTTTTTACCGCACTATTGGTGCAGGCAAACCTGTTGTATTGCTCCATGGCTTTGCCGAAGATGGTGATGTATGGATAAACCAAATTGAATTCCTGCAACAACATTGCTATCTCATCATTCCCGATCTGCCCGGGAGTGGTCAATCGGAACTGATCAACGATATGAGCATTGAAGGAATGTCTGAAATGATTAAAGCTCTATTAGATTTTGAGCTCGGGTTCCCCCTTCAGGGGGCGGAGGGGGTTTTAATCGGCCACAGCATGGGCGGTTATATCAGCCTGGCATTGGCCCAAAAATATCCCGAAATGATTTCTTCCCTTGCATTGGTGCATTCATCTGCCTTTGCCGACAGTGAAGAGAAAAAAGCCAATCGTCTTAAATCAATTGAGTTTGTAAAAAAGAATGGTGCTTTTGAATTTTTAAAAGCAGTTATTACCGACCTGTTCAGCGAAGCCTGGGCAGCTGATAACCAGGAAATCATCGATACACAGATCGAAAAAAGCAAAGATTTTTCTGATGAAGCCATCGTGGCTTATTACCAGGCCATGATCAACCGGCCCGACAGAACATCTGTACTTAAAAATTTTGGCAAACCCATCCTGTTTATCATTGGCCGGCACGATAAAGCCGTACCCTTTGAGCAAAGTATGCAGCAGTGCTATATGCCCGGTCAGTCGCATATACACATACTACGCAACACCGCCCACATGGGTATGTTTGAAGAGACAGACAAATTGAATAAGGCAATTTTGCAGTTTATTAACTCATCGTTGTAACATTCACTTGTGAAAGGCAGCGTTTTTCAGTATTTTTAACTCTTATAATTGCTTTAACTAACCGTATGAAGAGATTTCTGTTTTTTTTCATTTTAATTCTATTCTTTTCTGACAGTTTTGCTTCGCATATTTCAGGAGGCGAACTGATCTATGAATATCTGGGGCCCGGAAGTGCTGCCAATTCAAGGAAATACCGTTTTACATTAAAGCTTTTCAGAGACAATCGCTGTACCAATTGTGCTGAAATGCCCGGTCATGTAATAATCGCTATCTATAATAATGATAACAGTTCACACATTGCTTCATCTCCTTTCAATGTTCCCGAGTTAACAGAAATCAATGTACCTGTTGACCCGGCGCCAGCCTGTATGGAAAATCCGCCGGTTATCAACTATAGTATGGGCATCTATGAGTTTACCGTTGACCTTCCTGATAATACAAACGGATATACAGGCGCTTATCAAACCTGTTGCCGTATAACCCCCATGGAAAATGTTTCTACCGTTCCGCCACCGGGACAGGGAGAAGGTTCTACCTATATCTGTACCATTCCCGGCAATAGGCAATTCACGGGTATTAACAGCAGTCCTCAATTCAAAACGATCTTAGGGCCGGTATGTTATGGTGCCAATTTCATTTTCGATTTTGGTGCTATTGATCCTGATGGAGATTCATTGGTTTATTCGTTTTGCAATGCTTACAACAGAGGTATTGCAACAAACTCGCAGGATGTAACGCCGCCACCCCCTCCTTATCAATCGGTGGGTTATATTAATGGATATTCGGGAACTGTCCCTTTGGGTTCGGCTGCAGTTATCAACAGCCGAACAGGAATTATTTCTGGATTTGCTCCTCAAGTGCCTGGAAGGTATGTAGTTTGTGTATGTATAGATGAGTACAGAAATGGTGTACTAATCGGCCATCACAGAAAAGATTTTATACTAACAATCAGTAACTGCAGCCTGGTTTCAACAAAACTTGATCCCAGTTACACGAATTGTAAAGACTTGACATTCCATTTTTCAAATGGTAGTCAATCTGCAAATATTCAGAGTTATTATTGGGATTTTGGTGATGGTAATTTCTCAACAGATCCAGCTCCAACCTATACCTATCTTGCAGCTGGAAATTATACAGTAAAACTTGTTGTAAACCGGGGTATGCCCTGCTCCGATTCCTCAACATCGCCTGTAAAAGCTTTCCCTGGCTTCAATCCCGACTTTGAGGTATTGGGCAAATGCAAAAACATACCGATACAATTCAACGATAAAACAACGGCAGCATTTGGTAGCCCCAATTACTGGAGCTGGGATTTTGGCGAACCAACTTCACCCACCAATACATCTGCATTACAAAACCCTACACATGTTTATGCAGTGGCAAACAGTTACAATGTAAAATTTATAGTGGGTACCAGTGTTGGTTGTATCGATACAGTTTACAAAACTATTGATATTCTAAACCAACCTCCATTAACCTTGCAACCCAAAGACACCCTCATCTGCAATATTGATACCCTGCAATTAAATGCTGTTGGTGCCGGTTCATTTTTCTGGACACCCAATTACATGATCAGCAATGTGAACATTGCCAACCCGCTGGTTAGTCCGGATGTTACTACCACTTACAGGGTACAGCTTACCGATGCCTTTGGCTGCACCGGCAGCGATACCATCAGGGTTCGGGTGGTAAATAATGTTACACAATTTGCCGGGGCCGATACCAGCATCTGCCGTACCGACCCGGTTACCCTGCAGCTAACCAGTGATGCCCTGCATTTTTTATGGACCGAAAATCCTGCCAACAATACCATCAGTGACCCCACCATCAAAAACCCGGTTGTGAGGCCATTGGTTACTACCAGGTATCATGTAGTGGGTAATATTGGTAAATGCACGGCCGATGATGATATTATTGTTACACCAATACCATATCCCGTAGCCAATGCCGGGCCCGATAATACCATTTGTTTTGGCAACTCGGCACAACTGCAGGCCAGTGGCGGCAGTATTTACAGCTGGAGCCCCAGTGCCTTTTTAACGGCTACCAATATTCCCAACCCGGTATCGGTAAAACCAACCGATAATGTACGCTATATTGTTACGGTACGGGATGTGCTGGGCTGCCCCAAACCTGTAAAGGATACCATGTTCCTGTTTGTGGCAAAAATAAAAGCCAGTGCCGGTACTTCCGATACTTCGGTGGTGCTGGGCCAGCCGCTGCAACTTAGTGCCAGCGGCAGTACCAATTACTCCTGGAGCCCCACTACCTGGCTGGATAATCCTTTAATACGCAATCCCATTTCGCTGCCGCAGAGCGATATTACTTACACCGTAAGGGTAAGCAACAATTTTGGTTGCTACGATGATGCCAGCATACGGGTGCATGTGTTCCGCATAAAACCCGACCTGCTGGTGCCCAATGCCTTTACGCCCAATGGCGATGGCAATAACGATATTTTTAAACCCATTCCTATTGGTATGAAATCGGTAGATATTTTTAGGGTGTACAACCGCTGGGGACAAATGCTGTACTCCGGTACCGGCAATGGCACCGGCTGGGATGGAACCTTTGCCGGCGTTAAACAGGAAATGGCAACCTATGTATGGTATGCCGAAGGGGTAGATTACCTGAACAATAAAATAAAAAGAAAAGGCTCTGTTGTATTGATACGATAAACAAACAGAGCTGCAATACAAAGCCCGGTTATTTAAGCCGGGCTTTGTATTTTAGTTGCAGGTAGCAAGGGTTGCCAACCTTTAAACATGCTGCCTGGCTTAAAAACTCATAATGAAGGTTGGCAACCCTGCTTTTTTATTTGGGTTGCATCGCCTATTTTGCAGGTATGAAGAAGATAGTATTGATAACAGGCGCCACTTCCGGTATCGGAAAAGCCTGTGCCGAAAAATTTGCCGCTGCCGGCGATGATCTCATCATTACCGGTCGCCGCCAGGAAAGATTACTTGAGTTGCAGGCGCAGCTTGAAAATGCAAACGGCATTAAAGTGCTGCCCCTTTGTTTTGATGTGCAGAACAGGCAGGCCGTACAGGATGCTTTGGCAAACCTGCCCGGGCCCTGGCAACAGATAGATGTATTGATCAACAATGCAGGCCTGGCCCTTGGCCGCGATAGTTTTGAAGATGCCGATATGGATGACTGGGAAACCATGCTTAACAGCAATGTACATGGATTGTTATATGTGAGCAAAGCCGTGCTGCCCTACATGCTAAAGCAGCAAAAAGGCCATATTGTAAACATGGGCTCAGTTGCCGGTAAGGAAGTGTACGAAAAGGGCAATGTGTACTGCGCCAGCAAGTTTGCTGTGGATGCCATTACCAAGGCCATGCGTATTGACCTGCTGAAAAACAATATTAAAGTAACCGGCATACACCCCGGCGCTGTAGAAACCGAATTTTCGCTGGTGCGTTTTAAAGGACAGGAAGAAACAGCCAAAGCGGCTTACACCGGACTTACCCCCTTAACTGCCCATGACATTGCCGATACGGTATTTTACTGCGTAAATTTACCAGCCCATGTATGTATAAACGACCTGGTAATTACCTGTACACAGCAGGCCGGCACGTATTATTTCCATAAAAAATGATGAAATTTCTGCAAAAAAAATAAAATTTCAGAAATCGCAATTCTGGTACAATAATTGAACTTTTACCCCGTTATCAGATAGTAAACAAAGTTGTTGTAAGTACTTAATTTACATAACTTTAATTCACAACCAGATTTGTTCAGGTATTCCGTTATCCTTTTGACTACTTAAGTTTATGAAAAATCTTTTACGCTTGTCAGCATTTATCGGGTTATTTCTCATCAGTTTAAATACTGCAGCGCAAGATGTTATACGCCAACAACCCTGCATGTCTCCCACCATTTTACAGCAGGCCGATAGCATGAAACTTTTACTGGCAAAACAGGGCTTTATGGTAGTTAAAGAAGCCAGTATGCAAATGGTTAGCGAATACGAAATGCCGGTTATTGTTCCCTTAAGCGAAGGAAGCTGGTACCAGTTTGTTTTTATTGGTGATATGACCTCCAGGTTATATGAAGTGCGTATGTACGACTGGAACGAAAAACAAGTGGTTTACCAGAAAAAATACTGGGGCGATGTGGATGGTAATGTAATCAGCTATTCTTACATGCCGCAGTTCTCAGAATTTCACATGATAAAACCTGTTCAGGTAAATAAAAAGAAAAAAGATGTTTGCGGCTATGTAATGCTGCTGAAGAAAGTTAAGTAAAACCAGTGCTTGGTTATACTATAGAGTCCTTCCCGGTGAGAACTGCGAGGGACTTTTTTTATTCCCGAAGGGAGTGAAATTTGCCCGCAGATATCGCTGATGTCGCAGATAAGAGGTGCCCCCAATGAGATAACAGTAAAATTTTATCAGTATAAGGTTCTCCTTAAAGGAAATCAAAACAGCTTGTAAGCTTTCGGGAACATCCCGAAAAGCAGTTGCAGGGGTGCGGCAAGGTTTCGGGAACTCCCGAAAAGCAGTTACAAGGGTGCGGCAAGGTTTCGGGAACCCCCGAAAAGCAGTTGCAGGGGTGAGGCAGGGTTTCGGGAACTCCCGAAAGGCAATTGCAGGGGTGTGGCAGGGTTTCGGGAACTCCCGAAAGGTAATTGCAGGGGTGCGGCAAGGTTTCGGGAACTCCCGAAAGGTAATTGCAGGGGTGCGGCAGGTTTTCGTACTATTAAATCATCATGTAAAGCGTCTCCTAAATAAAAAAAGCACAGAATCAACTTTCGTCTTTTCTGTGCTTCCCCTGTCCCGATAGCTATCAGGACGACAATATTATAGTGCTATTGTGTCAGCGATATCCTAACCTGCAAACCGGCCCTGGTATTTACTATCGGGGCACTTGATGAGATATAAGGATTTACCCTACGCTGATCAAAGTATAACTTCACATTAATGCGGTTATTCAGGAAATAATCGATCGAAGGCGAAATGGTAATATCCCTGCTGCCACCGGTGGCAAAATTATTATCCTGGTCTAAGCGGCTGTTGGCTGTTACATTATCCCTGATCCTGAAATCCAGCCGGAAGTTGATCTCGTTCTCCAGCTTTTTGCCATCACCATTTTTGCCGGTAAGGAACTTAGGCCATTTTACATTGATAAAGCTCAGCGGGTTCTTCATACCACGTTTGCGCCAGCCTGCACCAATTACAAATTCGGTACTGCGTACTTCGCTCAGCTGAAAATCTACCAGGCTCAAACTTAACTGCCTTGTTTTTGAATATTCAAACTTGGCCTGCAGCTGGTTCGTAAACATCATGTCGATACCAATTAACGGAGAGAACTGCTCTCCTATGCTGATATTAGGCAACAGGAAGTAAGGAACGTAGTTCTTAGAGATCGTATCGTAAAACGAAGGGTATCCGTAATGTGATACATCCTGGTACAGCAGGGCCGATGTAAATCCGTTCATGCTCAGGTTACCCGTATACCCGTGAGAAACCGAGAAGTTGGTGAACAGTTTATCCAGCGGTTTTATTTTACTTAAACCATTGTAATCAACCTTCCAGTTCAGTTTGGGTTTAATGCCCCTGAACGGATTGGATTTGATGTTTGGATTATTTTGGTTTATCAGTGAAACCGAATTAGGATCCTGCCCGGTATAGGCTGCCAGGAACGCCGGTATCAGTACATCAATGGCGTACTTACCATATCCGTAATAATAACCATCGGCACCCACCGGCTGACCGGCACTGTATGGATTGGCTTTACCCAAACGCTCAGATAAAATGATCCTGTAATCCTGGAACTTTTTAAAGGTTGCAGAAACACGGTTAGGATCGAATTTGCCAAATAATGTTTTAAATGCTATGTACGATACATCAAAGCCACCACCTGCATACGGATTCAGGTGCTTAAAGCTGTGATTGGTACCTCCGCTGGTATCAATATTCCTGAAGGTTTCTGAGTAATTCTTGTTAAAGGTCTTACTCATGTTCAGGGTAATATTCAGGTCACGTATCGGTTCCAGCTGTGCCGAGAACGTGATACGCTGATCAAAGCTCTGCTGGAAAATAGAATTGAAGGTGGTATCCTTCGTTATCAACCCTTTTTTAGCTGCCGCATTCATCCAGGCCGTATCCGGCTGTCGCCCGAGTATAAAGTCAACGCCCGGCGACATGCTCTTCCAGTTCTGGCCCACGTATTTGGTACTATCGGTATAGCCTGGTAAACGGGTATGTGCGTTCTCCGAAATAGAGAAGCTGGCTTGTTTTAAACTGGTTGCCAGTTTACCGGCAAACCTCAGTCCCTTGCTTACATAAGGCACAGCGCCCTGGTCTACCCGCTTACGGTTTTTAACCACTTTTCTGCCATTCTTTTTTATAAGCGTGTCCTTATACCTGGTTATCCTTGCCCTCCATCTTTCCTGGTCGGCCTTATTACTTTCTGCATCCAGCTGCCTTAACCATTTCGATTTCTGGTAAAGCCTGTTAAAATCAAACTGTGCGGTGGCTTCACTTTGCTGGCCATTCTCCAGTATATTACCCAGCTCTACTGCCAGGCGTGAAGCTGCGATCCAGCTATAGTTTGCCTGGTAACGCAGGTTAATGGTCGTCCAGTCAACCAGCGGGAATTTGGCAGTTGGCAATGTGTACGTAAAGTTGGCTGTATGGTTATACGTGGTATTCCTTCCGCCCTTTAATAAATTACGCCATACGGTATCTTTTTTGGCACCGGTATTCAGCCTGCCTTCGGGTTCATCAATACGGCTGTTGTTGATAGCGGTAAAATCAAAGTTCAGGCTACGGGTAATGTTCCAGCGGAAAATATAATTACGCTGGAAGGTATAATACTTGTCGTAGGTTTCCGGGATCTTATATTTGGATGTACCAATGCTGCGTGGCCTGATGGCACCAAACTGGCGGTTCACATCAGCCCTGAAGCTTAATTGCGATGGTATCAGGTTGAAGTTGAAATCCTTCACCAGGTCGAACCAATGTGTTTTTCTTTTGGTAAAGAATTTCAGCTTTTTAAATGGTTCAATGTATTTAGGCTGTGGCGAAAAATTATAGCCCAGTCCGTATTTGTGCCTGGTTATTTCGTTGCTTTCGATCAGCGGTGTATGATTTTTGATCTTCAGGTACGAGTAGCTGAAATCAAAGTTCGACAGGTCATACACTTTTGGTTTTTTAGTGCTGGTTCTGTTCTTACGCACATTGGTAAAGTTTACCGTAGTGGTTGATGTAAAATCAATAGCCGCATTTTTGATCGAATCCTTTTCTGCTTTAGTAGCTGCTTCTTTAACCTTATCCTTCAGTTTAATATCCATATCGTACGGGTCGTACTCTGGCTTACTAACCGATTGCTGGTAGCTGGCAAAAACGGGAATTGACAGCGCTGCTTTTGCAGGCAGCAATTTACCCAGCTCAAGATTTGCAGATACATCAAACTGTGTAAAATTATCGCGGTAGCGGTCGTTGATCCTTTGCTCCAGGGTTCCAAAACCGGCACTATGTGTATTGGCAGATAATGAAACCGTTCCCAGGTCAGCCAGGTTCAGGTCAATCCTTCCTAAAGCGGCCCAACCTCCATGTTCATCAATAGATGAAAGGCGCAGTTCATTTACCCATACCTCGGCACAGGCTGTTGGCTGTTTGGTATTTTCAACGCCAATCAATATACCCCTTATCTCTGCCAGGTTAGGATTACCCATTACCGAATAGGTATGCCCGTTTGTTTGCAATTGCCTGTAAATAATATCAGGCGAGCCATTCAGGTTCCTGTCCTGTTTCAGTTTAACCAGGGTTTGCAGATCCACATCCAGCGAGTTTCGTGGGTTCCACAAGGTATCATTATAGGCATTCGAATTCGGGTCCATGGTTGATCCCGCCAGCGGATCGGTTAATATCAGCGGTATGCGTATCTCGTAATAGTTATTTACAAAGTCGGTTCCCATCCTGAATACGGCGGTTAGGTCTTTGTCGTTCAGCGTTGCAGGGCCTGCTTTTGTATTTTTCTCTGCATGTATATACATCTGCATTTTGCGGAACTGGCGAAGATCCCTGTTGGCAAATGTTTGTTGTACGCCCCTGGCATCATCTTTTGCAAGATTGCAGAACTGTAAGGTAAGCGCCTGCTCATTCTGCAACAGGTTAACCCCGTTATTACTTAAGGTTTGCACCCTTTGAATTTCGGTTGGTGTACGATAAGGCAATGGTGTACGCTTATCATTCTCTTCAATATTTACCGCACCCTGGTTAAAGGTAGTAGGGCTGCCCGGAGGTATTTGTGTATAGATACCGGTACTGTCTATTTTATAATTGTATTTACGCCAAACATTGCGGGTAAACTGCAGTTCACCAAAACGCATTACCAGGCTGTCATCAAAATCTGTCATGAACATCCGAACAAAACGGATCGATTTAAAGTCTGGTATGTTACCGATCTTACGATCGTATTTTTCAATGGGTATCCGAAACTGGTACCAGGTTTCATTACGGGCACTTCCATCCACCAGGTTAACTGTAACTGTTTTCTTATCAACAATAAAGTTTGTACCAATGGCCATTTCCGGCTGGGTGGATGGTTTAATATCCACTATGTACTGGAAATACTCTTCGGTCTGGTTGAGTGTATTATCGCGGTTCAGGTCTTCCGCATCGGGATATAAGGTAGATGCCGATGAGAAGGTTGATCCATTATTGATCGGTGAATTCCCTTCAGGATTATTGTAGTTTTTATACCTGCCGATAATACCAAGCCCTGGTTGCTGATCCAGGTCATCACCACGGTAATAGTGATAATTATCTGATGAAGGATCCAGTAAAGCCTGCCTGTAAGTGATAGAGCCTGTACCAAAATTTGCTGCCAGGTTGGCCAGGTATACAGCACGCTTGGTAACTTCGGCCGTATCATCTAACCCGTCAAAACCAATATCCTGGTATTTTCTGTCGTCTGGTTCGTTGCTGAAAGCATTGGTTACCTGCACGGGATTTGATGGTACCCTGCCCCAGTTTGAATTGGTTACAGGCGATGGTGCATTGGGAGTAGGTAAACCATTTTCATAAAAACGCTTACCATCTTTCAATATATCTTCCGAAATATTACCCAGGTTAAAATACAGTTTACCGCCCGCAGATGCCGGGTACGATAAACCCTTAGCGGGGTAATTGATGAAAGGATCCTGCAGCCAGAATTCGATGAACTCAATATTGGCTGTTTCAAAATCGGTTTGATCGATGGCACGCATTAAACCACCCCAGCGGGTTTTCGGATTTCTTAAAGTTCCGTTTGCATTTACACTGGCAGCAGCATCGTCATAATTATAAGGACCTCTTTGGCTGGGGAAATAAGCCAGGTCGAATGTGGTTAACAGGCTTTCTCCAAAACCGGTGGTACGCTGCGGAAAAATTTCACGCTGGTAAACCTGGCGAACCCTTGGATCACTCAGTTCAACACGGTCGTTGCTGTAAGGGTTATTAGATCCTTTATAAAGCTGCAAGGTTGGTTCTATCTGGTACCAGGCAATTTTAGCCCTGTTCTTTCCGTATGGTATGCTGTCGTTAAGTGCCGCTTCGGGGAACAGGATATTACCACTTCTGTCTGTTGCCTGGAATGGCGTAGATGCCAGGTTCCAGCTGATGGGCGGGAAACGAAGATCATAGCCTGATTGTGTTCCGTCAAAATCATCAATATTGATGATGCCTTTTGAACCCTTACCTATTTGTGGAGCATGGCCAGGTTTTAAATAAGCGCCTTCGGCAAATACATTAATAGTAGATGGTGCCGTGGTTTTATAGAACGGAAGCTTATCCAGTATCTTGGTAAGCCTGGGTATATCTTTCTTATAATTAACATCCAGTCCGTACATAGCATTGCGGATAGGTTCGTTGGTACCACCCGAATTGGCATTGTCGTAACTTACCTTACTGAAGAATGGCCTTTCGCTCAAACGCACAATGGTACCGCCTATCGAGAGTTGTTCCTTGGCGGTATTCTTGGCCATATAATCCCACCGCAGGCCCATATAGCTTTTTTGTTGCAGGCCAAAAGATGCATTGTTCTCGTAATTTACCTGCACAGGAATACCGGAGTTAATGACCGCCGAGTTGGTTATTTTAATGGTTCCCAGGTCGTAATTGATATCGTAATCTATACCCTCTATCAACACCCTGCCACCGGCAGATACCGTTACCGATCCCTTGGGAATATTGTAGCCAATGCTGATGTCGGAAGAGCCGGAGATCTTTGCCGAACCCTTTAACACAAAGCGGTTAAGATTAGGGAACTGCTGTGCCACGGCTTTTATGGAGTCGTATAGCGCATAATACAAACTGTCTTTTATATTGGGTACCGTACTGGTATCGGTATAAATGCCTACGGCCAGGTCACGCCCAAAGGGTTCCAGCACCGGGAACATCACCCGGCTGTATTGCGAATACACGGTAAATCCTTCCACGTAATCAAATACACCATCAGGTTGCGGATCCAGCTGGTTATTCAGCCTGTCCAGGTTAATAAGTGAAATGATTGGTGAACCCTGGTTCTTATTTCCAAAAGGCACATAGCGTTTCCAGCCAAGGCCTGGTTCCTGGTACAATACATCCAGTTTAAAATCGGTTGGGGTTAAAGTACCATAGCCAATGGCATATACATTCTTCATCATCAGGTCCCAGATGGGTAATGTAGGCCTTTGTGAAGTTGCTTTCAATAATTTTAAGAACAATACACGCTGGGTAGCCTGTGTGCTATCCGGCGGCAGGTCCTGCGAAAATTCACCCACCTGGTAAATTTTACCATTGTACGAATACTGGTAGGCAACAGCCAGTACCTCATCCGTTTGCAAAGGCTGACTTAATGAAATAAAGCCCGCCTGGCGGTTAAATATATATTGCGATGAATCGAGTTTACGTGCAAAGGTTTTTTCAAAATCCTGTACGGGTTGTAAACCCAGTGTATTGGTTAAATAGTTAAACACCAGCGATGGGTTCCTGCTGCTGTTAGCATTTGAAATGATGCTTGCATATAAAGGATTGCTTCCGTTGGAAGGTATGGTAGATGGAGAACTTCCCGATTCGCCCAGGTTGGTTAAACCAACCACATCCCTGGTTTCGGTAGTAGTACCATTTTTATTGGTGATCCAAACCTCCAGCCTTAATATCTGCACGGGTGCAGTTACAGCCGGTAATTTGCTCATTACCTTATTGTAATTCTCTTTAAAATACTGGCCCAGTAAAAAGTGGCGGTTCTCTTCATATTCATCGGCCTTTATTTCAAACAGCTGCGATGCGGTACCACCGGCCAGGTTGGCCGATTGCCTTTGCGATTTCTGGTTGGCTATAACGCCGGTAATAAATAATTTTCCGAATTGCAGCGTGGTTTTAAGCCCAAACAGTTGCTGGGCTCCCGGTATAAGTGTACTGCGACTTGGGAAGGCCACATTACCCAGTTCAAAACGCTTTACTATTTCGTCGTCCAAACCGGTATAATCCAGTTTCAGCTGGTTATCCTGTCCAAAATTGGCCAGCGTATTATAGTTGATCGGGAATTTTAATTTTCCGCCAATATCGGCATTCACATTTACCTGGGCATTCATGTCAAAGTCAAAGCCACCGTTCTTCCTGGCCCTTTCCGGTAATGTAGGGTTCTTAATATTCTGGCCCTGGTACCCGGCAGTAAGATCCACATTTCCCTGCGGGGTAATATTTATTTTTCCATTACCAAAAAGCCGGTTGAACAAATTATCGTACAGCGATAATTTAGGCTTTACCCGGCCCCGGTTAAGTACATTCATTAAATTGGAGCGCTTTTGAAAATACTCGGTTTCTGACTGTTTGCCTTTTATTTGCCAGTATTCATCAAAACTATAGCTGGTGGTGGTTCGGTAATAGCGGTTACCTATTTTTTCGTACACGATATAGCGGCGTGTAACGGGATCGTACACAACCGAATCCTTGATATTGGAAGGGGTCTTCAGGTCCAGTGTACGGTTTCTGCCGCTTCCAAAGAAGTCGCCCCGGCGATCCCTGATGGGATACTTCAGGCTATCGGCATAATTGGGTACAGACGTATCTCCCTTGTTAATTCTGGTTTCGTAATGATATGGGGTGGCCTTGGCAGGGTGAGCCTGTATTACAAACAGGATTACAGCCAATAGTACACAGCCAATCAGTCTTGAGTTTTGTTTTCTAATAAGCAACATCCGGTAAATCGATTAACGTAGCGTTCTTGTCAAATGGCTTTTAGGGCTTTTTTAATTAAGTCTTCTAATCCTGATACGGGTGGTTCGGCACGGATAATCTTTTGGATAGCATTTTCTGCCTGTGTTCTGGAAATACCGAGAGCAGTCAACGCATTTAACGCATCTGTTTCCATACTATTGCCCATGTGTGCAGAAACATTTACATCTAACGGGTTTTTGCCCAGTTTATCTTTTAATTCCAGTACAAGTCGTTCAGCGGTCTTTTTTCCTATTCCTTTGACACTCTCCAGCAGCTTTATGTTGCTTTGCACAATGGCCGCACTCACTTCTTCGGGTTTTAAAGACGATAACATCATCCGGGCAGTAGCTGCCCCAACCCCCGAAACCCCGGTCAAAAGAACAAACATATCCTTTTCCTGCTTATCAAAAAAGCCAAATAACACATGTGCATCTTCTTTTACCTGCAGGTGCGTAAACAGTTTACCTGCTTCCAGGTTTTGTATATGCGAAAAGGTATTCAGGCTGATATTCACTTCATACCCAACACCATTAACATCTACATAAACCTGTGCCGGGCTTTTATACGTAAACTTTCCTTGCAAATATGCGTACATAGTTAATATACAGTCAATAGCGAAAATAAGGGTTTTTTATGAGCCACAACCGTTAAAATCGTTAACAAATATCAAATCGGTCTTATGGTGTACTGGTCAAATTGTTTTATTGCTTAAAACTGTGTAGGCACTTAAGATAATTAAACCATTTCAACATGCAGCAATTAAACCATTCAACCATATCACAATTAAACCATTAAACCATTTTTCTGTACTTTTACCCTTCACTATCTAATTAAAACATATTCAGTAAAAAGGGATTTTCATGCAAAAAATACATGCAGGTATTACATCAGTTGGAGGTTATGTACCCGAATACAGGCTTACCAACGCTGAGCTGGAAAAAATGGTTGATACAAACGATGAATGGATACGCACCCGTACCGGTATATCGGAACGAAGAATATTAAAGGATGAGGGAAAGGGCAGCAGCGACCTGGCCGTTCCGGCAGTGCTGGATCTCTGCAAAAAAAGAGGCATCAGTCCCGAAGAAATTGAATGCATGATCTGTGCCACCGTTACACCCGATATGGTATTTCCGGCAACAGCCAATATCATCTGCGACAAAATTGGCGCCAGCAATGCCTTTGGATTTGATGTAATGGCAGCCTGCTCGGGCTTTTTATATGCCGTAACCACGGCTACCGCCTTTATTGAAAGCGGCAGGTATAAAAATGTGGTGGTGGTAGGGGTAGATAAAATGAGCAGCATTATCGATTACAGCGACCGCACCACCTGCATCATTTTTGGCGATGGTGCCGGTGCCGTTTTACTGGAAGCCGTGGAAGATGGCCTGGGCGTTAAGGACAGCATTTTAAAAAGTGATGGCAGCGGCAGCAAATTCCTGCACATGAAAGCCGGCGGATCGGTAAAACCATCTACCGTTGAAACAGTACTGGCCAAAGAACATTTTGTGTACCAGGAAGGGCAATCGGTATTTAAGTTTGCTGTAAAAGGCATGGCCGATGTGAGTTACGAGCTGATGGAACGTAATAATTTAACTGCCGATGATATTGCCTGGCTGGTACCACACCAGGCCAACCTTCGTATTATTGATGCCACGGCCAACCGTATGGGTTTATCAAAAGAAAAAGTGATGATCAATATTCAGAAATACGGCAACACTACAGCCGGTACCTTACCCCTGTGTTTGTGGGAATGGGAAAAGCAGCTTAAGAAAGGCGACAATATTATACTGGCTGCTTTTGGCGGGGGCTTTACCTGGGGCGCTACCTGGGTAAAGTGGGCGTATAACAGTTAGGAATTTTGTAATTTCAATATTCAATTAATTATACCATGAAAAAGATCATTGCTCTTATGCTGGTGGCCATGTTTGCTGTAAATACCAACAGCCATGCACAGTTCTCTAAATACATCATCCGCTTAAAGGATAAGGGCACTAATCCTTTTACACTCGCTAACCCATCGGCTTATTTAACAGCACGTTCTATTCAGCGCCGCACCCGGTATGGTATTGCCATAGATTCAACCGACCTGCCCATTACACCCAGGTATATCGATAGCATCCGCCTGGCAGGTGCAGTTACCATACTTAATACATCCAAATGGCTGAACCAGGTGGCCATACAAACCACCGATGCGGCAGCTTTAACCAAGATCGCCGGTTTTCCCTTTGTATTAAGTACCGGGCCCATTGCTGCAAGGAACGGGCAAACCATTACTCCGGTAAATAAAAAATTAGATGCGGTAACCAACGAAGCACCGCCACCACCTACTACCAATACCACGCTGGCAGATTACTACAGCTACGGACAAAGCTATGGACAGGTTCATTTGCACAATGGCGAGTTCCTGCACAACCGCGGCTTTCGTGGACAGGGTATGCAGATGGCTGTGCTTGATGCAGGATTTTTTCATTACTTAACATTACCAACTTTTGATAGCATACGCAACAACGGACAGGTTTTAGGCACCTGGGATTTTGTAGCCGGCAATGCCAGTGTAGATGAAGACAATGCGCATGGCATGAACTGCCTGAGCACCATTGCTGCCAATATGCCCGGCATTTTTATGGGCACAGCACCCAAAGCTTCTTTTTATTTATATCGCACCGAAGATGTGAACAGCGAATACCCCATAGAAGAACAGAACTGGGTTGCCGGTATGGAAAGGGCCGATAGCCTGGGTATCGATATCACCTCTACATCGCTGGGTTATTTTACTTTTGATAATGCAACGTTCAATCATACCTATGCCGATATGGATGGCAATACCACCATCAGTGCCAAGGGTGCCGACCTGGCTGCAAAAAAAGGCATACTCTGTGTATTGGCGGCCGGTAATGAAGGCAATGGATCCTGGCATTATATCATAACTCCTTCCGATGCTGATAGTGTAATGGCAGTAGGTGCTGTAAGCACAGCAGGTGTAGTGGGCGGTTTCAGTAGTTATGGCCCCAGCAGCGACGGGCAGATAAAACCTTCGGTAGCAGCTGTTGGTGTTAATGCGGTCATTGCCAACCCATCAACCGGGCAACCGGGTTTTGGCAGCGGAACTTCTTTTGCCTGTCCTAATATGGCCGGACTTACCACCTGCCTCTGGCAGGCTTTTCCTGAAATAAATAATATGCGTATCATCAGCGTAATGCAGGAATCGGCAACCCGTGCCACTAATCCCGATGACCGGGTAGGCTACGGAATTCCGGATATGAAAAAGGCTTTTGTAAAACTCATCAAACAATTATACACACAGCAGTCTGCTGTTGCAAACTGTGCTGTTACCTTACAATTCACAGCCAAAACAGATTCGGCTATCAATATTGTAATAGAAAGAAAATTGCCTGCAGGCAGCTATACAACCATCAGCACACAAAATTCTACCGGCGCATTCCAGTCCCGTAATTTCAGTTATACCGATGATCTGCGTAGCTTTTCAACCACCGGCATCTGGTATCGTTTTAAAATGAATATTGCTGCCGATACCAGTTTTTACCTGGACTCGATGCTGATCAATTTTGCCCCCAGGCCAAACCTGGGTGCCGATAAAACAGCCGCTGTCTGCAGTCCTAACACAGTTAATCTTACCACACAGTTTACTACAGCCGGCCTTACCACAAACTGGACATTGGCAGGCAATGCCGTAGCAAATCCTGCTGCTGTTGCTGCTTCCGGCATTTACCAGTTAATTGCAACCAATACCAGCGGCTGTGCCGATACAGCAACTGTGAATGTTACCATCAATGCCAAACCAAACCTGGGTACCGACCAGGCAGTAACAAAATGTACCGATAGTACAACAAACCTGGCCGGCTTATTTAATACAGCTGGCCTTACCACAAGCTGGACATTGGCAGGCAATGCCGTTGCAAACCCGGCCGCAGTAAGTGCTGCAGGCACTTACCAGCTGATAGTGAACAGTACTGCCGGCTGTGCCGATACAGCTACTGTAACGGTAACCAACAACCAGCAGCTTTGTCCGGTAAACCCGCCTGCACCATTACCTGAGCAAATAACAATTAATTACTGTGCAACACCTGGACGTAATCCTTGTAACCCACCGATTACAGATTTGCTTCCTGTTTTAATTGTTAGAAATGTGAATGCAAGTTTTGGTATTTCAGTTTACAGTATTTCAGGGCAGCTTATGTATAAATTTAATAAAGATCATATAGCTGGTTCTATGACTTACAATGTTCCAATGAAAAAATTAGCTGCTGGAATCTATATTGTGAGCGTACGTTTTAATAATGAAAAAGCGATTGTAAAAAAAGTGATAAGAAGAGGATAAACTATTTAAAATGAAAAAAATACTTCTAATATTATTTGTCATTTTAATTGTAATACAATCCTGTAAAAAAGAAGGCGACGTCTGCTACGAATGTAAAGATGCCCAAGGCAATTATTTACAGGATGCTTGTGGAAAGGATGAACAAGATGCATTTGATCATTCTGGAATAATTGAAGGAGTTCACGATATAAATAAATTTCGTCAACGTTGCAGTAAAAAATAGCTATTGTTTTTTAAATACAGCAGCAAACATCGAGTCTGCTTTTTTATCATAACCTTTTAATAATTCCATCTGCAGCAATTGCAGGTGGAATTTTTCTTTGATGAAATCAACGATCTCCTCATTCTCGTGCTTAAAAACAGAACAGGTAATATAAATGAATATACCGCCTGGCTGCAGGTGCGGAATAACCTTGCTTACGATCTGCTGCTGCATGGCCACATACACATCCACCGTTTTGCGTTTTAAATAATAGAGCTGCTCCGGTGTGCGGCTCCAGGTGCCGCTACCCGTGCAGGGCGCATCGCAGATAATGAGTTGAAAGTTTGAAGCTGAAAGTTGAAAATCAGGATTAGTGAGGTCAGCAACAAATGAATGATAGTTTTTTATGCCGGCAGTTTCAAACCTGTTCTTTAAGTTTGATAAAATACTTTCCCTGATATCAGAAACCGTTAATTCAATCTGCCCGTTTAAAATATCGTATGCCATAATTGATTTGCCTCCACTGGCAGCACAGCAATCCCAAACGGATACGGGGTGCTGGATGTTGGATGCTTTTAAAAAATTAAGCACTTTTTGTGAATTAAGATCCTGCACCACTACTTCCCGGTCTGTTTCAAGCAGGTTATCGATCTTTGTTGAATTGGGTAGTTCAATGCAATCATCGCCTTTTAATTCAAATGCAATTCCTGTATCCTGTATTTTTTTTACCACTATCCCTTTTTTACCAGGTCGTATCCTCAGGAACAAATCGGGCTGTGTAAAAAAAGAATACCTGAAAAGTTCCGCATCAATTCCATCACTTAAGGCTTCGGCCCAGGGAAAAACATCTTCGGCTGTAAAGCCCGCTATAGCTGCTTTTACTGCAACAGGTTTTGTAATGATCTCGTTCCACTCCCGTTTATGAAACTGTAAAAAATCACTGCTGCTTACTTCGCAGATAAATACTGCCACAATGATCTTTTCTTCTACCGGCAATTGCGGCAGGGCTTTTCCCAGGCGGTAAAAATTGTAACATAGTGCTGCGATCTGCTTCCTGTCCTTACCCCCGTATTTTTTGTTTGCGTTGAAATATTTTTTTAAGTAGGCGGCAAAAGGAACATCACCTTTATAAGATTCGATAATTGCTTTTGCAGAATTTAAATAAGAGTGGTAACGCATATTATTTGCCGGGAAGACGGAAAGGCGGAAAAATTATTTACAATAAGACCTTAGCGATTTAAAAATAAAACGCATGAACGTCTTTCCGCCTTACCGGCATTTATTTTTATAATTCCAGTAAGCTCTTCACCGGATCTTTACCAAAAAGCATCAATGCCGGGTTCTCCAGCAATTCCTTCACCCTTACCAAAAAGCCAACCGATTCACGCCCATCAATAATGCGGTGATCGTAGCTAAGGGCCACATACATCATGGGCTTAATAACTACCTGCCCGTTTACAGCCATGGGGCGCTCCAGTATATTATGCATACCCAGGATAGCGCTCTGCGGAATATTGATGATGGGTGTACTCATCATGGAGCCAAAAATACCACCATTGGTGATGGTGAAGGTTCCGCCCGTCATTTCTTCGATGGTTAATTTATTGTCTTTGGCTTTTTTGGCCAGATCTACTACTGCCGCTTCAATACCCGCCATGCTCAGGCTTTCGGCATTACGTATCACCGGCACCACCAGGCCTTTAGGGGCACTTACCGCAATGGAAATATCACAATAATCGTGGTAAATAATATTTTCTCCGTCGATATACGCATTTACAGATGGAAACTCCTGCAAAGCATAGGTACAGGCTTTGGTGAAAAAGCTCATAAAGCCCAGGTTAACCCCATGCAGTTCTTTAAAAGTATCCTTGTATTTTTTGCGGATGTCCATGATGGCGCTCATATCCACTTCATTGAAAGTGGTGAGCATCGCCGTGGTATTCTTAGCTTCTACCAGGCGCCTGCTGATGGTTTTGCGCAGGTTGCTCATCTTTTCTGCACGGTCATTTCTTGCAAAAAGTTCGGTACCTGGTTTTCTGCCGGGGTTATTCAAAGCATCCATCACATCTGCCTTCATAATTCTGCCATTGCTGCCCGATGCTGAAACAGATTTTACATCCACTTTTTTATCTGCAATGATGGCAGCGGCAACCGGGGTGGCTTTAATGTCAGTTGCTGGTTTCTGGTTAGTAGTTTGTGGTTGGTTGTTCGTTGTTGGTTGTTCGTTGTTCGTGGGCTGCTCCTTTTTTACTGCTGCCTCAGCTCCCCCTTCAGGGGGCTGGGGGGCCTCCGCCTCGGTATCTATACTACAAACCACATCGCCGATATTGAGCGTAGCGCCTTCTTCGGCAATGATCTTTATTACACCCGCCTGCTCGGCATTCAGTTCAAAAGTGGCTTTTTCGCTTTCCAGCTCGGCAATCACTTCATCGCGGTTGGCCCATTCGCCGTCTTTTTTATGCCATTTAACCAGGGTAACTTCACTGATACTCTCACCTACGGTAGGAACTTTTATTTCGATTGCCATTTCTGTAATTTATTGTTTTGCAAATTTCGGTGAAAATAAAGGATTATTAAAATTGATTTGTTTTTTGTGGCACTTAAGTTTCTGAAACAGGAATGATGCAAGGTATTTTATACGCCTGATTTAAGAAAATTATACGTATATTTGAGCATAAAATAAGCAGTTATGACTGTAAAATTAAATTTAACTATCGATGAGGATGTAGTAAACCGTACCAAGCGATATGCAAAAAGAACAAATACTTCTATCAGCAAAATGGTGCAGGAATATTTAGATAAAACCACGAAAAACGAAAAGACTGATAAAAAGAGCTTCGTTGAAAAATATGCCGGCATCCTGAATGGCCAGTTAAGCGACAAAGAAGTTGAACGTTTAAAGGGGCAAAGAGTAAAAGAAAAATATGGCTACTAAAATTTTCCTGGATACCAATATCATACTGGATCTGTTGGACCAGGAACGTCCTTTTGCAAAAGAAAGCGAGATATTATTCGGTTTAATTGACAACGGTACTATACAGGCTTATTTTTCAGAATCTGTAATTACCACCACCGATTATGTGCTCACAAAAAAGTTTACCGGTATACAAAGGGCAGGTATTGTAACGGATCTGCTCAGGCTGTTAACCATCATTGCATGTACAAACAGCATTGTACAAAATGCGCTGTTAAAAAATGAGACCGACCTGGAAGATGCTATTCTTTATGAACTGGCACTCACTGAAAAGCTGGATTATTTTATCAGCAACGATAAGCAGGCTCTGAAAAAACTATCGACAAAGAAATTGCCTGTAGTTTCTACAAAAGATTTTCTTAAGATCATACATGCCAGGTAAATCAAAAGTTGTTACGGCATCCCTGTAAAAAACAAAAACAGCGCTGTTTCCAGGCTGTTCATCAAAAAGTGCATTAGAAAAAACTATCCGCCCAGGTAAGTTTTCAGCAGTTTACAGCGTGATGCGGTGCGTAGTTTGGTAATGGCTTTATCTTTTATCTGTCTCACTCTTTCCCGGGTAAGGTTAAAATGCTCACCAATATCTTCCAGGCTCAGTGCATGATCTACACCAATACCAAAGAAAAAACGAATCACGTCTTTCTGCCTTTCGGTAAGCGTACTCAATGAACGGTCTATCTCTGTTTTCAATGAATCTTTAAACGCCAGTGCATCATCGGTCTTTTCGGCATTATGATTTATCAGCACGTCTATCAGGGTGCCATCCTCACTATCTGATAAGGGCTGGTCCATACTTACATGCCTGGCGCTGATACCCAGCGTGGCAGCAATTTCTTCTGCATCCATATCCAGTAAAAAAGCCAGTTCCTCAGGTGTGGGCTCTCTTTCAAACTCCTGCTCCAATTGCGAGTAGGCTTTGCTGATACGGTTGGTTAAACCAACTTTGTTTAATGGCAGGCGAACGATCCTCGACTGCTCGGCCAGTGCCTGTAAAATACTCTGGCGTATCCACCATACAGCATAGGATATAAATTTAAAACCACGGGTTTCATCAAAACGTTGTGCTGCTTTTATAAGTCCAAGATTACCTTCATTGATGAGGTCGGGCAGGGTTAGCCCCTGGTTCTGGTATTGTTTGGCAACCGATACCACAAAGCGAAGGTTTGCTTTGGTTAATTTTTCAAGAGAAGCCTGGCAGCCCTGCTTGATCCTGATAGCAAGCTTTACTTCCTCTTCCGGTGAAATTAATTCCACTTTACCAATCTCCTGCAGGTATTTTTCTAAACTCTGGCTCTCACGGTTTGTGATGGACTTAGTGATCTTAAGCTGACGCATACTCATAAGCCGAAGGTTTTATTTAATTAATAGCAGAAAAATTTTTGGGTTAAGAATTTGTTAAAAACAACCGTTTTGATTAACGTAATTTATACTATTTAGTATACGTCACCAAAAAAAAAAATCTAAAACACTGGATTTCAGAGCCTTATTGGCTGTTTTGTTTAAGCTACCGCTCATAAAAATTAAACAAGAAAAACCAAATAAATAATTTGTTCTGTGGATTATTTTGTTATTATTGCATGAATGCAATGATCTTTAAATAAAAAGAATGAGTAAGAAAGTTTTATATACATTGGAATACCCTGTAAGATGCTCCCCGGGCATATTGTACGAATTTTTGAGAACGCCTGCCGGTATCCAGGAGTGGTTTGCTGAAAAGGTAGATGAGCGTGATGGTAAATTCAGTTTTTCATGGGATGGTACTGTAGATAATGCGGAATTGATCGATAGCGAGGAAGACAAATTTGTTCGTTTTCGCTGGGACTATATGGGCAAAGACGAATACTTTGAATGGCGCATTGATAAATCAGAAGTTACCAATCAGACCATTTTGGTCATCAGCGATTTTGCCGATAAAAAAGAAATAAAAGACCAAAGCCAGTTATGGGAATACCAGGTTAAAGACCTGTTTCACCGCATTGGCAGCTAATCCTTCAGCATTATAATTATTTCAGCAAAGGCCTTATCAAGCAGCAAAGGAATATCATTCCATGCCTGCAATGGAAATGGTATGGCCAGTTTTACAAATGACTTTTCCCGGATGCTTTGTAACAGATCCTCAGCTGCCATTTGCTCCACAGCCATATAGTTATCTGCTTCAAAATGATGCTGCCACTGGCTTTCGTGCACACAGATAAAAACCTGCTCCGGCACTGCCCTTACATGGTCAATTATTTTTTGCTGAAACATAGCTTTATATTTTCCTGAAAGATGCAGTGTGATGCTAAAGAAATTTCCCCACCAGAACATGGTACGCACAGCAAAAATATCATCACCGCTAAAGCACCGCGGATAATCCAGTAACAGGTATGGCAGGCCCAGGTAATTTTCGCCCCGGGCAATTTTAGGAGCCGATGTTAGTACCGCATCCGGCAACCAGTTTTTTTCTTTTGCCAGCATGGCCTGCTGCTGCACCGATACATGGCCCAGCAGCTGATCAACCTTCTCTGTAATTTTACGTTTAGTTAAAATCCATCCGGTGTTCATTACCAGTTGCTGTTCATCAGCAGAAAGCGTTAATTTTGAAAAAGGATTCATGGCATAAATTACTACAAATAGTTCATTGCTGTAAGTCTCCCACTGCATGATCAAGAAATTAGACAAACTTATTCTTAAATCTTTTATCGGACCGTTCATCATAACGTTCTTCATTGCTTTTTTTGTACTGATGATGCAGGGCCTGTGGAAATACCTGGATGACCTGGTGGGCAAAGGGCTCGACTTTATCACCATCGGAAAATTTCTCTGGTATGTAAGCGCTTCCATGCTTACGCTGGCCATGCCCATTGCCATTCTTATTTCTTCCATCATGACCTTTGGCAACCTGGGCGAAAGCTTTGAACTGGTGGCTATTAAATCTTCGGGCATATCGCTGCTGCGCTTTATGCGCCCGCTGATGTGGGTGGCAATGCTGTTCTGCGGTATCACTTTTATGTTTGCCAATTATGTGATACCCTATGCCAACTTAAAGTTTGTGGCATTGTACAACGATATCTTTTATAAAAAACCTGCCTTCGACCTGAAGGAAGGGGTTTTCTTTACCTATATACCCAACTACGCCATTAAAGCCGGTAAAAAAGATGCCGATGGCAAAACCATACACGATGTACTTATATACGAGCAAAGCAATGCACTGCAGAATAATACCATTGTGGCCGAAACAGGCGTGATGTCTATTTCTTCCGATAAAAAATTCCTGGAGTTTAACCTCAAGAATGGCTACCGCTACCAGGAGAACGGAACCGTGTACGACAGCACCAATGAATATATACGGCTTGGTTTTAGTTCCTTTAAAAAGCTGTTCGACCTGAGTGCCCTGCAAAAACAAACCACCAACGACAGTGTGTACCGCAATAATTTTAAAATGCTGAGTGCTTCGCAGATCAGCCGTTCGCTCGATTCGCTGTACCGTATGAACGATACCGCAGTTTCACGCATGAAGAAAACCATTGCGCTAACCCTGCCTTATACCGCCAGGCAGGACAGTTCTACAAAACCGGTACCCATTGTTCAAACCAAATACAACCGCTTCGATTCCATCATACCCGATTCGGCCGGTTACCAGGTATACACCGCAGCACTTTCCATGGCCAATAGTTTAAAATACAATATCGAAAATTCGGGCAACGAAATAGAAGCCCGCAAACAGGAGATCAAGTTTCATAAAATTGAGTGGCACCGTAAATTCTCTTTATCCATGGCCTGCTTTGTACTGTTCTTTATTGGTGCCCCTTTGGGCTCTATCATACGCAAAGGCGGGCTTGGTATGCCGCTGGTAGTGGCCATCATCTTCTTTTTAATGTTTCACCTGCTGAACATGTTTGGCGAAAAATTTGTGAAGGAAGGTATGATGCCGCCATTTATCGGCATGTGGCTTGCAGTGATCGTATTAACACCGGTGGGCATTTTTCTTACCTACAAAGCCATGCACGATTCGCAGCTCTTCAATAAAGAACTATATACCAGGGCATTTAGGAAAGTAAAGAATACCTTCACCAGGAGCAAACAACAACCTATCATTTAAACTATTTTTTTATGACAACGCCAAACAAAACAAACCTGCCTGCCGGACAGGTAGGCCGCAGAAAATTCATTACTCAAACTGTAAAAGGCGGATTGGCGGTCACGGTTGGCCTTAGTGCTGCTGCTCCTTTACTACAGTCTTTTACCGATCCGGAAAATATACCCGCAGGTAATTTTAAAACCGGCTTCGATCAGCAGCCCCTGCCCTATGCCTACAATGCATTGGAAGATGTAATTGATGCCATGACGATGGAACTGCATTACAGCAAACATGCAGCGGCTTATTCTAAAAATTTAAAAGATGCCGTAGCTGCCGAAAAAGTAGATGCCAGCACATCGGTGGAAGATATACTGGCCAACGTTTCTAAATACAGCGCCAAAATGCGCAACAACGGCGGCGGACATTATAACCACGAAATGTTCTGGCAAAGCATGCGCCCCAAAAAAGATAACAATGCACCTACCGGCAAAATGCTGGAAGCCATAGAAAAGCAGTTCTTCAGCTTTGATAATTTTAAAAAGCAGTTTACCGATTTTGCCAAGAACCGCTTTGGCAGCGGCTGGGCCTGGCTGTACATCAATAAAGATAACCTGCTGATGCTGGGCTCTACCATTAACCAGGATAACCCATTGATGGATGTTGCAGAAATAAAAGGCTTTCCTTTATTAGGATTAGATGTGTGGGAACATGCTTACTACCTGAAATACCAGAACCGCCGTGCCGATTATATTGAAGCCTGGTGGAAAGTAGTGAACTGGGATTATGTGCAGCAGCGGATGGACGGATATAAAATGTAAGTTTTCGCCGCCTGTAATTTATGAGCTGATAAAAGACTTTGAGCTGTTAACCATCAGGGAACTGAATCTGAGTTTACAGTAGTACAAAAGCTAAATCAGGGTACCAGCCGACAAAGGGGATGTAATCCTTTGTCGGGCTCCTTTTTTGGTTCTCCTATGTTTGCAGAAGGGGAAATTAGTTCTTTTAAATAGTGTTAATATACCAATAGCTTTGATCAAGAAAGTGAAAAGTATGAGAGTTCATTTTGGTACAAGCAACCTTTCAGGTATGCTGGAAA
>Ga0209023_10001627_pt1 | contig 29722 bp, 25 predicted proteins | sample LakOneMetagenome_FD_187468 | JGI IMG/M metagenome (GOLD analysis project Ga0209023, IMG submission 187468) | Freshwater and sediment microbial communities from Lake Erie, Canada (SPAdes) (version 2) | ecosystem: Environmental > Aquatic > Freshwater > Lentic | place: Lake Erie, Canada...
GCGGTGTAGGCCGCCCCGACGGCCAGGGTCGCGCCGAGCGGAAGTCCGGCGCTGCCGATAGTGAGTCCGGCGCCGACTCCGAGCAGCAGCTCCTTGGGGTTTGCCACGGACACGAGGATCGCCACCCACAGCGCACGGGCGGGAGAGCTGCCCTCGATCGCTCCCATCCAGCCGGGGAGGGTCGCCTCCTCCGCCGATCGGGCCCGCCCGCGCCACTTGGCCGCCGCGAGCACCATGAGTGTCACGCCCACGAGAAGCCGCAACACGGCGACGACCGGGGCGCCCGCATCCGTGAGTTCGACGCCGTCCGAGAGCACCGCGAAAACACCGACCACGCCGGCAACGCCGAGCAGACGACCCACCGCAAAGCACAGTCCGGCGGCCCTGCCGGTCGGTGCGAGCAGGACCAACAGAACGGCGATGATCGGCACCGGGCTCAGCGCCATCGCGACCGCGACCGGAAGCACCGCCCCGAACGCCTCGATCACCGGGCGCTCCCCAGCGCCTGCCGGCCCGTTGTTCCAGATCGTGCTCCGATCACGTCTTCACCAACGGTTGCGCGCGGCGCTGAGGGCGTCGTCATGCTCCGCTGGCGCGTTCAAGCACCACGACCGCCGTCTCAGTTGGGCGCCGACGGGCATAAGCGTCCAGATCCTTGTCCAGTGATCGCCACCGCTCCCAGAGCGCGGCGCGTTCTCCACTGGTCGCGGCGCGGCCGACGACGTCGAGCGCACCGTCGGCGAGCTGGACCCGGGCCCGCGGCTGGGCCTGCAGGTTCAGCCACCACGCCGGTTCTGCGGCGCCCCAGCCGTTCATGGCCAGGGTCACCAGGTTTGGGCCGTCTTCGAGGTATCCGAGGATCACCGAACGTTCCTCACCGCTGTGGCGTCCGATCGTGGTCAACCGTAGGGTGCCCCAGCGCTCGGCCTGTGCGGGCCAGAGCCCGCGGCGGCCGCCGGTGAGGCGCACCACGGCGCGGTGTGCTTTCCAGAAGAGCACCATGAACCATCGCGGCGGCAAGCGCGGCGTGCGCTCTGTCATTCCGGGTGTGTGGCTGGGTTCAGTCATGGCGCGTGCAACCTTTCGACACGGGGCCCGCGACATTCGCTGGGCTCCGCGCGACTGTACAACCGTTCTTCCCCTCATGACAGGGGCCGTGCGTCACCCCAGGGCTTGGAGCTGCCTGTGCGACGCGTCGCGCGATAACCGGCCGAGCTGCTGCCTAGGAGGTCAGATTGCGACGCAGGCGCAGGATGCCGTCGGTGAAGGTGAACGCCGCTCCGTCCGGGCTGGTGCCTTCGCGATCGAATTCCTGCTTCGTCACCACGGTCCAGTCCCCTTCGGGCAGCTCGAGGAAGGCCAGGACATCATCGGGGGTCGGCAGTGGCTCGGGGTGGGCACTGTGGGACGACCACGACGGGAAAGCGGCATGTCCCACGATGAGCAGTTGACCGCCCGGCGCGACGGCGGCCGCCGCGCGGCGCAGGATCTGCTCGCGGGGCAACTCGACCGGGGACTGCAGGAACAGCGCCGACACGAGATCAAAGCTCGCCTCGGGGCGCCAGGTGGCGAGATCGGCCTGCACCCACCGGATGCGGTCGGCCACGCCGGCGGCCTCCGCCCTGGTCTTGCCTCGGGCCAGGGCGGTGGTGGAGATGTCCACGGCCGTGACCTGCCAGCCGCCATGGGCCAGCCAGAGGGCGTCACCGCCCTCCCCGCTTCCGAGGTCGAGCGCGGTGCCGGGACGCAGCTCTGCGGCTTCACGTTCGAGGGCCGCATTGGCTCGACCGCTCCACATCTGGCCTTTCTCACCGCCGCGTTCGATGTAGCGCAGCTCCCAGAACGTCGCCGGATCGATGGGCTGGTCCACGTCGTGCTCGTGCGGTGCTGCTCGGTGCGAGTCCTGGGGTTCCGTGGTCATGTCTCCACCCTGATGCACGCCCGGCCCAAGAGCAAGAGGCCGTGCCGAACCGGCCAGGCGATCTCCTGAATCCGCCACGGGGGCTCAGGAACGGATGCCGACGGCACCAGCCGATATCGTGATGTACCGGAGCTCGCGTTCGAGAGCACCGGCAGGTTCGGGGGTACGTCATGGCGCTGATCAGGGGTGATGGGGTCGTTCGCGACGCAGTGAAGTCGCGCACGGCCGGTAATGTTCTCACCGCTACCGTGATCGGGCTGGTCACGACCGTCGTCTACAGCATCTTCTCGGCGCTGCAGTGGCAGTCGATGACGGTGCCCTCGTGGGACCTCGGCATCTTCACCCAACTCGCGCGGCGATACGCCGCTTTCGAAGCGCCCACCGTGGACATCAAGGGACCGGGTTACAACCTCCTCGGCGATCATTTCCATCCGCTGCTCGTACTGCTCGGCCCCGTCTACGCCGCTTTTCCGCACGCCTTCACGCTTCTGGTCGTGCAGAATGTGCTCTTCGGCCTGGCCGCCGCCGTCATCGGCTACGCAGCCATGGCGTCGCTCGGACGGCGCAGCGGATTTCTCATCGGATGCGCCTTCGCTTTCAGCTGGGGCCTGCAGGGCGCCGTTGAAGCGCAGTTTCATGAAATAGCGTTCGCGGTTCCGCTGCTGGCGGTGTCACTGACCAGCCTGCTGCGCCGGCAGTGGCTGGCCAGCGCGCTGTGGGCCATGCCTCTGGTGTTCGTCAAGGAAGACCTGGGACTCACCGTTGCCGCCCTCGGCGTGGTTTTGGCTGTTCGCAGCCGGAAACCGCTGGGAATCTGGCTAGCCTCATGGGGCATCGCGTGGTTCGGCATCGGGAGCCTGATCGTGCTCCCCGCCCTCAACCCCCAGGACCAGTGGGCCTATGCCGGCAGCATCGACCTGCCGGGTCTGCTCAGCGATCCAGCCGGCCTGTTCCATCCCGACAAGGGCGTGACCCTGATGCTGCTCGTGCTGGCCTCCGGGGCCATCGCCCTGCGATCTCCGCTGGCCCTGATTCTGCTGCCCACGCTGGCCTGGCGCTTCCTCTCGGACAATCAGGGATATTGGGGCCACACCTGGCAATACAGCGCCGTGCTGATGCCCATCCTCTTCTGCGCCAGCCTGGATGCCATCAGCCGGTCACGCCGAAGCGCTAAGCGTTGGCTGGCCGGCTTCGCCCGGCGCGCACCCGCAATCGTTCTCATCGTCGCGGTGGCGCTGTTGCCGCAACTGCCCCTCGCCAAGCTGTTGCACCCGGCCGAGAGTTTCCCGACGCAGCGCGCCGCAGCAGCCAACGCCGCGCTCGCCCGCATTCCTGACGGTGCCGTGATCGTCTCCGACGTCGGCCTGATGAATTATCTCGTCGACCATTCGACGGTGTACTGGGTCGGCAATGCCAACCCGGTGCCGGATTACATCGTTGTCGACCTGGCCGCCGGGGGGCTGCCGGCAGAATGGACGTCCGTTGCCGTCGCTGCCCGCGCGATGCATCCAGATGCGCGGTTCCGGACCGTCTTTTCCCGGGACGGCTACGAAGTGGCCGAGCGAGCCGGGGCTGCTTCCGCCGGCTGACCAGCAGTGTCGGCCTCACGCGGGCCTCGACGTGGTGGCGGATTCAGGAAACCCCGCGCAACCGGATGCTGCCGCCCCCGACGCAGTGCGAAACCCTCGTCAGCTCGTGGCCGATCTCCTGAATCCGCCGCGGCGGGCGACCCTGACCGGGGGTCAGTCGTCGAGGTGGCGTTCCAACAGCGCGATGAACATGGCGTCAGTACCGTGGCGGTGCGGCCAAAGCTGCACGCTCGAGGGATCTCCGGCGAGGTCCAGTTCGGAAGTACTCAGTGATTGCACGACCGCCGCGGTGTCGAGGGCGCTCACCTTCCCGGCCCACTTCTTCAGGGCGGTCGCGACGATGCCGCGCGTCTCGGCAGTGTGCGGGGAACAGGTGACGTAGGCCAGGATCCCGCCGGGCTTGAGGGCGCCGAGGGCGGCGTCGATCAGGCCGGATTGCAGGCCGGCGAGCTCGGCAACGTCCTTCGGCTGCTTGCGCCACCGGGCTTCCGGGCGGCGGCGCAGGGCGCCGAGCCCGGTGCAGGGCGCGTCGAGCAGGATGCGGTCGAATTCCTCCGGGTGCTCCTGGGCGATACGGGTGCCGTCGAGTTCCCAGACCGGCACTGTCTCGGGGATGGCGGCCAGGGCGTTGCGCACCAGCGTGGCGCGAGCCGGGACGAGTTCGTTGGCGATGAGTGCGGCACCGTGGCTGCGCGCCTCCGCCGCCAGTAACGCCGCCTTGCCGCCGGGACCGGCGCAGAGGTCAAGCCAGCGCTCCCCCGGCTGCACGGCGCGAGCGCGGCTCAGGGTCAGCGCAGCGAGCTGCGAGCCCTCGTCCTGCACGCGCACGCGCCCACCCGCCGCGTTCATCAGGTGGTACGGGTCTCCCCCGGCCAGCACGAAGCCGGTGGGCGAGAAGATATCGGGCTCACCGAGCTTGTCTGTATCCGCCGTCGAGGTGAGGCCGGGCAGGGCAACCATGTTGACCTTCGCCGGCACGTTGTCTGCCGCAAGCAGGTCAACGAGTTCGTGCTCGCGGCCCTCGTTGCGCAGGGACTGGCGAAAAGCGCGTACGACCCACGATGGATGCGAGTGCTCGGCGGCGAGGCGGTCGTCGTCGTTCACGGCGTCGGCGAGTACCCGTTCGAGCCATTCCTCGGCGCTGGACCTCGAGATGGTGCGCAGCACACCGTTCGTGAAGCCGGTCGCCGAACGCGAACCGACCTGCTTGGCGAGGGAGACGGACTCGTTCACCGCGGCGTGGGTGGCCACCCGGGTGGCGAGCAGCTGATGCGTGCCGAGCCGCAGCACATCGAGAATGGCGGGATCGATGGCGCTCACCGGCCGTTGGGCTGCGAGGGCGATAACCCGGTCGTACAGGCCCTGCATGCGCAGAGTGCCGTAGGTGAGCTCCGTGGCCAGGGCGGCATCCGCTGTGTTGAGCGCCGCGCGCTGGATGCGCGTGGGCAGAAGCAGATTGGCGTAGGCGTCCGATTCGCGCACGGCGGCAATGACCTCATAGGCCACCCGACGCGCCGGTTGCACGTAGTCGGTCGGGGCGCCGCGGGGGGCGCGAGGTTCCCGGCTCTGGGGGTCACTCATGAGGCGACCACCTCCGTCGCTGCCAGGCCACGCCACCAGTCGAGTGCATTCATTGCTTTCTTTCCAGCCGGTTGAACGAAGATGAGCTCGAGGGCATCGGTCTGCGTGCCAATCAGCACATGCTTGTCGCGCTGCAGGATCACGCCTGCCGGGATCTGTGCACCGGATGCCGGTGCCACCTCGAGCAGCTTAAGCCTCGCATCGTCGATGAGGGTAAACGCGCCGGGCTCCGGGGTGACGCCGCGGATGTGGTTGTAGATGTCGCTCGCCGGCCGATTCCAACGGACACGGGCGTCGTCGATCGTCAGCTTGGGTGCCAGCGTCACTTCCCCGACCTGGTCACTTCCGCGGGCGGTGCCGGCGGCGAGTTGCTGCACCACGTGAACCAGCAGCTCTGCGCCGCTGTGGCTGAGTGATTCCAGGAGCATTCCCGAGGTGGAATCGGATGCGAGCGGCTGCGAGAAGCTGCCGAAGACCACCCCGGCATCGAGTTCTTTCACCAGCTGGAAAACGACGGCTCCGGTCTGGGCATCTCCGGCGATCACGGCACGCTGTACGGGCGACGCCCCGCGCCAGCGCGGCAGCAGCGAGAAGTGCAGGTTGATCCAGCCGAGCCGTGGCAGCGAAAGCAACGGCTCGCGCACGATACCGCCGTAGGCCACGATCACACCGAGATCGGGCTGCAGGGCGGCGATCTGCGCGGTCACGTCGCCATCGAGGCGGTTGGCCTTGATCACGGCGTAGCCGAGTTCTTCGGCAGCACTGGCCACCGGCGAAGGGGTGAGCACCCGCTTGCGGCCGAGCGCGGCATCCGCGCGCGTGATCACCGCGGCTATCGTGTGGTCAGTGGCGGCCAGCGCGGTGAGACTGGGGATGGCGACGTCGGGCGTGCCCGCAAAAATCAGTTTCATCTACAGGAGCTCCGGGTCGTCGAATCGAACCTTAAGTGTAGGTGTCGGCTGGAATGAGCCCGACTTCGCGGGGCGACGACGCTTCGCGGCATTGCGCACGACGGATGCCTTGAGCGAGTGGGAGACCTCGTCTCCCTTCGCGTAGCCGAAACGCACGATCGCCCGCACCAGCGGTGCCTCCGTGCCCACCGGGCCGAGCACATCGACCCCCGCGCTTTCGCCGAGGTCGGAAAGGGCGGCAGCGACGTCGGCGGCGGTTCCGGTGACCGAGGCCACCCGCACGGCCGGCGGGAAACGCAGCTGGCGGCGATCGGCGAGCTCCGAACTGGCGAACGCCTCCGGCTGCCAGGCGTTGAGCGCCCGGGCCAGTGCGCCGCCCACTCCCACCAGCACCACCGGCGCCCCCGGGGCGGCCAGTGCCGCCGCGTTCGACCACCAGCGTAGGCAGTCTTCACCCACGCGCAAGGACTCGCGGGCCAGCATGCGTTCCCCGTCGAGAATGAGGATGGCGCGGTACCCACCGACGGGAATCGGTTCGGCGCCGCGGGTGGCGATCACCAGTGCCGGCTCGGAACCGAGTTCCTGGATGGAGTGCTCGCCGTCCGCGATGATGATGCGGGCGCCGGGGAAAGCGCGGCCCAGCTCCTCGGCGGTGCGTCCGGTGCCCATGGTGACGACCCTGAGTTTGTTGCCCTCGCAGTGCAGGCACGTCCAGGCGGCGGCGAGGGCCCCGCACCAGCGACACGCGGGCACCGCACGAGCCGAGGTGAGCCCGAGTGGTCCCTGGCACGCCGTGCAGCGTGCGGCTTTCTTGCACGTCTGGCAGGCGAGCATGGGCGCGTAACCGGGGCTGGCGACCTGCACCAGGACAGGGCCGAGGTGCAGGGCTTCCCGGGCGGCGTTCCAGGCCGCTGTCGGAATACGGGCGGCGCGCGCCTGCTGGTCGGATTCGGACTGAAAGTCGGTGGGGATGATGCGCGGGTGGCGGTTGGTGGCCGGATGCACCTCGTTCAGCCAGCCGAGTTCGACCAGCCGCTGGACCTCCACGCTGCGCGAGTGACTCAGCAGTACGAGGCTGCAGTCGGCCTCCTCCCGGCGCACGAGGGCGGCATCGCGCGCGTGCACGTACGGACTCAGCGGCTCGGCGTAGAGCGGGTCCCCGTCGTCCCAGAGGGCAATGAGGCCGAGCGACGCCGCCGGCGCGTAGACCGCCGAGCGATTACCGAGGATGATCCGCGGTTCGCTGCCCAGACAGGCCAGGAAGGCGCGGTAGCGGTCGGGGTTGCTTTGCCGCGCGTCGACCCGGCTCGCCGATCCGGACGGTGCCAGGTGGTCGAGGGCCGCCTGCACTTGGTCCTGGTCCCGGTAGTCCGGTACGCAGAGGATGGCAGATTTGCCGGTGGCGAGCGTGGCGATACCGAGCTCGGCCAGAGTCTGGGCCCAGCGACCGATGGTGGTCCCGTCGGCCAGTTGGATGAGTTCCGGGATGGCGCCGACGGCCACGCGCTGGCGGTCCACGATCACGGTGTCGAGCCGGCCGGTGGGGTACCCGAGGAAGGCCGGCAGGGTGAGAGAGCGGCCGGCGGCCGACGGGGTCTCGACCGGCTCGACCGGCGAGGTCTCGACAGGCTCGACCGGCGAGGGCGCGGCCAGCCAGGCCTTCTCCACGCGCACCTGGCGCGGCGGCACGGCCAGCCTGATGATGTCACTCGCGTTGCCCGCGGCGCGGTCGGCGGCACGGCGCGCCAGCGCCCACACCTCCGGGGTCAGCACCTGTGCCGCCGAGACCACGGCGTCCAGGGGGCTCAGTGTGCCCGAGAATTGATCGCTTGGAGCCGTCGAAGCGTCGATCACCTCGATGAGGTATCCGTCGATGATTCGCCCGCCCGACCGAAACGGAACCCGAACCCGAACCCCCGGAAGGGCCACGTCTTTCAGCTCTTCGGGGATGCGATAGTCGAACAGGTGGTCGAGCTGCGGCAGAGGCGAGTCGATCAATACCCGGGCCACGAGTCCGGAACGAGTCATCCTGTCACTCCCCGCTCCTGTTTTCGTGCCGATATAAGTCTCTTCTACAGTCCCGCGGCGCTGCGCAGATCGGTGACTCGGTCCAGTCGCTCCCAGGTGAAGTCGGGCAGTTCGCGGCCGAAGTGACCGTAGGTCGCCGTCTGCTGATAGATCGGGCGCAGCAGGTCGAGGGAGTTGATGATCGCGGCAGGCCGCAGGTCGAAGACCTCGCGGATGGCGGCGGTGATCTCGTTGTCGGGCAGCACGCCGGTTCCGAACGTTTCCACATACAGCCCTACCGGCGAAGCCTTGCCGATCGCATAGGCGACCTGCACCTCGAGGCGTTCGGCGAGTCCGGCGGCAACGGCATTCTTGGCGACCCAGCGCATTGCGTATGCCGCGGATCGGTCGACCTTGGATGGGTCCTTGCCGCTGAACGCACCGCCACCGTGACGGCTGGATCCGCCATAGGTGTCGATGATGATCTTGCGTCCGGTGAGCCCGGCGTCGCCCTGCGGCCCGCCGATTTCGAAACGACCGGTCGGGTTGATCAGGGTGTTCAGCCCCGAAGAATCCAGGTCGATCAGTTCCAGGACCGGGCGGATCACGAGCTCGTTCACTTCGGCACGCAGCTGCGCGGTGGACACCGACGGTGCGTGCTGGGTGGACACCACGACGGTTTCCACCGTGCGGGGCACGATCCCGTCATAGCCGATGGTGACCTGGGTCTTGCCATCAGGCCGAAGGTAGTCGAGTTGACCGGACTTGCGCACGAGGGCAAGGCGCTCCGCGAGACGGTGCGCGATCCAGATGGGGATCGGCATCAGTTCAGGCGTCTCGCGGGTGGCATAGCCGAACATGATGCCCTGGTCCCCGGCACCCTGGCGGTCGTAGTCGTCGAGGCTGGACTGTTCACGGCTTTCGAAGGCGTTGTCCACGCCCTGGGCGATGTCTGGAGACTGACCGCCGATCGAGATTTCCACACCGCACGAGCGGCCGTCGAACCAGACGTCGGAAGAGTCGTAGCCGATGTCCGTGATGCATTTACGCACGATGAGCGGGATCTCCACATACGCCTCGGTCGTGACCTCACCGGCAACGTGCACCAGGCCGGTGGTGACGAGAGTCTCGACGGCGACTCGGCTGTGCGGGTCTTCCGCGAGGAGCGCGTCGAGAATGCTGTCCGAGATCTGGTCACAGATCTTATCGGGGTGCCCCTCGGTGACGGACTCGGAAGTGAAGAGGCGAAGATCGCTCATCTGGCCTGTCTCTGTAGGAAAAGTCGTAACTGCTGAAGTGTGCGGTGATCTACGCGATCACGTCAAGAATGCGATTGGCCACCGACATTTTGCTGCCGGAGGCCTCTTGTACTATAACTCCGAGGTCGTCCAGCATCAGTACCGTGTTGCCGTCTGTTGCAAAGCCCTCGCGCCAGCCGACTCGGTTGACCACCAGGTAATCACAGCCTTTGCGTGCAACTTTCTCGCGTCCGAGGTTCAGCAGCCGCTCGTCATCGGTTTCAGTTTCAGCGGCGAACCCGACGATGACCTGTCCGCGCGGCCGGTGCTTCGAGAGCCCGACGAGGATGTCGGGGTTCTTCACCAGCTCAAGCAGGAGCGTGTCCCCGGTGTCCTGCTTCTTGATCTTGCCCTCGCGCACGACCTGCGGCCGATAATCGGCGACGGCGGCAGCCATGATGATCACGTCAGCAGCCACGGCAGCGGCCTGCATGGCCTCGTCAAGCTCGAGCGCGCTGCCCACCCGGCTGACCGTCACCCCGACAGGTTCGGCCACCTCCAGGTTCGCCGCAACGAGCGTGACGGTGGCGCCCCGGTCGCGCGCGGCTTCCGCAAGGGCGACACCCTGTTTGCCGCTCGAGCGGTTGCCGAGAAAGCGAACCGGATCCAGGGGTTCGCGCGTGCCCCCCGCGCTAATCAGAATCCGGCGGCCGAGCAGGTCCTGCCCGGGCTTGCTGGGATAAGTGCCCTCGAGCACAGCGAGCGCGACCGCCACGATGGCGTCAGGTTCTTCCATTCGACCCGCACCGACGTCTTTACCAGTCAGGCGCCCCACGCCCGGGCCGACCACGATGATGCCGCGCTCGCGCAGCGTCTTCACATTGGCGACCGTGGCGGCGTTGTTCCACATCTCGGTATGCATCGCCGGGGCGATCACGATAGGGGCGGTACTGGCCAGGATGGTGTTGCCCAGCAGGTCGTCGGCGAGCCCGGCAGCGAGCTTGGCGATGGTGTTCGCGGTCGCCGGAGCGACCACGATCAGGTCTGCTGACTGGCCGATGGCCACGTGGCGCACCTCGGCGACACCTTCGTAGAGCTCCGAGTACACCGGATGGCGCGAAATCGCTTCGAGGGTGGGTTTTCCAATGAAGCGCAGCGCCGCGGGTGTGGCCACCACGTGCACGGAATCCCCGTTCAACACAAAAGCGCGCACGATGTTGACGGCCTTGTACGCGGCGATGCCGCCGGTGATACCGACGACAACCGTGCGGGCTGTCTTCATCGTGCGCGCTTCCGCGGGCAAGCGACTACTCGACGATGGGACGAGAGGTGAGCTTGTCCTCGTTGATTTCGCGCAGGGCAACGGAGAGGGGCTTGTCCTCAACGGTCGAGTCCACCAGCGGTCCGACGTTGTCGAAGAGGCTGCCTTCGTGCAAGTCTGCGTAGTAGTCGTTGATCTGGCGGGCGCGCTTGGAGGCGAAAACCACCAGTGCGTACTTGGAATCGACCTTGGACAGCAGGTCGTCGATGGGCGGGTCAATGATGCCAGTGGGCTTGTTGGCCATTGATGTCACACTCCTTTTAGAACACATTCAGCAGGGAAATAAGAAAACGGGCGCTACGAGACCGTCGTCGCAGGGCGAACCTGCATCAAGTCTACGACCTCGCGGGCCGCTTCGGATGCGTTGGCGTTGACAATGCGGTAATCGAACTCCCCCTGTGCCGCCAATTCGAGCTTTGCCGTCTCCAAACGACGGGCCTGTTCGGTTGAATCCTCGGTGCCGCGGCCGATCAGCCTGCGCACCAATTCTTCCCAGGTCGGTGGCAGCAAGAAGACGAGCCGGGCCTCAGGCATGGCCTGGCGCACCGCCCTGGCCCCCTGAATGTCGATTTCGAGAAGTACGCTATTTCCGGCTGCGATGGCGTCGTCAACGGGCTTTCGCGGTGTTCCGTACCGGTAGGCGTTGTGCACGGTGGCCCATTCCAGTAATTCCCCGCGTTCGATCATCCGGTCGAATTCATCGTCCGACACGAAGAAGTAGCTCACCCCCTCCACCTCACCGGGACGAGGTACGCGGGTGGTGGCCGAGACCGACAGGTGCACGTCCGGATAGTTGTCTCGGATGTACCCGGCGACAGTCCCCTTGCCCACGGCTGTCGGCCCTGCGAGCACGACGAGTTTGGAGTCGGGCTGCCCGTGTCTGGTGTTGGGACGTTCGGACAGAAAGTCGCGGAGCCGGTCGCGCTGATGACGACCCAGACCGCCGAGGCGCTTTGACGGTGATATTTCAAGGCGATGGATGATGCGCTGCATCTTGGTGACGCCGATTGCCGGGATGCTCACGAGCAACTCGGTGACCCGGAGGCGACCTTCGACCCCCAGCGGGTCCTTCAAAGCAGCCCCGAGCACGTCCAGCGCGCTGCGCTCCCCCGAAGCGACCTGCGCCTTCACCTTGGCGCGGGCACGACGTGCGGCCACGGCAGCACGCGATGCCGCGACACGGTCGACTTCAGGCGGGGTGGGACGGTTTTCAGCCACGGACGGCTCCTACTTCAGTGACGCGGCGCGCAATTGCATCCGCGAGTCGGACCGGGCCGGCCGAAAGGACACTACGGGATTCACTCACGACAACGCCTCCGGAGTATTTACCATATATGGAGATCAGGTCCATAATATCCCCTCCTTGGTGCCCGAAACCGGGCGCCAATACGGGGGTCAGCGCCAGTGCAGGTGCGAGGGAGGTATCGATGCCGAATTCGGACAGGTCCAGCGTGGCGCCGAGAACAACACCGAAGGACCCTAATGCGCCCGTGTTCGCCTGGGTGTTGCGCTCCGCCACGTCGTCAAAGACCACGCGAGAAACGCTGTGCCCGGTCGATGTTCCGTGGGCGACGATCGCCTGCTGGATTACGGCCGCCTCCGGATTCGACGTTGCCGCCAGCACGAAGAGTCCCTTTCCGTGTCTGGACGCGACCGTGAATGACAGGTCGAGCGAGCCCACACCCATGAACGGGTTCACCGTGATCGCATCGACCTCCAGGCTCGACCCGGGCGTCAGCCAGGCATCCGCGTACGCCTCAACGCTCGTGCCGAGATCGCCACGCTTCACATCGGCGATCACAACGAGGCCGGCGGCGCGGGCATCGGTGAGCACCCGTTCGAGCGCAACGTAGCCGGCGGAGCCGAATCGCTCGAAGAAGGCCACCTGCGGCTTGAGTATTCCCACCTTCCCCGCAGCCGCTGCGACGACCGTGCGCCCGAAAGACTCCGCGCCTGCTGCGGAGTCGGGCAGGCCCCATTCTGTGAGCAGCCAGCTGTGTGGATCGATTCCCACGCACAGCTGTCCGTTCCGGGCGAACGCCCGGCCCAGGCGTTCACCGAACGTGAACGCCGACTCGGCGTCCATCGTCACAGCAGGGCCGACCGCTGATCGGCGTATTCCTGCAGGGACGTCACTTCGAAGCCGTCGCGGACGGCGTCGATGGAGGCGACGGCGGCGCTGAGTTCCGCGATCGTCGTGAACAGGGGCAGATCGCCGGCCACAGCGGCTGCACGGATCTCATAGCCGTCGGCGCGAGCCGTGCGGCCGCCTGGGGTGTTGATCACGATCTGTACTTCTTCGCGGCGGATCAGCTCGACGATCGACACGTCGTCCTCGCCGGATTTCTCGCTGAACTTGGTCACGATCCGCGCGCGGATGCCGTTGCGCTGCAGAACTTCTGCGGTTCCTTCCGTGGCGGCGATCTCGTAGCCGAGTTGCTGCAAGCGCAGCATCGGCAGGATGATTGCGCGCTTGTCCCGGTCAGAGACCGACACGAAGACGGTTCCGCTCAACGGGATTCCCCCGTAGGCCGCGAGCTGGCTCTTGGCAAAGGCACGGGGGAAGTCGCGGTCGATTCCCATCACCTCGCCGGTGGAGCGCATCTCCGGGCCCAGGATCGAGTCGACGACGTTTCCTTCCGGGGTACGGAAGCGGTTGAACGGCAGCACAGCCTCCTTCACGGCGACGGGGGCTTCCATCGGCACCCGGGAGCCGTCGACCAGCGGCAGCCGGCCGGAGGCCTTGAGCTCGGCGATCGTGGTGCCCACCATGATCAGTGCCGCGGCCTTGGCCAGCGTGATGCCGAGCGCCTTGGCCACGAACGGCACCGTGCGCGAGGCGCGCGGGTTGGCCTCCAGCACGTAGAGCACGCCGGCCCCGATGGCGAACTGCACGTTGAGCAGACCGCGAACACCGATCCCCTCCGCAATGCCGAGCGTGGCCTCCCGAACCCGGTCGATTTCGGCGCGGCCGAGGGTGACCGGGGGCAGGGTGCAACTGGAGTCACCGGAGTGGATCCCGGCTTCCTCAATGTGCTCCATGACGCCGCCGATATAGAGCTCGTGGCCGTCGTAGATCGCGTCCACGTCGATTTCGATCGCGTCATCGAGGAAGCGATCAACCAGCAGCGGATGCGAGGGGCCGATGATGCCCTGCCCTTCCATCCGCTCGAAGTAGTCGGCCAGGGACACCGAGTCGTACACGATCTCCATGCCGCGACCGCCGAGCACGTAGCTCGGGCGCACCAGAACGGGGTAGCCGATTTCCTCTGCGGCTTTCACCGCACCTGCGTAGTCGGTTGCCACGCCGTTGCGCGGCGCCAGTAGGCCCGCAGCGTCGAGGATTCCGGAGAAGAGTCCGCGTTCTTCGGCGAGATCGATCGCATCAGGCGTGGTCCCGAGGATGGGGATCCCCGCCGCTTCCAGGCCCTTGGCCAGCCCGAGTGCGGTCTGTCCGCCGAGTTGCACGACGACGCCCACCAGTTCACCGCTCTGGCTCTCCGCATGGATCACTTCGAGCACGTCTTCCAGGGTCAACGGCTCGAAGTACAGGCGGTCTGAAGTGTCGTAGTCGGTCGAGACGGTCTCGGGGTTGCAGTTGATCATGATGGTTTCATAGCCCGCCTCGGAGAGGGCGAAGGACGCGTGCACGCAGGAGTAGTCGAACTCGACACCCTGGCCGATGCGGTTCGGGCCGGAACCGAGGATGACGACCTTCTTGCGGTCGCTCGGTATGACCTCGGTTTCCTGGTCGTAGCTGGAGTAGTGATACGGGGTCAGCGCGGGGAACTCCCCCGCGCAGGTGTCAACGGTCTTGAAGACCGGCCGCAGGCCGAGGATGTGGCGCACGGTGCGGACATCCGCTTCGCCGAAGCCCCGCAGCTCGCCGATCTGGGCGTCGGAGAAGCCGTGGTCCTTGGCGTGCAGAAGCACGTCGCGGTCGAGGCGTTCGGCACCGGCCACGGCATCAGCAACCTCGTTGATGAGCACGATCTGGTCCAGGAACCAGGGGTCGATCTTGGTGGCCTCGAAAACCTGGGCGATGGTCGCGCCCTTGCGCAGCGCCTGCTGCACCGTGACAATACGGCCGTCCGTCGGCATTTCTGCCTCACCCAGCAGTTCGTCCACGGTACGGGTCTCGACGCCCCAGTGGAACGAGGAGCCGCGCTTCTCCAGGGAGCGCAGGGCCTTTTGCAGGGCGGAGGAGAAGTTACGACCGATGGCCATGGCCTCACCGACCGATTTCATGGTCGTCGTCAACCTCGGGTCGGCGGCCGGAAACTTCTCGAACGCGAAACGAGGAACCTTGACGACCACGTAGTCGAGCGTGGGCTCGAAGCTGGCCGGCGTCACGCCGGTGATGTCGTTCGGGATCTCATCCAGGCGGTAGCCGAGGGCGAGCTTCGCGGCGATCTTGGCGATTGGAAACCCGGTTGCCTTGCTCGCGAGGGCAGAGGACCGAGATACCCGCGGATTCATCTCGATGACGATGATGCGGCCGTCGGCCGGATTGATGGCGAACTGGATGTTGCAGCCGCCGGTGTCGACGCCGACGGCGCGAATGATGTCAATACTGATGTCGCGCAGGTTCTGGTACTCGCGATCGGTCAGGGTGAGCGCCGGGGCGACCGTGATCGAGTCACCGGTGTGCACGCCGACCGGGTCGACGTTCTCGATGGAGCACACGACGACCGTGTTGTCGGCCGTGTCGCGCATCATCTCGAGTTCATATTCCTTCCAGCCGAGGATTGATTCCTCGAGCAGCACCTCGGTGGTGGGGCTGTGGTGCAGTCCGTCGCCCACGATGCGGCGCAGTTCGACTTCGGTGTACGCGAAGCCGCTCCCGAGGCCGCCCATGGTGAAGGACGGACGGACGACGAGCGGATAACCGAGGTCGTCAGCGAAACCCACGGCCTCATCAACGGTGCGGGCGATGTGCGAACGGGCCACGTCGGCGCCCGCGTCGAGCACGAGCTGCTTGAAGATCTGGCGGTCTTCGCCCTTTTGGATCGCCTCGAAGCTGGCACCGATGAGTTCCACGTTGTACTTCTCGAGGATGCCACGCTCGTGCAACTGGATGGCCGCATTCAGCGCCGTCTGTCCGCCCAGGGTGGGCAGGATCGCGTCGGGACGTTCCTTGGCGATGATGGTTTCGAGGACCTCCGGGGTGATCGGCTCGATGTAGGTGGCATCGGCGAAGTCCGGGTCGGTCATGATCGTGGCCGGGTTGGAATTCACCAGAATCACGCGCACGCCTTCGGCCCGCAGCACACGGCAGGCCTGGGTGCCGGAATAGTCGAACTCGCACGCCTGGCCGATCACGATCGGACCTGATCCGATCACGAGGACGCTGTTGATATCGTCGCGCTTGGGCATTATTTGCCGTCTCCTGCTCCGGCGGCCGCGTTTCGTTCGGCCACCACATCCCTGAACCGATCAAAAAGGTAATTCGCGTCGTGCGGGCCGGCGGCGGCTTCCGGGTGGTACTGCACCGAGAACGCGGGGATGTCGAGGCAGCGGATGCCTTCGACCACCTGGTCGTTCAAGCTGTAGTGGCTGACCTCGACACGGCCGAAACCGGTGCGGGACTCGCTCACGCCCTCGATCGGCATGTCCACGGCGAAGCCGTGGTTCTGGGAGGTGATCTCCACGCGTCCGGTGGCCTTGTCCAGCACCGGCTGGTTGATTCCGCGGTGGCCGAACGGCAGCTTGTAGGTGCGGAACCCGAGGGCGCGGCCCAGGAGCTGGTTGCCGAAGCAGATGCCGAAGTACGGCACGCCGGCGCGAAGCACCTCCTGCAAGAGCGTGACGTGCGCGTCCGAAGCGGCGGGGTCGCCGGGGCCGTTGGAGAAGAACACCGCGGAGGGCTTCAGCGACAGCACGTGCTCAGCGGTGACGGACTGCGGCAGTACGAGCACCTCCAGCCCGCGCCGGGCCAGGTGGTCGAGGGTGGACTTCTTCACGCCCAGGTCGAGCACGGCAACCGAGCCGATCCGCTCCCCCACGGCGGGGATCGAGAAGGGCTCCACGGTCGATACCTCGTCGGAGAGGTTGCGGCCCGTCATGGCGGCCCCGGAACGAACCCGGTCGAGCTGTTCACCGTCGGACAGTTCAAGCGTCGCTCCGGAGAAGATGCCCGAGCGCATGGCGCCGGCCGAGCGGATGTGTCGGGTGATCGCGCGGGTGTCGACTCCGGAGATTCCGACGATGCTTTCGCCGACCAGGTCGGCGTCGAGCGTGCGTGTAGCCCGGTGGTTGGAGGCAATGCGGGCCGGGTCGCGCACCACGAAACCGGCGACCCAGATGCGGCGGGACTCCATGTCCTCGTCGTTGGCACCGGTGTTGCCGATATGCGGCGCGGTCATGAGCACGATCTGACCGGCGTAGGACGGGTCGGTCAAAGTCTCCTGGTATCCCGTCATGCCGGTTGCGAAAACGATCTCACCGAGAGTCTGGCCTTCACTGCCGTAGGCCCGGCCCTCGAATCGCTTGCCGTCTTCGAGTACGAGAACAGCCGGAGCCGTTCCTTGGATTGCTTTGTAGTCGGCGATGGGAAGGGCCACGCTACACCTCACTTTCGTCGTGGTCAGCGCGGCCGGTGGCCCCTGCTGTGATGGATCGGATCGCGTCGACCATGCGGGCGCGCTCATCGGGGTCAATGATTCGGAAATAGCTGTCGACCCGGCGACCGGCTTCAGCGGGGGCGTTCACACCCGGGTAGACCGGTGCGAGCTGCCAGCCGATGAGCATGAGCCCGTCGGTTTCGACGACTCGGTCGATGGCCCAGGTGGCCGGGGTGATCACGTCGATCACGCTCATGGGAACGAAAACCGGTTTGGAACCGGTGAGATCGAAGGTGACTCCCGCATTTGTCGCAATGACCTCAGCCCGCGCCCGGAAGCCCAGTCCGGGGATGAACAGTCGTTCGATCGGAGTGTCCCTGGGGGTGGTCGCCACGTAGTAGCCCCGCGCAACCGCGAGCACCTTTTCCGTGCGGGTCGGCGCCGGATATCCGGCGACGATCGCCGAGTCGCGCTTGCTGCGTTTACGCCAGCTGCGATACATCAGCGTGAAGATACCGAGCAGCACCACGACGATGATCACGGTGGGGATGAGCCTATCCATTGCGGTGCTCCACATTCTGGGCACGATCGTGCCCTTTGGCGTCGGCGGCCACGTCGGCGGCATCCCGCAGGGCTCCGTCCAGAACAGTGGCGTAGCCGTGGTGGAAAGTTGCCCGGACCACTCCCGGCAAGGTCATCGACAGGTACGGCGAGTTGACGCTCATTCCGGACAGGTCGGTGCGACCGAACACTCGGGTGGCCGCCGGATCGTACAGGGTGAGTTCGGCGGGCGCACCGACGGCGATGACTTGGCCCTGGGAGCGGAGCCGGCCGATACGAGCCGGCGTGTGCGAGAGCACCCGGGCCACATCAGTCCAGCCGAGCAAGCCGTTCGAGACGACGGAGGCGTGCACCACGGACAGTGCCGATTCGAGGCCGACCATGCCGTTTGCCGCGGCATCCCATTCGCAGTCCTTGGATTCAATCGGGTGCGGCGCATGGTCGGTGGCCACGATGTCGATGGTGCCGTCTGCCAGCCCGGCGCGCAGCGCCTCCACGTCTTCGCGTCGTCGCAGCGGTGGATTCACCTTGAAGCGAGCGTCATAGCCGGCCACCAGGTCTTCGGTGAGAAGCAGGTGGTGCGGGGTCACTTCGGCCGTCACGTTTATCCCGCGGGCCTTGGCCCAGCGGAGCACATCGACGGAGCCTGCCGTTGACACATGGCAGACGTGCAGGCGCGAACCCACGTGCTCGGCGAGCAGCACGTCCCGGGCGATGATCGATTCCTCGGCCACTGCCGGCCAGCCGACGAGCCCGAGCTGGCCGGACAGGGCGCCCTCGTTCATCTGCGCCTTCTCGGTCAGTCGCGGTTCCTGGGAATGCTGGGCGATAACCCCGTCGAAGGCCTTCACGTATTCCAATGCCCGACGCATCAGCAAGGGATCGGACACGCAGAAACCGTCGTCGGAGAACACCCGGACGCGGGCCCGGCTGGTTGCCATCGCCCCGATCTCCGCCAGTTGTACCCCGGAAAGGCCCACGGTGACGGCCCCGATCGGCTGCACGTCCACATATCCGGCTCGCTCGCCGAGGGCAAGCACCTGCTCGACGACACCGGCGGTGTCCTGGGCAGGAGAGGTGTTGGCCATCGCGAACACGCTGGTGAATCCGCCGCGGGCGGCGGCCTGGCTTCCGGTCAGCACTGTCTCACTGTGCTCATAACCGGGCTCGCGCAGATGTGCGTGCAGGTCGACGAGCCCGGGCAGGGCCACCAGGCCGGCGGCGTCGATGACTGTCGCTCCCGCACGGGACACGTTTGTTCCGAGCTGATCGACGCGGCCGTTTGCGAGCACGATGTCGGTACCGGTGCCATCGGGCAGCGTCGCGCCCCGAATCAGATAGGTCTGGATTGAGCTCGGTTCGGCGGGCATCATGCTTCCTCTCGGTCACCGGACAGCAGAAAGTACAGCGCGGCCATTCGCACGGAAACACCGTTCGCGACCTGCTCCAGTACGGTGGAGTTCACCGAATCGGCGGCCGCCGACGATATTTCCAACCCGCGGTTCATCGGGCCGGGGTGCATCACAATGCTATCCGGACCCAACCTGTGAAAACGCGCGTCGTCAAGCCCCCAAACACGGGAATACTCTCGGCTGTTCGGAAAAAAAGCCGCGCTCATGCGTTCGGCTTGGATTCGCAGCATCATGACCACGTCAGGTCGGGTGTTGATGGCCGCGTCGAGATCGAAACCGAACTGCGCCGGCCAACCGGTTGTGTCCGCGGGCAACAGGGTGGGTGGGGCCACGAAGGTCACCTCAGCGCCGAGGGTGGGCAGCAACCACAGGTTGGACCGGGCCACCCGGGAGTGCAGCACGTCGCCCACGATCGTCACTCGCACTCCGTCGAGTCCCTTGCCGCGCGACGCCGAGCCGTGAACCCGCCGGCGGATGGTGAAGGCGTCCAGCAGAGCCTGAGTGGGATGCTCATGGGTTCCGTCACCCGCGTTGATGATTCCGGCGTCTATCCAGCCGCTGGCCGCGAGCACATGGGGCGCACCGGAGGCCGGATGTCGGATGACGACGCCGTCGGCGCCGATCGCGGCGAGCGTCTGTGCCGTGTCCTTGAGGCTTTCGCCCTTGGAAACACTCGACCCCTTGGCGCTGAAGTTGATCACGTCGGCGCTGAGGCGTTTCGCGGCCGCTTCGAAGGAGATGCGGGTGCGCGTGGAATCTTCGAAAAAGAGGTTGACCACGGTCTTGCCGCGCAGGGTCGGAAGTTTCTTTACCTCGCGCTGGGAGACGTCGGCCATGTCCTCGGCGATATCGAGAAGTTCCAGGACCCGGTCGCGACTGAGGTCACGAGTCGACAGCAGGTGCCTCACTGGTCTCGGCCCCCGTCGATCGAGACGAATTCATCTCCGTCGGTCTCGTCCAAGTGCACGTTGATACGTTCCTCCGTAGAACTGGGCAGGTTACGGCCCACGAAGTCGGCCCGGATGGGCAATTCCCGATGCCCGCGGTCGACGAGAACAGCCAGTCGAACCACGTTCGGCCGCCCGTGGTCACCGAGTGCGTCGAGGGCGGCGCGGATCGTTCGGCCCGAATACAGCACATCATCCACCAGCACGACCGTCGCCCCGTCGATGCTGCCGGGTACCTGTGTCCGGGACGGGGTTCGGGTTCGGGTGTGCGCCAAATCGTCGCGGTACAGGGTCACGTCGAGCGACCCGACGCGAACCATCGTCGCGGCCGGTTCGATTCGAGCGATCGTCTCGGCAATGCGGCGAGCCAGGACCACGCCCCTGGTGGGTACTCCGAGGATGACGAGGTTGTCCGGACCCCGATTGGACTCCAGGATCTCGTGGGAGATTCGAGTCAACGCGCGGGTGATGTCAGCCTGGGTGAGAACAATATGTTCCACAGAGCCGACCTCCTTCCCCGTCTCACAGGACGGCTGTTAAAGGATGTCTGGTGGTTTCAGCGTACCCGATTTCCCGTGCCGTCCCGGAACGCCGCGGAGATCGGCCCGTACACTCGAACTCATGGCACTGATCTACCAGGCAGAGTTGACTCCGTCCAAAATCGATCTCATCGAGCACTGGGTGCGAACCCAGCCGTGGTTCGCCGGCAGCGACACGGCGGAACTGTCAAACGTGGCGGCGTACCGCTTCGATGATCCTGACGGTGAGGTCGGCATCGAGACCCTGTTGGTGCAGGCCGGGAACGGCCCGGTGCTGCAGGTTCCGCTGACCTATCGGGCCGCGCCGCTCAAGGACGCGGACTCGTGGTTGATCGGCACCATGGAGCATTCAGTGCTCGGCCGGCGCTACGTCTATGACGCCGTCGGTGATCCCGTCTACCTCACGGCCGTGGCGACCGCCGTGCTCACCGGGGGCCGTGACAGCGATCAGTACGTGAGCACGGATGGTGAACTGGTCAGGCGCAATTCAACGGCTCGCGTGCTCGGATCCGGGGCAACGGACACCCCCGTGCCCTCCATCTCCGCCGCGACCGCGGTGGCGGTCCGCCACGAGAACGGCAGAACGATTGTGCACGCCGATTCATTGCATTTCGTTCTGGTCAGGACAGCTAATCCGATGTCCCCGCCCCAGTCGGACGATGTCACCGGCGCAGCGGGGTTGACCGGTACCTGGACCGGCCAGCCCGATGCGGTCACCCTCGGCTGGGTCCTCGCCCCCTGAGGCCGTTCTGGCCCCGGCTGGCTGCGATCTAGCGGGATTCAGCTTCGATTACGGCGGCTTCGAATGCCACCCAGGGCAGCATGGCGCACTTGACCCGGGCGGGGTACCGGGACACACCGCCGAATGCGGCGGCGTCACCGAGCACCTCCTCATCGGGCTCGATCGTGCCCCGCGACCGCAGCATTCCACGGAAGTTCTCCAGCAGCGCACGGGCCTGCGTGAGCGTGAGCCCGCGCATTTCGTCGCTGAGGATTGAAGCGGATGCTACGGAAATAGAACATCCGTCTCCCCGCCACGCGAGATCGTCGATGCGCACCTCGGAACCTGCCGGGCTCAGCGTCACCCGCATGGTGATCTCGTCACCACACGTCGTGTTCACCTGGTGCGACTCGGCGATGCGCGCGCCACCGGCCACCGAGTCCGCCATTTCCGTGAACGGCTCGATTGAGGCCCCATGCCGGGCCTTGGCATGGTCGAGAATGATCGTCTGGTACAGCTGCTGCAGATCGCTCATGCCGTGACCCCGAAGAACGGTGCGACCTCGCCAAGAGTGGCGAGGAACTGGTCGACCTCGTCGGTCGTCGTGTACAGGTAGGTGCTGGCGCGGGTGGACGCTGTGACGCCCAGGCGCCGGTGCAGCGGCTGGGCGCAATGGTGGCCCACGCGCACGGCGATGCCGGCATCGTCGAGGTACTGTCCGACATCGTGCGAGTGCACCCCGGCCAGCACGAAAGACGCCAGCCCGAGGCGTTCACTGCCCGCAGCAGGTCCCAGAACGCGAACACCCGCAATCTCGGCGAGGCCGTTCATCAAACGCTGACCGATTTCGGCATCCCACCCGGCGATTTTCGGCATCCCCGTCTCCCGAAGATAGTCGACCGCGGCCGACAGGGCGATGGCCTGCGAGATGCGCTGGGTGCCCGCCTCGAAACGCTGCGGCGGCTCCAGGAACCCGGCCTCGTGCATGTCAACCGTGGTGATCATCGAACCACCGGTGAGGAAGGGCGGCATGCCCGCGAGCAGCTCCGCCTTGCCGTAGAGCACCCCGATTCCGGTGGGGCCGAGCATCTTATGGCCGGAGAAGACGGCATAGTCCACGTCGAGCTCGTGCACGTTCACGGGCAGGTGCGGCACGGTCTGGCATGCGTCAAGCAGCACGAGTGCGCCCGCTCGCCGGGCCAGGGCCACCAGCTCGGCAACCGGGTTGATCACGCCGGTCACGTTGGAGGCATGGCTGAATGCGAGCAACCGGGTGCGCGAGCCCATGATGTCTGCGGCGGCAATGAGATCGAGCGTGCCGTCATCGAGAACGGGGATGAAGCGCAGGGTGGCACCGGTGCGCAGGGCCAGCTGCTGCCAGGGAATGAGGTTGGCGTGATGCTCCATCTCGGTCACCACGATGTCGTCGCCCGCGGCGAGGGCGAAACGTTTCGCCGGCTCGCCGCCGAGTCCTAGCGAGGCGTTGGAGAAGGAATAGGCCACCAGGTTGATCGCCTCGGTGGCGTTGGACGTCCAGACGACTTCGTCTGTTTCCGCACCGATGAAGGCGGCGACGGTTTCCCGAGCGAGCTCGAAGGCCTCTGTCGCCCCCACAGCCAAGGTGTGCGCCCCGCGGTGCACGGCGGCATTGCGCTGTTCGTAGTATTCCTGCTCGGCCTCCATCACGCTGATCGGGTTCTGCGACGTGGCCCCGGAGTCGAGATAGTTCAGCGCATGCCCGTTCACCAGCTGGTGCAGCGCGGGGAAGTCATTGCGGATGCGTTCGACCTCGACAGGCGTGAGCGATGGAGCATTCACGGTGGGTTGCAGAGAAAGCGTCATACAGCAAGGATATTCCTTCCCAGGGCCGGTGTTTCCAGCAAGGGGCGGGCCCCGGCGGTGGAAATCGGACGACACCCGTGTCACGCTTGGAGGATGACCATCACCGATCCCCTGCTCGACACGCGTACCGAGGCGCTGCTCGAGCTCCCGTGGATCACCCTGGTGTGGGACGATCCGGTCAACCTCATGTCGTATGTCGCTTACGTCTTTCGCAGCTACTTCGGCGTGACGGCCGAGGAGGCGGAGCGCCTGATGCTGCAGGTGCACCACAACGGCAAGGCTGTGGTGTCTACGGGCAATCGGGAAGCCATGGAGCGCCACGTTGAAGCCATGCACGGCTACGGGCTCTGGGCCACCGTCGCCAAGGCGGACTCGTGAACCGCTTCGGCCTCGACCCCTCGGGTTCCCTGCACGGGCGGTTCGAACCGATAGAGATCGATCTGCTGCGTCTCGTGGGCATGCAGCTCGTGGAAATGCTCGAGACGGCCGGCCAGGACGTGTCCGCCGCATCCGCCGACCCGGCCCTGCGCCGCTTGCTGCCGGATGCCTACCCCGGCGACGCCGAAGCGACGGAAGAGTTTCGCCGCTTCACTGCGGGGGACCTGCTCGAAGGCAAGGTCTACAACGCCGGCGTCGTGCTCGCCACCCTCGGCGCGGCACTCGCCGATTCTCCACGGAACCCGCTGGATCCGGCCGAGGAGCGCGAAACGGTCACCCTCGACCTTGATCCGGACGCTGTGCAGTCCTGGCTTCGCACCCTGACCGACCTGAGACTCACCCTGGCGGAACGGCTGCTGATCGACCCCGACGGTGTGCCGCATCTTGCGGATGATGAAGCTCCATTCCTGCTCGAGCTCTACGATTGGCTCGGCATGCTGCAGGAATCGCTCGTCTACGCCATCGACATCTGAGGCTTCCCGGCGGCCCCCGCACGGGGGCGCGACCACGCACCAAACGCGCAGCTCGGCGACATACGATTGTAGATACGACAAACCCCGATTTCGAGGCTTCGCTTTCGCCCGGGTGATTCTTTACGTCGGCCCGGTGCCCATCGGTGCTCACCGGTCACGTTCACCGCACCCGCATACAGGCTGCCGAGCGGCCCATCAGGAGCCGAGCGGAATCCGTCGGAGGAAAACATGGATCTGAATACCGTGACGAGCATCGTTTCCGCTCGGCATCGCACCGACCTGAGCGCCCTCCGCCCCGGCGTCGTTCCGCTTGCCGGCGGGTCGGAGTTGTTCGCCGACCCCCGAGTCCACCTCACCGGGCTCGTGGACCTGCACACATTCGAGTGGCCGGCTCTCACTATCTCCGACGGCGGTCTGGAGATCGCGGCAACCTGCACGTTCGCTGAACTGTCTCGGCTGGCAGCCGAACCCGGCTGGACCGCGCATCCGCTCTTCTACCAGTGCTGCGCGGCTCTGTTCGGCTCGTTCAAGGTCTGGAACGTGGCAACGGTCGGCGGCAACCTGGCCACAGCCCTGCCCGCCGGTCCCATGATCACCCTTGCTGTCGGCCTCGACGCCGAGCTGTTGATCTGGCGTGCCGATGGCCGCGATGAGCGAATGTCTGCCGCGCATTTCGTGACCGGGAACATGACCACGGTGCTCGGCCACGGCGACGTGCTGCGGTCCATCAATGTCGACGTGAAGCGCTTGCGGGCCCGCACGGCATTTCGCAAGATCGCGCTTTCGCCGATCGGACGATCCGGGGCGGTCCTGGTCGGACGGTTGGACGCCGATGACAGCGCAGTCTTCACCATCACCGGCGGTACCGTGCGTCCCGTGCAGCTGCGATATCCGGCCCTGCCCGACGCGTCCGTGCTGCGAGCTGATATCGACGCGATCGACCACTGGTTCACCGATGCCCACGGCGCAGCCGATTGGCGTCGCGCAGTGAGCGGCGTGCTCGCCGAAGAGATTCGCTGGGAATTGAGCCAACCGGCCCTGCCCGATGCCGGAAAGGACCACGCATGATCATCGACATCAACGGCGAAAGCCTGCAGGTGAACCCGGCGGCCGGACAGAGCCTGCGCACCCTGCTGCGGGACCAGGAGCACTTCGAGGTGAAGAAGGGCTGCGATACCGGAGACTGCGGCGCCTGCACCGTGTTGCTCGACGGCACGCCGGTGCACTCCTGCATCTACCCCGCCCTGCGCGCCGACGGCAAGGCCGTCACAACGGCGGCCGGTATCGGCCTGCCAGGCGACCTCGCCCCGGTGCAACAGCGCTTCGTGGACGCCGCCGGCTTCCAGTGCGGCTTCTGCACTGCGGGCATGATCGTGACCGCCTCGACCTTCACTGATGACGATCTCGACGACCTGCCGCGGCTGATGAAGGGCAACCTGTGCCGTTGCACCGGCTATCGCGCCATCGACGATGCGATCCGAGGCACCCATACGCCTCGTGAAGGCTGCGATCACGACGCTGCGGCACCGCGCGAACCGATACTGGGGCCGATTGTGCGCACCCGCTCGGCGGCGGACACGTCCCGTGATGAGACCGGCGTGGTGGGCACGTCGCTTGCCGCTCCGGCAAGCGAGCGCATCGTGAGCGGCCAGGAGCCCTATACCCTCGACGTGGCGGTTCCCGGCCTGCTGCACCTGAGCATGTTGGGGAGCCCGATGGCTTCGGCTCGCATCGTGTCCATCGACACGCGGGCGGCGCGGGCACTGCCGGGTGTTCACGCGGTCCTCACCCACCTCGACTCCCCCGACGTGTTGTTCTCCACCGCCCAGCACCAGGACCGACTCGACGACCCCGACGACACCCGAGTCTTTGACACCGTGCTGAGGTTTCGTGGTCAGCGCGTTGCGGCCGTGGTGGCCGATTCCGTGGCGATCGCCGAGGCCGCCTGTCGGCTCATCGAGGTGGATTACGAGCAGCTCTCAGCTGTCTACGACCCCGCGGAGGCGCTCATGCCCGGCGCGCACCTCGTGCACGGCGACAAGAATGCAGTGATCTCCCGGTTGGCCGACCCGCAGCGCAATGTCGTGGCGGAACTGCACGGTGAGTACGGCGATGTGGCCCGCGGTCTGGCCTCGGCGACCACGGTGGTTACGGGATCCTGGCAGACCCAGCGTATTGCGCACATGTCCCTCGAAACCCATGGCACCATCGGCTGGATGGAGGGCGAGCGCCTGGTCCTGCGCACCAGTTCCCAGGTGCCCTTCCTGGTACGCCGGGCGATCTGCCGACTGTTCAGCCTCGACATCGACGCGGTTCGGGTGTTCACCGCGCGCGTGGGCGGCGGCTTCGGCGGCAAACAGGAAGTCCTCACCGAGGATCTGGTGGCATTGGCCGTGCTGACAACCGGCCGGCCGGTTCAGTACGATTTCACGCGCACCGACGAGTTCACCATCACCCCGGTACGGCACCCGATCCGAGTGGGCGTCACTCTCGGCGCGAGTGCCTCCGGACAGCTCACCGCCCTCGCGATCGATGTGCTCTCCGACACCGGCGCTTACGGCAACCACGGACCCGGGGTCATGTTCCACGGCACCTCCGAGTCGGTAGCCCTGTACAAGGCACCCAACAAACGAGTGGATGCTGACTGCGTCTATACGAACAACCCGCCCTCCGGGGCCTTCCGCGGCTACGGCCTGGGCCAGATGATCTTCGCCATCGAGAGCGCGATGGACGACCTCGCCCGCGAATTGAAGGTCAACCCCTTCGAGCTGCGACGACTTAATTCCGTTCAGCCGGGAGATCCCCTGATCGTCACCCACGAAGAGGGCGGCGACCTCATATTCGGCAGTTACGGCCTCGACCAGTGCCTCGATCTCGCTCAGGCGGCACTGGCCCACGGCAACGGCGCGGTCGCGCCGGCGGGCGAGCACTGGCGAGTGGGCGAGGGCATGGCCTCGTCCATGATCGCGACCACTCCCCCGCGCGGCCATCATTCGGAGGCGTCCGTCACCCTCGGGCCTGATGCCCGCTACACCGTGCGCGTGGGCACGACGGAGTTCGGCAACGGCACCACGACCGTGCACGCTCAAATCGCCGCCACCGCTTTGCACACCACGCCGGACCGTATCGACATCCGCCATTCCGACACGGATGCGGCAGCCTACGACACCGGGGCGTACGGTTCCGCCGGCGTCGTCATCGCTGGAAAGGCGGTGCTCGGTGCCGCCACGAACCTTCGCGACCGCCTGGTGGAGTCCGCCGAGCGCCTTCGCGGTCTCCCCGGCACGTGGACGGTGGCGGGCGACGCCCTGCGCTCCGGCGACGTGGTGCTTCCCCTGGCCGAGATCGCCCGGTCGGCGGGCCCCGACGGGCTGCGCGGGGTCGGCACCGAGGACGGCGCGAGGCGGTCACTGGCCTTCAACGTGCATGCCTTCCGGATCGCGGTGAACACCCTCACCGGCGAGATCCTCATTCTGCAGTCGATCCAGGCCGCCGACGCGGGGTTCGTGATGAACCCCGAGCAGATTCGGGGACAGGTCGAGGGTGGGGTTGCCCAGGCAATCGGTACGGCCCTGTTCGAGGAGGTCACACTCGACGGTGCCGGCACGGTCACCACCCGGGTGCTGCGCAACTATCACGTGCCACAGCTGGTGGACCTGCCCGTCACCGAGGTCTACTTCGCGCACACGAATGATGCCCTCGGCCCCTACGGCGCCAAGTCGATGAGCGAGTCGACCTACAATCCGGTAGCGCCGGCGCTGGCCAATGCGGTGCGCGACGCCATCGGTGTGCGTCCCTACGAGCTGCCGATGTCACGCGATCGTATTTGGCGCCTTCTGCAGGAAGGACAAATCAGACCAGGGCAGAGAGCCACGCCAGGCGGATCCCCGATCGCGCACCCGATTCCCCAGCCTGCAGAGCAGGAGTACCGCGATGCGGGCGTTCGTGCGGGGGTGGTCTGAAACAGTGAGCTGGCACGGGTACTCTATGCAGATGCATAGATTTACGGTCGGTGGACGCTCGTGAACGCCGCCGGCCTGCCTGCGGCGAAATCGGCCGCCGGAAACGTCTACCGCGGCCATATCTTCGATGTCCACGGCTCCCCCTCCCTGGCCGAGGCTCGCCACCATCTCCGTTCGATCCCCGATGGCGTCCTCGTCGTGGATGACGACGGCGCCATCGCATGGGTCGGCGCCCTCGCCGCGCTGCCGCCGGAGTACGAGAGCTGGCCGGTCACCGGCAATCGCGGAGACATCATCCTGCCCGGGTTCGTCGACGCGCACATGCACTTTCCGCAAACCTACTCAACAGACGCGTTCGGTGGCGGGCAGTTGCTTGACTGGCTCGACACCTGTGTCTTCCCCGCTGAATCACGGCTCGACGATGCCCGGTTCGCCGAGAAGATCGCGCGGGATTTCACCCGGCGACGCGCCGCCGCCGGAACCACGAGCGCGCTCGTGTTCGGCTCGGCATTCCCGCAGGCGCAAGATTCGCTCTTCGCCGCGACGGAGCGTGCCGGCCTGCGCCTGGTCAGCGGCCGGGGCATCCAGACGGTGGGACCGCCGTCATCGACCGGGTTGCTCACCACCGAGGACGCGGCACTCGCCCTGGCCGCCGCGGAGATCGAGCGCTGGCATGCCGTTGACACCGGCGACCCGGCCACCGCGTTGCTGCAGGTGGCCCTGGTGCCACGGTTCAGCCTGTCGGTCACACCGGCGACGCTGGCCGGCCTCGGCGAACTGTACGACAGCGTCCGTGATCGCGGCGTGTACTTCCACACCCATCTGAGCGAGAATTCACAGGAAATCGCCGCGGTGACATCGATGTACGGCACCGACAGTTACCTCGACACCTACGACGGGCTTTTCCTGCCCGGTTCAGCTCGGGGCGGCTCGAGCCTGCTCGGGCGCCGGAGTATCTTCGCTCACTCGGTGCACTGCCAGGACGGCGAGCTCGAGCGGCTGGCGGACACCGGAAGTTCTATAGCGCACTGTCCCACCTCCCAGCAGTTCCTCGGCTCAGGCACTTTCCCGTGGAAACGGACGGCAGGTTTTGGAGTGAATGTGGCGATCGGCAGCGATGTGGGCGCCGGCGATGAATGGCTGATCTCCCGGGTGCTCAATGACGCTTTCAAAGTGCACTTGTCCGCTCCCGGAAATGATGCCCTTTCCCTGCATCCGGCCGAGATGCTCTTCAGCGCAACGCTGGCGGGTGCGCGCGCCCTCGACATGGAGGCCCGGTTCGGCAACTTCGATTCGGGTAAGGACGCGGACTTTCTGCTGATCGAACCGGACCACTGGGAGCCGCTCGCGGGCATTCTCGAGCACGGTATCCGGGCGGATGACGCGGCCACCGCCGCCGAGCAGACATTGTTCTCATTGTTGATGGCCCTGCGCGAACCGGCCATCACCGGTGTCTTCGTGCGTGGCCGGCGGGTCACCCCGGACTAGGCGTCGCCCGCGTCGAAACGACGAGGACGCGCGCCGGCACCTTCAGACGGTTTGCATGTCCGCCAGCGTGGGAGGATTGGCCCCCTGGCGTGACACGGTGACGGCTGCGCAGGCCGCCGCGAAGGCGCCTAAACGCTCCAGCTCGCGGCGGTCGAAGGCGCTCCTGTCCCGAATCGCGGCCGGGGTCACCCCACGAGAGAAGATCGGA